>Ga0209430_1001298_pt1 | contig 19083 bp, 21 predicted proteins | sample BarGraIncub1133A_FD_184504 | JGI IMG/M metagenome (GOLD analysis project Ga0209430, IMG submission 184504) | Arctic peat soil microbial communities from Barrow, Alaska - Barrow Graham LP Incubations 11-33A (SPAdes) (version 2) | ecosystem: Environmental > Terrestrial > Soil > Wetlands > Peat... | reverse complement strand
TCGAACGATTTATGTGCATGTTTGCTATAAACCCTAACACGCCAAAAAATCAAAAAATTGTCAAAGAACTATTGGTTTACGGCAAAATTGCAGCTTAAAATTTACCGAAGTATTGTGAATTAGAAGTCACTATTTTTAACTCAGAATGAGTTTTCATTTTGCAACTTCAAATTGTGCCAATTAGAAATCAGCTTGCAAGATTAAAAAAATCCCTTTTATTAAATACTATCTAAAATTTGGAATTTATAAAATTAAATTCTAAATTTGATATAAGCTTTTTCATTGCCTACAGTTTATTCTAAGTATAGAATATTTATATGGTGTTAAAAATGAAAGGATTGACAGATTAGATAATAATGAGATAGTGATTTAAGATTAGGCCGGATTATTAAAATATATGTTCTATTTAAAATAACTCAATAGAGAAGGCTTTATATTTTTGATTGTGATAAATAATTAATTACAACGGACATGAAAAACAAAATTGTTAATGACGAATCCCTTATATTTTGTGTTTTGAATACAGCTCACGATGCCATTATTGCTACAGACGAACAACAAAGCATAATTCTCTTTAATAAAGGGGCAGAAAAGCACTTTGGGTACAATACAGACGAAGTCATCGGGAAACCACTTAATGTTTTATTACCGTCATTTATGGTGGATGCAGGTAACCAGCACTTAAGTAATTTTCTCAATGGTGATCAAACAATTCGCCAATTGAATGAGTCGGTAGAATTATTCGGCCGACGTAAAGATGGCACTATCTTTCCTTTAGAAGCGAGTGTTTCAAAAGCTAATTATGGTGAAGAAACTATTATCGTCAATGTTTTACGCGATATGAATATGCGTAAGCAGGAGTTAGAAACGCATCGGGAGAAGAACGAATACCTTGCAAATCTGCTTGACTATGCAAATGCCCCTATTATTGTTTGGAATAAGGAATACCATATCCTTCGGTTCAATAAGGCATTTGAGTCATTTACAGGAAGAAATGAGAAATACGTAATTGGCAAATCTTTGGAAATACTATTTCCACCTTTATCCCGAAAAATTTCAATGGAACTTATCCGCAAAACACATGAAGGTGAGCGTTTAGAAGCGGTTGAGATTGATATTCTTCATGTTGATGGTTCCATACATACGCTCCTTTGGAATTCAGCAACAATTATGTCTCCTGATCGTACAACGCCTATAGGCACGATTGCACAAGGAATGAACATCACTCAACGAAAACTGGTAGAAGAAGAATATCAAAGATTAATTAACAGTCTGCAGCTGGAATTAAAAGAAAAAAACAGACAAATTGAAGAGAACGATAAATCGATAGCATTATTAATACTTGCGAATAAAGAGCTTGCGATTAAAAACGAAGAGAAAGAGAAACGAACAGCAGAACTTATCGTCGCCAAAGAGATTGCGGAAGAAAGTGACAGTTTAAAAACAGCTTTTCTTCAGAATATATCTCATAAAATACGCACACCACTAAACGGTATTATTGGGTTTTCCGAGTTACTAAATCAAGAGGATTTAAATTCGGAGGAAATTAAAGAATTCACCGGATTGATAGCACAAAGTGGAAAACGTCTTATTGAAATTGTAAATAATGTGCTTGACATTTCCAAAATTCAAAATGGACAATATAAAATTGAACAAAAGCCAGTCTTAATTAATTCCGTATTTTCTGATTTGTTAAACTTCTTTTTGCCGGTCACTAAAGCCAAGAACATTAATTTACATTTTCATTATCAGGATGATGAAAATGGAACGATATTATCAGATCAGGCCAAGCTGACCCAAATTCTGACAAACCTTATAAGTAATGCTGTGAAATTTACAAAATCGGGAAGTATTAATTGCGGGTTTGAAATTAAAGGTGATTTTGTACAATTGTATGTCAACGACACAGGCGTTGGAATTCCTCATGAACTGTATGACCGGATTTTCAATCAATTTGTCCAATCTGAACATTCTTTGACAAATGATATTGATGGAGCAGGTCTTGGACTGTCGATTGCGAAAGGGCTTGTGGAATTACTTGGTGGCAAAATCTGGGTCGAATCAGTCGTTGATAAAGGTTCGACATTCTATTTTACCTTGCCATATACACCTATTGCTGCAGCTTCTCCAACTGGTGACCTAAAATATTCAGAAATGGATGGAAAGCGTCCTAACCGGGTGATTCTGATAGCGGAAGACGATTGGATAAGTTTTCAGTATCTGCGCACAATTCTTGAAAAATCTGATATTACCGTAATTCATGCTGAAAATGGTGAGCAAGCTGTAGCGTTTGTGAGGAATAAACCTGATATCGATTTGATTTTGATGGATATAAAAATGCCAATTATGAATGGGATTGATGCCACAAAAATCATAAAACGTATTCGACCGGATTTACCTATAATTGCTCAAACAGCTTATACTTATAGTGAAGAACAAAACAAAATGACTTCACTCGGGTGCGATGAGTATTTGGCTAAGCCGTTAGATTATGCAAAGCTTAAAGAGTTATTAAAAATATATTTGAACTGATTAATTTTGAATCGGAGAATGCAGCAAAACTAACCAGTAAAAGCCTCCGAATTGAAGAAGTCATTAACCTTTTTGTTGGTTTGTGCTTGTTCTGATGTCCTTTGTGGGATTAATTGCACCCGTTAATCTGGTTATCCAGTTTTCTGAATTTATAACAGTCATATTTACAGGATATAAGGAGTTCGTGGAATAGTAAATTGCTGAGATATAAAGCCATTAATGATTTTCTACCTGACACCCTTAACTTTCATCTTAATTCCATAGACAGACTTTGATGCTGTAATAAAAAGGAGATGTCCATCTTTACCTCCAAAACAAACATTTGCCGTCCAATCTTCCGGAATTGGAATATTTTCAATCTTTACTCCATCGCAATTGAATATTGTTACACCATTACCAGTCAGATAGATATTGCCTTTATTATCAATGGTCATTCCATCGGAGCCCAGTTCAGTAAATAGCTTCTTCCCGGAAAGTGTCCCATCTGCATTGATGGAATAGCGCCATGTTTTGTTTCCTTTAATATCAGCAATATATAAATACTTTCCGTCGGGAGTTCCAATTATGCCATTGGGTTGTTCAAAGTCTGTAACTACCTTGATCAGCTTGGAAGCTCCTGGTGCCAAATAATAGACATACTGGCCATCCTGCTCCGACGATTGGTGATCCCACCAAGGACGTTTATAAAACGGATCTGTGAGGTAGATACCACCATTTGGTGCAATCCAAAGATCATTCGGGCCATTCAGTTTTTTCCCTTCGAAATCTTTTACCAAAACCTTCACTTTGCCATCGGGGGCAATCGACCATAGTTCATTTTTCTCATCCGAACAGCTGATGAGGTTCCCTTTACGATCGAAATACAATCCGTTGGCTCTGCCATAGTTTTCTTCAAACAGAGATAACTTATTGTCCGTCGACCACTTAAATATTTTGTTGTTAGGTTGATCGGTGAAGAAAATATTCCCTTCATGGTCGCAGGCAGGTCCTTCGGTAAATGCAAAGTCGCCTGCAAGTTTTTCCGGTTTTGCACCTTTGGCGATCAAACTTCTCTCTTTTGATTTTGCGAAAGTCAGGCTATGAAGCGTCAGAAGTATCATTATAACGAACGAATACCGGCTGAACATAGATAGCAAAAGCCTGGCAGTAGATAAATTAGTCGTTTCACATGAATTTGTTTTCATCGTTTCTGATTTAGTTCGGTCAAAATTACCCGTTTTAATTAAACTTTCCGCAGCAATATTTCCGAATTCTGGTAAATGAATTTATTTTTGTAGTGAATAGCACAAACTTTATTAAAACATCTGTTATGACAAAAGAGAAAAGTCCTACGAAAGACAAGAACAAAAAGGAACCAGAAAAGAACCTCAAAGAAAAACGGGCTGAGAAAAAAGCCAAACGTGAAGGAAAGCGTTAGTCGTGGTTTCAACAGATAAGGGCGAGAGGAAGTGAAAGAGTGCGTGAGAAAGTTAGGTAAGATGTTTTTCATTCTTCACATTAACCTTTCGCCTGACAATGTGATAATAACTGAAACGATTGTAATCATTTGACAGAATCGGTGTACCTTTGTCGCGAATTAATACCGGACAAAGGTGATTTTTGAAGAATTAAATATAAGTAGTTCACTGCTAAAGGCTCTGGCCGATCAGGAGTTCGTAAATCCAACTCCGATACAGGAGAAGGCCTTCCCGGTAGTGATGTCAGGCAAAGATGTGATTGGGATTGCGCAGACAGGGACAGGTAAAACACTGGCCTATTTGCTTCCCATTTTAAGGCAGCTCACTTTTTCGAATCAGAAGGATCCCCGAATTTTGATTTTAGTACCAACTCGTGAATTGGTAATTCAGGTGGTAGAAGAAATACACAAACTGACCACCTACATGACTGTTCGGGTCGTCGGGGTTTACGGGGGAACCAATATTAATAACCAGAAACAACTTTTATTCGATGGTCTTGATATTTTGGTAGCGACTCCGGGGCGACTGGTCGATCTATCAATGACTGGTATACTAAGGTTGAAATCGATTCAAAAGCTTGTGATCGACGAGGTTGACGAGATGCTTAATCTTGGTTTTCGGCCGCAATTGATCAGTTTGATGGAGATCATTCCGGGTAAAAGACAGAATCTGATGTTTTCTGCTACCCTTACTGAAGAGGTCGGACGGTTAATTTCCGATTTCTTTTCGAATACAACCAAGATTGAAGTTGCAGAACACGGTGCTCCAATTGAGAAGATCACTCAACTCGTTTACTATGTTCCTAATTATTATACCAAGGTTAATCTTTTGGAACTTTTACTTTCTGAAAATAAAGATTTTAGCAGGGCTTTAGTTTTTGTAAGCAAGAAAAAAACAGCTGACCGGCTGTTCGAGACTATCAACGCTAAATTTCCCGGACAGATAGGCGTGCTCCATTCAAATAAATCGCAGAATTTCAGGATCAATGCCTTAAAACATTTTGAGGAAGGTATTTACCGTGTGCTTGTAACAACCGACCTTATTGCACGTGGTCTTGATATCAACGATGTCACACATGTGATCAATTTTGAGATGGCAGAGACAGCTGGAGACTATATTAACCGTATGGGACGTACAGGAAGAGCCGAAAAAGAAGGTGTTGCCATTTCGTTTGTGACAGAGAAAGAAAAAGCATATCAGGTTGACGCCGAAGCTTTGATGAACAGACCCATCCCGGTCGAACCTTTACCCGGCAATCTTGTTATCTCCACCGTTTATACGGAAGAAGAGAATCCAACCAATCTTTTTGATAAAAACTACCACAAGGCTTCTACCATTAAGGATTCCCAGGGAGCCTTTCACGAAAAGAAGGAAAAGAACAAAAAGATCAATCTGGGCGGTCCCGGGACAAGAAATCCAAAGTTTGGTAAGCAAAAGAAACAACCGGTAGCTATTGTTAAACCTCCCAAATTTAAATTCTAATTATTAGCGCTGGCCAAAAGGTCTAATATGAATCTTGAACAGAAAAATAATCCGTTACATGGCATTACGCTCGAGGTGATTCTAAATCATCTGGTTGACCGATTTGGCTGGGAAATTCTTGGTCAGCGCATCCGGGTTAACTGTTTTATCAGCAATCCAAGTATCCAGTCAAGCCTGAAGTTTTTGCGCAAAACCCCATGGGCACGAGCCAAAGTTGAACAGTTATATCTCGATACTTTGAAAGTGAAGAAGTGAGAGAATGAACAATAAATTGACAGTGAATTTGAAAATGAGGCGATTCTACAATTTTGAAAATAGATTATCTTTCTTTCTGCCTTTTTTACATACAATTTACCTTTTTCAATCTGCATAAAGCTTATAACTAAGTCATTCCAATAGCTTAACCTCTTCTCCGAAATCAAATTGCAAATCTTCGTGAAGTGTGGCAAGCGTCTTTTTTATCCGCTGAATTTGACGTAGGTATATATTTTTAAGCGTCACGTTATTGCGGAAAGAGATTTCTTTCCTGAATTTTTTACAGAAGTAGATAAGCAACTCCACTTCTGTTCGTTTTTGTCCGGAATAACGAATTTTCTGATTGGTGAAGGTAAGTGCTTTGCGAATTCCTTTTTTTGTCATATAAGGTGTAGAACGAGTTAATTCACGAAAGTGCTCGTCAATCTCTGTTTTAACACCTTTGATATATTCTGGTTCATCATCAACTTCGAAAAGGAGGTAGGAGAGGAGTTCTTTATTCTCCTTTTTATACCTCGCCAACCTGATGCACAGATCTGGCAGATCGCCTGAGGGGACATTTTTTAAAGCCCTTCTAAGCTCCGAAAGTGAAGCAGTTGTCATCGGGTAAAACGCGTTTTTCTAAGTGGAACAAGCAGATATTCAAGTCCGTTCAGTTTAATCTCATAAATGGTTTGCAATTGAACCCCCAGTTTGCCATCCGGAAAACCTTTCTGTTCGAACCATTCGAGGTACGAAACAGGAAGGTCGCACAAAATCGTTCCTTTATATTTTCCGAAGGGCATTTGTGTTTGCACAAGCTGAACCAGGAGATTAGGATCGGGATTCATATTAAAAAAGTGAATTAGGGATTGCAAAATATACTTTCGTTTTGTATTGCGCGTAAATATCTGATCATCTGACCGGAAACCCGAACTTTAATTCTTATTGGAGTTCTTAGCTCAACCAGACATCCGAACTTCTTGATGCGTTATTAGCTTCACCTTTGTAAATATATCCTGATTCTTCAACCGATTGCTTTATTTTCAGATTGTCAATTTCATTTCCCGAAACCCTTACCTGACCATTGGCCAGGTCGGCAATCACATCATCAATCCCTGAAATGTTTTTAATGCTTTTTTCAACGTGAGCCTTGCAATTCTTGCAGGTCATCCCTTCTACAATGAAAGTTCTAATTTCCATGTCATTTGGATTAATTCTAAATAATACTCAAATATAACGCTATTATCATACGTGGTTAAATATTTCACAAAAAATAACAAATGAAACAATTTCAGTTTTACATGCGTTAAAAGCATTATAACCTTTTAAATTACTTGATATGAATAATCTAATTTTACAAACGGATGGTTATTTATTTGAAAATAAGCATCGTATAAATGCATCAGCTTCATTTTGTCTTGGTCTGATGAGTCTGAAATTATTTTTTCTGGTTACTTTACTTTTTACTTCTGTAATTTTATTGAAAGGACAAGAGCCTGCTGACACCACAAAATACTGGAAAGTAAGTGGTAAAACCTCTCTTAATTTTTCGCAGGTGTCATTAACCAACTGGTCGGAAGGTGGAGATGGATCGGTGTCCGGAGCATTTCTGTTCGGAATTACAGCCAATAAATTGAAAGGACGCCATTCCTGGGATAACAACTTTTCGTTTGAATATGGAATGACCAAAAACAACAGCGAATCGCTTCGTAAAAGTGTTGACCAGATCTATCTTTCATCGAAGTATGGTTACGAAATAGGGAAACCCTGGTACCTTTCTGCGCTCTTTGATTTTAAATCTCAGTCGGCAAAGGGCTTTAACTATCCCAACACTGACGAATATATTTCGCGGTTTTTCGCACCGGCATATATGAATTTAGCGTTAGGTTTTGACTTTAAACCAAATGCTGATTTCTCACTGATGCTATCGCCTGTAAGTACTAAATTTACGTTTGTGCTTGACGACTTTCTCGCGTCCACCGGGTCTTTTGGCGTGGATCCGGGTGATCAGTTCAGGGCTGAGTTCGGTGCCTATTTAAAAATGACCTACATTAAAAAATCGCTTGTGAAAAATGTCGATTTTCAGACAAGACTCGATTTGTTTAGTAATTATCTGAAAAGTCCACAGAACATTGATGTCAACTGGGATGTGAAATTTGACATGAAAATAAATGAGTGGCTCTCTGCCAATCTTGGGACAACACTCAAATACGATGATGATATCAAATATAAAGATAGTGATGGCCTTGAACATGGTGCCCGAATTCAGTTTAAGCAGTTTCTGGGAGTCGGACTTTCAGTTAAATTCTGATTATAAACGAATATTTTAAATATAAAAACTCAACAAAATGCCAGATTTATCTACAAGCTATTTAGGACTACAACTTAAAAATCCGATCATTGTGGGAAGTAGTGGACTCACCGATTCTGTCGAAAAGATTAAGAACCTCGAAGACATGGGTGCCGCTGCAGTGGTGCTTAAATCGCTGTTCGAGGAAGAGATCATCATCGAAATGGAAGAGACGATTCATTCCATGACGAACCGAAACTTTGTATTTCCAGAGACAATGGACTATATGGAAACAATTGTCAAAGATGATCTTTTACTGAATTACCTTGAACTTATTGCTGATGCAAAAAAAGCTGTCGAAATACCAATAATCGCCAGTATCAATTGTGTGAGTTCACAGAAATGGACCTATTTTGCAAAGGAGATCGAAAAAGCCGGAGCCGATGCACTTGAGCTGAACCTGTTCTTTCTGCCATCAGACAACCTGCGTGGAGAGAAGGAAATTATGGAAACTACTTTCGATATTATTTCGAAAGTGAAAGGAATTGTCAGGATACCTGTTGCATTGAAAATTAGCTCTTTTCAATCGAATTTGATTCGTTATGTGCAACACATCGATCAGGCTGGAATAGAAGGAATTGTGCTTTTTAACCGGTCCTGGCTACCCGATATAGACATCAATAATCTTGTTATTTCATCGGGATTTGTTCTTAGTTCGCCATCTGATTTGGGAAATACGCTTCGTTGGGTATCTATGGTTTCCGGTCGGGTTAATTGCGATATTGTTGCATCAACTGGTATTCACGATGGGGCAGGTCTGATCAAACAATTATTAGCGGGTGCTCATGCATGCCAGGTTGTCTCTACGTTATATATTCATGAAACATCGCATATTCTCAAGATGACAGATGAACTTTCGAAATGGATGGAAGTGAATGAATTTGATTCAATTGAGGAGTTTAGGGGACGTTTAAGTCAGTCCAACAGTGGGAATCCTGCGGCATGGGAACGTGTTCAGTTTATGAAGCACTTTCGCAATTTCGTTTAAAATTTCCGATAGAATTTGTGATCGAATTTTATTGAATAAGGAACGATTACTTTACTGTGCAACAAAACGGTAAGTAATGGTTCCTTTTTGTTTTTCGGGTGCTGAAGCATCTTCGTTGAACCACGTTTTCTCAGCGGCCTGTTTGGCATAAGCCAGAATGGTAAGATCTGCAATCTTCGGGTTTGGCCTCGGATTGGCACTCAATACTCGCCCGTCGCGACCAACGACAATATCGACAATCACCTCTCCTCCTCCTTCGGCCAGATAAACCGGAATTGGCAGACGTGCGTGATAACGGTTTTCAAGAAAATAGTGAATATTCGATTTCCCTTTAAAATTTGATTGTTTGACCTCTTCCCTGGTTTTCCCTTCAGCGTTGTCCTCCGGCATACGGATATCTGCGATCTTTGGAATTTTCTTTGCAAGCGTTTTATTTACGTCGCTCGCAAGTTGTTTAGCATCCTCAATCTCTTTATTGTACGATTTATCGAAAAAAGGGTCTTTCGATGCGTCATTGACTGCACGATTAGATGCCAATGAACCTTGCATTTGCAGTGCCTTGGGAGTGGTTTCAGCTTGTAGTTCTTTCTCTTTCACTGGCTCCGGAAGTTTGATCTCCTCTACCGTGAAATCTAAAAGAACGGCCTCTTCGGCCGATTGTTTGCCATGTTTCAGATTTGAAGTAAGCAGTACAATCAGGACAATAATATGGAAAATTAGGGTGGTGATTACCCCATAGATATTCTGCTTATATATTTCGTTAACCTTTCCCATTACTGTGGGCAAAAATAAACAATTTAAATTGCTGCTTTTGCCTCTTTTTGCATAAACTTTGAATGCGGTTTTCCTTTCCCGCTAAAGTGAACTACTTTTGAACCTTGAACTGAAATAGACAACGTGAGAGTTTGCATTGCTGAAAAACCAAGTGTGGCGAAGGAAATTGCCGCTATTATCGGGGCTAAAAGCCGCATGGATGGCTACTATGAAGGAAACGGATACCAGGTTACCTGGACATTCGGCCATCTCTGTACACTTAAGGAGCCACACGACTATACCGATAAATGGAAGTCCTGGAATATGGGAATGCTGCCGATGTTACCGGAAAGGTTTGGAATCAAACTGATCAATGATAACGGGGTTAAAAAGCAGTTTGGAATCATCGAAAAGCTCGTGAACAATGCTGACGAGGTGATTAATTGCGGGGATGCGGGTCAGGAAGGGGAGCTAATTCAGCGATGGGTGCTCTCAAAAGCAGGGAATAGTAAACCATTAAAACGGCTATGGATTTCGTCGCTTACAGAGGAGGCAATAAGAGAAGGATTTGATCATTTACGTGATGGTCATGAGTTTGATAATCTCTACGCTGCAGGAAGTGCAAGGGCTATTGGCGACTGGCTGCTTGGGATGAATGCTACCAGACTCTATACGTTGAAATACGGACAAAACAAGCAGGTGCTTTCTATCGGTAGGGTGCAAACGCCAACGCTTTCAATTATTGTCACACGTCAACTCGAAATTGACAATTTTAAACCGGAACCCTACTGGGAACTGAAAACGAAATATCGCGAGGTGATTTTCGGCGCTTCATCGGGGCGATTTGCCACGCAGGAAGAGGCAGCTGTTAAATTGTCGGAGATAATAGGTCACGAGTTTTATATTATATCTTACGATCGTAAGACAGGAAATGAGGCTCCGTTGAGGCTTTTTGACCTTACGTCGTTACAGGTTGATTGCAACCGGAAGTTTGGCTTAACAGCTGAAGAAACGCTTCGTCTGATTCAGAGTTTATATGAAAAGAAGCTTACCACTTATCCGCGCGTAGATACTACCTATCTTTCGGAAGATATTTATCCGAAGGTGCCGGATATTTTATCCAAATTGACCCCTTATCAGGAATTTACAGCGCCATTGCTTGCCTCAAAGATCAAAAAGTCTTCCAAAATATTTGATGATAAAAAGATTACAGATCACCATGCGATTATTCCGACCGGTGTGTTATCCACTTCATTAAATCCTGATGAGCGAAAAGTGTATGATATGGTGGCACGACGCTTTATCAGTGCATTTTACCCCGATTGCAAAGTGGCTAATATTACGGTTTTGGGTGAAGTAAATAGCGTGGAGTTTAAGGCGACCGGTAAACAGATTCTGGAACCTGGCTGGCGCGTTGTTTACAAAGAGGATGCAGGAAAAGCTTCAGCTGACGAAAATATTCTCCCATTATTCGAAAAAGGTGAACATGGTCCTCATAAGCCGGAGTTGGGTGAAAAGATGACACAACCTCCGAAACACTACACGGAGGCAACCTTATTAAGGGCGATGGAGACTGCCGGTAAAAGTGTTGACGATGAGGAACTTCGCGATTTGCTTAAACAGAATGGGATCGGACGGCCTTCCACGAGGGCAAACATCATCGAAACGCTTTTCAGAAGAAAGTACATACGTCGCGAAAAGAAAAAAATCATTGCAAATCCTACCGGTATTGAGTTGATCCAAATTATCGAAAATGAATTGCTGAAATCGGCAGAGCTGACCGGATTATGGGAGAAAAAGCTAAGGGAGATCGAAGCGGGCAAATACGAGATTTCTGCTTTTATGGTGGAACTGAAGGATATGGTAACTGAGATTGTGCTTCAGGTGAAATTATCTAATGGAAAGGCAATTACTGTCGCTGCTTCAGAGGAGAAAGTTCAGGAGTTAATTGTCAGGAAGCAGGTGAGTAAAGCCAAACCGGCAGTCGAGGTTAATGAGGAAATTATTTGTCCAAAATGCAAAAAAGGGAAGGTGATCCAGGGAAAACTGGCTTGGGGTTGCACAGCATACCGTGATGGATGCAATTTCAGACTTCCATTTGATTTTTCAGGAAAAAAACTGAGTGAAACAAATATTAAAGCATTGTGTCGGAAAGGACGAAGCAGCGAAATCAAAACAGTCGATTCCGAAGGCAATGCAATTGTTGGTAATGTGTTATTAGATAGTAATATGAATCTTTCGTTTGAGTTGAAAGTTTCGGAAGAGCTACGTTGCCCGCGATGTAAGAAAGGCTTGATTATAAAAGGTAAAACGGCCTGGGGATGTGCAGAATACCGGAATGGATGTCAGTTACGCGTTCCTTTTGTATTTATGGGCAAAGAATTATCTGATAGCCAATTGGAACAATTGATTTTGAAGGGTAAAACGAATAAAATTGTAGGATTTGCCAATTCTGACGGATCGAAACACGATGGCAGGTTATTGTTTGATAAAGAGTTTAAGATATTGCTGGAATAATGTTCGTTAATCTCCGCTGTAAATGCACGTAGGTTTAATATTTCAGTATCCGACATTAGAAGCACGAATTCAAAGCTGCCATGAACCATGGCATAAAAAATGAAGGCATTATTTGTTTCATTTAGAAAAATACAGGGCGTCAGAAGAAAGAGTTAAAATCGATAGGTCAGGAGTTTGAATATTTCATTAATCAGGATACCTGCTTCACAATGGCGAATTTTCTGAGAAATCTAAAAATCTCGTTGGTGAGGTTGTCGGTAGCTGTCGGAATATCCCATTTTTCAGTGTCGCGAAAATCAACGTAATTGGAAATTGCTCTTAATTCGAGAAAAGGAACCTTTTCCAAAAGGCAAACATAGAACACTGCAGCACCTTCCATTGATTCGATATCAGGATCAAACTCATCTTTTAGTCGGGCAATGCTTTGTAAGGTGCCAGGGCTAATATTGCTCGTAACACCATGAACCGCTTGTAACTCCATATTTTCAAACCAATTAGGGTTGATTAACCTGCCGCTATGAAAAGGAAACTCGTCCGGATCAACAAATCCGGCATCAAAAACTGTTTTTATATGATCTGAATCTTCTATCCCAAGATCACTGAATTGTTCACTTTTGACATTGACGACAGTTCCTATAGAAATTTCGTCCTTGAAACTTCCTGCGATTCCGGCATTAATGACAAGATCATAACTATATAAATTCAGTGTCTTTGTAAGAAAATACGTAGTAAATGTCGTCCCTAATCCGGTAATTATAAGGTCTATATCAAGGTTGTGCCAACTATAATGGAAAACCGGACCTTTATTATTCGGTGACTCTTTAAGGTTCTCGAAAAACTGATATAGTTCAAAGCATGTAGCGCCTACAAAAAGGATTCTCATCAGCAATGAAATGAATAATTGATTTAAAGTAAAAATGTAATCACGTTTCTTAAACTATCAATTTGTTTACATACATTCATACTCCATTTTTCGAAAAAGGTTAAAAAAAGTTGTTCATTTGTATGCCGAAATTTAAAATATTTTTCAAAAGACAAGGAATTTCATGTTTTCTTGATGTATTGTAAATATTATGTGTTTTCGACTGAGTTTTCGTTTTAATCTTGAGCTTAATTTTCATTGGCTCCGAATTAAGAGATTTGGGGAGACTGTCAATAAAAACGTTTTGAGATTGTTGGTTGTTAAGAGTATTAAGCGTCAAATTTTTAATGTATGAAGTTTTCCTTGAACAGAAGAGATAACGGTGGTTATAGTAAAGTAGAAGTGTACCACGAAGAGAATACCATGAAAATGGCTGAACATTATCGTGAGATTCTGAAATTACTTGGTGAAGATACGGAGCGCGAAGGATTGCTTAAATCGCCTGTCAGAATATCGAAAGCAATGCAATTTTTAACGCAAGGTTATAATATGGATCCGGAAGAGATTCTAAAATCTGCCATGTTTAAAGAAGATTATCGTCAAATGGTTATTGTAAAAGATATTGAGATCTACTCTCTTTGTGAACATCATTTGCTCCCTTTTTTCGGTAAAGCCTATGTAGCCTATATTCCTAACGGGTATATAACTGGTTTGAGTAAGATTGCCCGCGTTGTCGAGGCTTTTTCGAGACGTTTGCAGGTTCAGGAACGGCTTACAATGCAAATTAAAGAGTGTATTCAAAATACATTGAATCCGCTTGGCGTGGCCGTGGTTATTGAAGCAAAGCACATGTGCATGAGTATGAGGGGGATTGAAAAACAGAATTCAGTGACTACTACTTCCGATTTTACAGGTGCATTCCAGAAAGAGGCTACCCGTCAGGAATTTATAAAGCTTATCAGCTCCGATTTGTCGTGATGGTATAGCGGTCGCGAGGCATAACTTTTTGCAATGCTTTATTTTGGACCGTACATTTTATATATTTGCAGTCGAAATTTTACAAAATAAAATTATGAAGGCATATGTATTCCCGGGGCAAGGCGCCCAGTTTGTAGGCATGGGTAAAGACCTGTACGACAATTCTTCCATGGCACATGAGTTATTCGAAAAAGCGAACGAACTACTTGGTTTTCGCATAACTGATCTGATGTTTAGCGGTACGGACGAAGATCTGAGACAAACAAAAGTGACTCAGCCTGCCATATTTCTCCATTCAGTACTTCTCGCAAAAACACTGGGAGATAGTTTTAAACCTGAAATGGTTGCTGGCCATTCACTAGGGGAGTTTTCAGCGCTGGTTGCCAATGGAGCATTATCGTTCGAAGATGGACTCATGCTAGTCTCAAAGCGTGCAATGGCGATGCAAAAGGCTTGTGAAGCCGAACCTTCAACTATGGCTGCGATCGTTGGTCTTGAAGACGAAATTGTTGAAAAAATTTGTAGTGAGATCGACGATGTCGTTGTTCCTGCCAATTATAATTGTCCTGGTCAGCTTGTGATTTCCGGTTCTGTTCAGGGAATCGACAAGGCTTGCACCAGATTAACGGAAGCTGGCGCAAAACGGGCTATAAAATTGAGCGTCGGTGGAGCATTCCATTCACCGCTTATGGAACCGGCTCGTGCCGAACTGGCCGAAGCCATTAATTCAACGCATTTCAATTTACCTGTATGTCCTGTTTACCAGAATGTAACTGCGAGTCCGGTATCTGATCCTGAGGTAATCAAGAAAAACCTTATCGCTCAGTTGACAGCTCCAGTTCGTTGGACACAGACTGTAAAGAATATGATTGCTGACGGTTGTACCTCATTTACTGAGGTTGGTCCCGGACAAGTGTTACAGGGGCTTGTGAAAAAAGTGGATCGTTCAGTTGCAACTTTCGGGATAAATACTTTTCAGGGATAATGTGAAATTGCTGAACTACCCTTCGAGCAGTCTTCAGACCCTCGAAAGGTAGTTTAAAATAAGTTTTTATATTAAAAAAAACACGCCTCTTCGAGGGTCTAAGGGCCGCTCGAAGGGGCATGTTCAAAATTTATCTAAACATCCTTATTCATCAGTCTCATCTTTGTGAACAAATAGAACAACAAGGATAAAACGACGCCAATAATTGCAGCGAAAGCCATTCCCTTCAATTGAACTGAGCCGATATTAATACTGGCACCGCTTACTCCTACTACAAAGGTGACCGCTCCAAGTACCATATTGCTATTCTTACTGAAATCAACTTTCTGCTCAACAAACATTCTGAAACCCTGAACGGCGATAACGCCATAAAGCAGCATCGTGATTCCGCCCATGACAGGTGAAGGTATTGTTGAGATAGCCGCCGAAACTTTACCAATGCATGAGAATGCAATGGCAAGAATAGCAGCTCCCCGAATAATCCAAACTGAGTAGACTCGCGTAATAGCCATGACTCCAATATTTTCGCCATAAGTTGTATTAGGTGGTGAACCGGCAAATCCTGATAAAACATTACTTAAACCATCGCCAAGTAATGAGCGGTGCAGTCCTGGGTCTTTCATCAGGTCAGTATTTGTAATTTTACCGGTAACGATCAGATGGCTGATATGTTCTGCCAAAACTACAATACAGGCCGGTGCTATAATTACGATGGCGTTGAGATCGAAAACTGGTGCCTGAAATTTAGGTAGGGCAAACCACGAAGCATTGCTGATTGTTGCTGTATCAACCATTCCCATTGCAAGCGCAAAGAAATAGCCTGCCACAACAGCGACCAAAATTGGTATCACCTGCATAAATCCACGAAACATCACCGAACCAATAATACCGATACATAAAGTGAACATCGATACAAGTACAACGTTTGGAGAGACAATAAATGGAGCAACTATCTGACCAACAGCAGTCGGCCAAGGAGCAAGACCAGCCTGTTGTGCAGCTACCGGAGCAAGTTCCAATCCGATTATGGCTACAACAGCACCCATCACGGCTGGCGGCATCACAACATCGATCCATTTTATTCCCCAATATTTAACAACAAAGGAGATCAGGATAAAGAATAATCCGAAAAAGATAAAACCTGATTGAGCATGACTGAAACCACTATAGCTGCCAATAATCAATAACGAAGGTGCAATAAATGCAAAGCTTGAACCCAAATAGGCAGGAATGCCTCCTTTGGTAACCCAGGAATATATTAAGGTTCCAACACCATTCATTAATAAAGCTATGGCTGGATCGATGCCCAATAAAATGGGAACCAGAATGGTGGCACCAAACATAGCTGTCAGATGTTGAAAACTAAGGGGCAAACTCTCTAACAAAGGAAGCTTTTCCTTAATACCAATAATTCGTCTTGTCATTTGCTGATCGCTTTAGAAAGTAATAATTAGTTTGATTGAAATAGCGGGATTAAACCGCGTGAAATTAACAATTGTTTTTAAAACAGGCTTGTATTGTTTGTACAAATTTTTGTAATTTGGGGACTTGATGGTGTGCGCATTATTCTCCTGAATTCTAATACGATCATGGTGAAACGGCTTTTTATTGGTATTCCAATTAAATCTGAAACAGTTAAACTGGTGTTAAAATCGTGGATGAAGGATCCGCTTTTTAGCCGCAGTCAGTTGAACGGGGTGAATCCTGAAAATTGGCACATCACCCTGTTTTTCCTTGGTAACCAACAGATTTCCGGTATTACTTTGTTGCCACAAATAATTGAAGAATCCTTTTTCTCTGTTCCTGCATTCAGTGCTCAATTCTATGGCGTTGAAACGTTCCTTTAAATTTCTTTTATTATAAATTGGGAGATCGGCTTTGGGGACAATACGGCTTTGCAGATTCTTTCAATTTAAACACTATTTGGTTTGCAAATTCCTATCTTGCGATTGATCAGGGACCACAGATTATCATGATTGAGAATTACCGTTCCGGTTTGTTGTGGAAGCTCTTTATGAGCAGCCCTGAAATAAAAACAGGAATGAAAAACCTTGGCTTTCCGGGTCCAAATCTTTAATTTGATAAATGTCTAAAATACATCAATATACAATTATGCGAAATTTCATTACCTTAATAATATCCCTTTTTTTGCTGATTTATTGGACGCCTGTTCAGTTGACTGCCGCTCAATTATCGCAAAAGAAGGATGCAAAGGGAAAAATTGGAATTCAGAAGAATTTGTCTGACACGGCTTTATTGACGCTTGTACAAAAACAAACCTTCAAATACTTTTGGGACTTTGCCCATCCGGTAAGCGGCATGGCGCGTGAACGTAGCAATCCGGCCTACGGTTATGGTGACGAAGTTGTTACAACAGGAGGTACAGGCTTTGGCGTAATGGCAATAATAGTTGCCGTTGAACGAGGTTGGATCACCCGGGATTCTGCCGCAAGGCATTTGTTGAAAATGGTCGCATTTTTGAGTAAGGCAGATGCTTATCACGGTGTTTTCCCGCATTGGCTGAATGGTGCAACTGGTAAAACGATTCCATTCAGCCGTAAAGATGATGGTGCCGATTTGGTTGAAACTTCCTATCTTTTTCAAGGCTTGTTGTGTGTAAGGCAGTATTTTGATCAGAACAATAATGTTGAATCTCAGTTGCGTAACAGGATTAACTGGTTATGGAATGATATCGAATGGAACTGGTTTACAAAGGGTGGGGAAGAGGTGCTGTATTGGCATTGGAGTCCTAATAATGGCTGGGCGATGAACTTTCCCGTCAGAGGTTACAACGAATGTCTGATCATGTATGTTCTGGCTGCCAGTGGTGAGCGCTATCCGGTAAGCAGCGCTGTCTATCATCGTGGATGGGCACAGAGTATTTTCTTCAAAAATGGCAAGGAGTTTTACGGCATCAAACTGCCATTGGGATTCGATTACGGCGGTCCGTTGTTTTTTTCGCAGTACTCTTTTATGGGTTTGGATCCCACGAATTTAGTGGATCGGTATGCCAATTACTGGGAGCAGAACAAGAATCATACACTGATCAATCGTGCCTGGTGCCTTGATAATCCCCAAAAATTTAAGGGTTATGGTCTGAATTGCTGGGGACTGACAGCCAGCGATAACTTTGAAGGCTACAATGCACACGCACCGGGTAACGATCTGGGTGTAATCACACCTACCGCCGCCCTTGCTGCATTTCCTTATACCCCTGAATATTCGATGCAGGCTTTAAAGCATTTCTATTTCGATTTGGGTGATAAAATCTGGAGCGATTACGGTTTTGTCGATGCCTTTAGCGAAACAAAAAACTGGTATGCAACGAATTACCTTGCCATCGATCAGGGACCTATCATTGTAATGATCGAAAATTACAGAACGGGTCTGCTGTGGAAACTTTTTATGAGTTGCCCCGAAATTCAGAATGGACTGAAAAAGCTTGATTTCACATCTCCTTCAATTCCTAAATAAAGAGAATATGAAGAATATACTTAATTTATTGGTAGTATTTGTATGGATGGTTCTTGCTTCAAATGTTTCGGCGCAGAAAACCTACTGCAATCCCATCAACCTCGATTACGGCTATTGTCCGATTCCAAATTTTACGGAATCAGGTAAGCACAGGGCTACTGCTGATCCGGTAATTGTCACCTATAAAGGCGATTATTATCTTCTTTCGACTAATCAGTGGGGATATTGGTGGAGTCCCGATTTGAATCACTGGAATTTCGTATCACGAACTTTTCTGAAACCTTACCACAAATGTGCACGAGGGAAATGCAATGAATTGAATCGAAGATCAGCATAGCCAATTAGAGAAAGTTCAAAAGGTCAAAGAACAGTGTCTATTTCTCTGTGAACAACACTGTGAAACAATTAATTACACAGAGTAACACGGAGGATACACGGAGTAACACAAAGATTTTGGCCAGCTTCGTG
>Ga0209430_1001296_pt1 | contig 19088 bp, 18 predicted proteins | sample BarGraIncub1133A_FD_184504 | JGI IMG/M metagenome (GOLD analysis project Ga0209430, IMG submission 184504) | Arctic peat soil microbial communities from Barrow, Alaska - Barrow Graham LP Incubations 11-33A (SPAdes) (version 2) | ecosystem: Environmental > Terrestrial > Soil > Wetlands > Peat... | reverse complement strand
AGCAGCCACAATAACTCCCATGCATTCGACCTCTCTGGTTGAACACAGACCAAAATTGATCTTCTGAAAAAACCTTGGTATATCAACACTTTCAATTGTTAAATCGACAGTACCTGGTTGGCCCGATTCAACTCTGACTCTAATTTCCTTTCTGTCTAAGGTCATATAACGTTTTGACTCATCATCACCCTCCTCGCTGCTGTCTTCATCAAAATCAAATTCTGTTCTAGTACCATTTACAAATAATCTTGCTTTAAATGGCTTGTTTTTCTTGGATCTAAAATTAAGAATTTCGGTTTGGCCTTGCTCCATGAGCTGCTTTAAGATTGTAGGTGAAAGCAATTTACCTGATGTTATTTTCCATACAGTCATGCCACAGTCACAGAACCATTTTTTATCATCTCCCTTCATTGGTTTTTGACAGTTAATACACAATATTTCTTCCAAAAATATCACTCTCCCTAAAAATAATCTTCATCACGTCTATATATGGTTCTTTTTGCAGGAGGAGCTGATGCTGCCGATTCCTGCAAAAGTTCACATCTGTTTTGCCAGTACTTCCAGCACTCACTCCACAGTTCAATGTTTTCAGCTTGCTTTTTGCTAATCCTTTCAACTCGCTGCTTGTCCCGGTAATCTCTTGCCTTTATATTGTGTTCTTCACTCCCTAACCCAAGCATTGTGTTAAAATGCCATTTTGACAGGTCAGGTGAATACATGATTACGGGATCTTTTCGTGATGTAACTAAGCTGTATGGCCTTGTAATCTTTTTTACCTCGTCCGTCATTAGCAATGCTCTTCCTGTGAGATTCACGCTATGTGAAGAAGATGATGTCTGGTTTTTGCTATTTTGAGCAGATAATGAATATGTGGAAACGGTATAGGTACCTAGCTTTTCTGATATTTCTTTAAGAGTCTCCTCATTATCTGTTTGGAGGTAATCCCATACTTGGCAATTTCCTTTTATGGTCTTGGCTACATTTTCATCATACTTGCTTTCTAGCTGTGCAAAATCCTGAAGGAATAAATTAAATCTCATTCCCCGTCCACCACCAACAGTAAGTAAGGTGTCAAAGTTTGGTATGGACGCAAAATTTCCAAATTCATCCAATAAAAAATTGACTCGTTTTTTAAGTCGTCCACCCCTACTATCGCTTTCATTTACAAGCTGAATATAGTGTTGCAATACAAGAATTGAAGCAATGCTGTAGTAGGTTGTTCGCTCATCAGGCAAAACAAAAAACAGGGCCGTTTTCTCCCTGCCTAAATCTTTCGGATTATAGTCGCTGCTGTTTGTCATAGCGTTTATATAGCTCGAAGTAAACAACTTCAAAGTTGTGAGTGCTGCGGTGTAGAAACTTCCTCTGGTTCTTTCAGGCGCTATTTCAGAAATTGCTACAAGTGGTTTAGCTGGGTGATTCTCTGGCAGTTCTTTAACATACTCCACTATAGGCATTTTCTTTCCTACAGGCTTACACATTTCAGCTATAAAAAAATATACGTTTGTTAAAGTCTGGTACTTTCTTTTTCCTCCTTCCTTGTTATCAAATACCACTGACATTATGGCGCATGCTATCGTGGAAGCTTCACCGTTTGTCCATATTTTCTCGCCCTTTGCTTCTCCTACCAGGATACTGACCAAATCCCAAACACATTCAGTAGCCTGAGGTATATTATCATCATCGACGGCATCAATAATTGGCTGCAGGAGATTGTATCTCTGGCTTCTTAATGGATTTTTGAAATCAAGTACAATTACGTTGTAGCCAAGCCTTTTTAGATATGCTGAAGTGTATTGGAACAGCTCTCCCTTTGGATCTGAAATTATAAGGCTCTCTCCTGCCAAGCCAAGGTTGCAGATACTTTGAATTACCAATGTTCGGCTCTTACCTGAGCGAGTTGCTCCTATACAAAGTACATGAGTATCATCATCTATGAAATAGTGTAGCTCCTTACCACCATGCATTTTCTTCATGCCGACTACAATACCACCTTTTTGAATTGGCGGTGAACGGCTTAATTGTTCAAACTTACTCTTTTCCTTTGAGACTTCCTTATGTAATGGTTCTTTATCCGCTGCATCAACTATTTTTGTTCTGGTTTTGTTGACTGTCCCATTAGCTAAATCATCTTCTATATCATCAGAGAAATGGATTGTCCAATCCTTTTCTGAATCATTTTCTGCTCCATTTATCGAATAGTTTGGTGAATCGATTTTCAAACCATTTGCGGTTCCTCTTTCCCAGCCATTTTCCCCTTGAGTTGTTTGAACGTCTGTCAGATCATTCTCTGTTTTACTTACAAGCTCATATTCTCCTTCGTCTGCCAGAGAAGTTGTTGGTTCATCTAGCACCTCATCCACAAACAGTTCATCATCAAATCCATCTATAAGATCTTCTATTTGCAGCTCTCTTTTTATCTTCCAGACACCTGGTAAATACTTTTTCATAAAATTGTCTTTAATCTGCTCAAATATTTTATGCAGTTTATATTGATTTTCTTTGCTGTACACTTTATTCATTAGTATTTCGATAACAGGCTTAGCTTTCTCAAATATTCCGATATGCCGCTGTTTCTTTTCTTCTTCCTCTGCATCAATGACGTGCAGCTTTATTGCAGCTCTATCAATTTTGCCGGCATTAATAAGCATTTTATAAATACTATCATTTGGGTCTAAGACCATAGTTTTGAAGGTTTTGGCCTTAGCTTTTTCCTTCATCCACTTAGCTGAACCATGTTGATTCTGACCTACTGCAACCGGAGTATAAATATCAGGTGTAATCCGCTGCAGCTTGCTCATGTAATTTGTACTGTAGCTAACAAGTATAGTAACTGAAGCACAGAAGGATAATCCCACCAAACATAAAAAAAGCAGCCGATGTTTTTCGACTGTTACAATACTTTTAATACATTCTTTTATGGGATACAACTGTGGTACTCTATCCGTTCCGATTAGCATTTTGTGAAATGCCATTGAAGCAAAAACACTGAATATTGATAGAGCTATAAAAACTATTACAACCGTAGCATACTGAATCTTTCTATGCTTGTCATGCATTCTTTGTAGACCTCCTTACGCTGTTAAATTTGCTGTTCATGTACCTAAATACCGACTGTTATTTTCAATTGTTATTTGTAAACTGGATGATAGTGTTTTATTTTTCTATATCCCACCCAGTTGACTCTAGTTCTCGCGCTTTTTCCTTTCTAGCTTGCTTAGACATATCACTTCCCATAACGCTCTTACCTAGTCTTGATGCTTTCCCCTTTTGCTGTGTTAACTTGCTAAGCGATGCAAATATCTCTGTCAGCAAGCGTTCCGCGAATTGCATTCTCATCTGCACGTTATACTCTTCACTTTTTATATTCCACTCCTTTTCATTGAATTTTTTAGCAAGCCTCAAGACTTTATTTGCTATAAACTTCTCAGCCTCCTTCTCATATTTATCAGCAAGTGCATCTAGTTCTATTTCATCGGTTGTGTACATTTTAGCAGCGCCAATCTTTGACTCAACATAATCCGAAATAGCTTCCTGTAAATTCTCATCTAAATCAACTAGTTCACGGACTAAAGAAATAAGTTTTTCCTTCACATCAGGCTTTAGGTATTGGAACTTAAATGCACCTTTAGGAATATCTTTTCTTATTTCAAATAACCTGCGGGCCAGGTATTCACATAAATGTCCATCTGGATTTTCATAAACATCTGAACTTTCATTTGAGAACTCCGAATATTCACCTGCTGTCATTCTAATTAAGTGTTTTTCAAACTCCTGAGCCATCTCATTTGTAATATCTTTCATCCTAATTTCTGTCTGCTTTTTTTGTTCATAGTACTCTTTCAGTTCATCTTCAAATATGTTTTTAATAAGGTTTACACGTATTTTATTTGGTATTTGAGGACTTATCTTATTTTTTATTATCTCTTGCTTATCATCCCAAAAAGCAATATGTACATGCGGATGAGTAGGTGTGTCATGAGCAGCTGCTACCCATCTTAAATTTGATATTTTAATATTGTTTTCTCTTGCAATAATCCCAATGTTTTGCTTAACCAGCTCCTGCCAGGCATCCTTTGTAATAGGTTCACCCAACTTCAAAGCGGCATTGTCTGGAGCAAAAGAAATAACGCTTCTATAAATGTTTTTTCCATCTTGTGACTTTTGCCTTACACTATCCATAACATCTTGTATTTTGTGATTTACTTCAAGAGCGCTAGAATTATATATGTTTCCAAATAAGCCATGCTTCTCGCCTTCATTTTTCATTGCTCCAGGACGAGTTCCTATGTATCTAATATGCTCAGCATTCTTATTTGGAGCACTTATCAAGTTTACGGGTTTGAATCTTTGGGTGTATACTACTGCTGACATTGGGGTTACCTCCTTTTGGAATTTGGGGTTAAAAAAACCCGTAATCTCCTGGGGAGGTTACGGGGGTGGTGGGCTAATTCATAGTTAATAGCATGTTAAAAAATATACCGTTCGTATTATTCAATGTGTAATAATTTTATCTGCATTTATATTAACTCAAATAAGAATCAGTTTTTTCTTGAAGTAATATAAATATCAATATCCTCAACAATATATTCCTGTCCTGTTGAATGAAGAACATCATAAAATGATTGTATATAATCGAACACCTTATAATCATTAAAAGTTTCAAATGCAATTTTACCAGTCATATTATGAGACTGTTTGTAACTTTCCAGACAAAACACTGTAAAATCAATCATTCTTTCCATAGCTTTTCACCTCATATTTGTGAAAAGCTTAGCTTCCCAGTGATTAATTCTTCAACAAATAACTCAAACAATTTTTCTGTGCTATAATGCCAAAACTTCGATTCTTCTTGCTCCATTAAAGCATATATTTGAACATATCCTGTGCATCGTCAATTGTAAAACGACGTAATATAAGCCTTTCAGTTTCGAGAGTTTTTGTTCCCAAATGCTTCATTGTACTGTACCTCCACAAATATAAACAAATAATATCTCATGCCATACATAAGAGTTGCATGTTATTAGCCTTTTCTGAAGTAGGGCATCCTTGCCCATGTATATATGGATAATATAAAATTCCCTAATTTATAAAGAATGTATATCATTATCTATAGATGGAAGTTCTATTCCATGGTACTGGAGTAGCCAAGCTTTATACTTCTCAAAGAAACAAGATACCTTTTTGATAATGTTTGGATGTTGATTTTTAAATAGTTCAATAAATATAATTGCAGCTTCCGTTGAAATTTGTACTGTTTCCTCTAGGCTAGCCTTTAAATAATCGGCATGAAAAAATGGTCCAGCAATGACATTGTTATTTGGAGCTATTAACATTAATCCTTCATAGGAGGGGTGTGTCCCTATCTTACATAATAATTTATATCTTTCTAGACGTTTCATATTCGATAACTTATCCCTTTCATCTAATGCAGTTCTAATATTAACCTGACTAAATTCTTTTTTTTGTTTCTTCTCGTCACATTTTTTCCACTCTTGAACTTTCTCTGGATATAGAGAAAAATAATCTAGCAAATACATCGATTCCAAAACATCTCTAATAATACTAGCTGAATGCTGATAATATCCAGATAATAGCAATTTAAAAGATACCACAACTGAGTTAAACATCCTTGAACCTATAATTTGATATGTTAGCTCTTTATCATCATTAGCTTTATAATTAGAAATGAAGGTAATAATAAGCTTTCCCGATTCTTCCAGCATATCCAGCTGGTCTTTTAATGATACATTGTTTATTATCTGTTCTATGCTTTTCTTTATTATATTCTCCTCTTCAAAATACAATCCCTCAAATAATGCAGGTAGGTTTGTAGTCGCATCTACTGCTTCTCTATTCAAACACACTAAAATCACATTCCTTCATACTAATATAATATAATTCCAGCTTCGCCTAATAGCCAAATCCTTACCAAACAGTTCATTTTCTCTTACTGACCAATTTGAATTTTTGGCTTCCTTTTCATAAAATCTTCTTGCATCTTTGTCAAAAACACCTAAAAGTTCACAATAATGTGACCATGTCAATTTAACAGACACTGTCTGTTGAATTTAATATTCCAGATACAATCTTCTCATAAATTGCAGATTGTATACTAAAAATCCCTGCCCAAACTCTTTTATTTATTGTTGTAAATAAACAAAGAATTTTGGTGCTGCTTAAATTGATACCTGAATGTACTTATATATATCCATTCTAAACTGGCTTCGCTACTGTTATTATATCTGTTTTTAAACACAATTTCATTATGAATTATTTTTTTGCCAAATCAGGAGATAAATAGTGTCTATTATCTATTAACCCTATCACTATCCTCTATTACACCACCAGCATTTCCAAGATACACATCAATCTCAACATCTTTTTTCTTCATATACTCCACTCCAAGTTTTAAGCTCCTACTAATCATTTCAAAGTATGCTTGCTGATCTTCATCATTTATAAGCTGAATTAGGCTTAAATTTGAGTACATTGTACCAGCAGATACCTTGCCAATTTTCATTAACATTTTTACAATTCTATTTATTTGTGGCTCTAGTATCTCTTTTAGCTCTTGATGTATAATGCCAGTAATAAAATCAGTGTCTTCTTTATACCCATCAACTTTTAATCCCTTTTCTACATACTCCCTAACTATATCTGAAACAGTTACTTTCCTTAGCACTGCAATTTTCTGCATTTCTTCTATACTCTCAGCTTTGAAGCGAACTGATCTTTTGTGCTCATCAGGATTGTTTGTGTTCTTATTCATCCGCTTAGAACCTCCTTTCAAAACAAAAGCCGCAGCATGTGCCACGGCAAAATAATAGAGCTACAGTTTGTTCGCAGCTCTTATACTTAGCTTATATTTCAATATCATCTTCGTCGTTGTTTTCCTCTTCTGTTTGCTGCTCTAATACTTCAAAGGCATTAATTATTTTTAAACAATATTTTTTCAAGTTTGGTATATCATCATTAATTGTTTCCCATGTTGCTAATAAACTCATATTCCCATAGTTATGAGCAAATACATTTCTCATGCCTTTTATGTTTTTCCAAGGTATTTCGGGATAAGCTAACTTAAACTCCTCAGATAATTTGCCTGCCAGCTCACCTACTTGCAATATGCACATGGTGCAAGCATTTCTATAAACGAAATCGCTTTCAAATGCTTCAAAAGTTTTTCCAAACCTATTTACGGTCTCTTGAATTTCGTTGCAGTAATTTGCCATATGTTTAATTATATCTATATTTCTATTGTTTAGACTCATATATTAAAATCTCCTCACCTTCTATTTGCCTCAAAAAACTTTCTTCTAATCCATCATTTGTTATTAAATCAATATCAACCTCAAAGCATTCCTTTATGTCAGATAAGAAACCAGAAAGAGCAAACAATCCTTTAATTTTACCTTTATCAATTCGCAAATCAATATCACTTTTAGAGTTAGCTTCTCCTCTTGCGTATGATCCAAAGATATATATTTTTTCAACTCCATAATAATCAGCAATACTTTTTATACCTTGCTTGATTTGTTCAATTGAATATATCTTTTCCATTAAATTTATGCACTCCTCTCGGCTTAAGTAGATATGGGCGGTTCCGCCCATATCCATCAGCAGAACTGTACTTGGCAATCCTTCCAAATTTGAGTATTCTAGTCTTTTCTAAAGCCAATTCAATCTTGTTGAGATGATTTCTAAAAGTAATTACTATCAGTCATATCATTCGCAATTTTGATTATTTCTAAATATCTCAGTATTTCAGCTTCAACATTGTTAGCAATTAATAAAATCATGTCAATTGGATCATTTTTAGTATGATAGCTTGTAAAACACTCATAGTACCTTCTTCTATCACTATATTTTATATTAATTGGTGGATACCCATGCTTTATTAATTCAAAATTTAATATTAGCCTTCCCGTTCTTCCATTACCATCTATAAATGGATGTACTGCCTCAAAATCTAAATGAAATTTTGCTACTCTTTCAATTATATGACTTGAACTACTTTGATCATTGTCTTGTATTAATTGCTCCATTTGTACAGGAACTAAGTATGGCTGTGGAGGAGTGTGTGCAGCGCCCATTATTACAACATGCACACGTCTATATACTCCTTTATTTTCGCGTTGCTCCATCAAGACCAGGCTATGAACATCTTTTATTACTTTCTCAGAAAGTTTAACTTGATCCTTAACAATTTCCTCTATAAATAAATATGCTTCTTTATGTCCTATTACTTCCAAATGTTCTCTAAGTGATTTTTCTCCAATTGTTATTCCCTCGTTTAGTATTAATGCCGTTTCCTGAAGTGTAAGCGTATTGCCCTCAATTGCATTTGAAATATAGGTAAAATCAATTAGGAACTCTTCCTTTAGCCGTTTAATTTCACTCACTGTAAGTGATTTATAGCTATTAAGTTCATTTAGTAAAATAACATTCCTTGCTAATATTTTTGATAGGCTACACATTTTAACTTCTCCATTTATGCGATTAATCATTTATTTACACTTTTCTGCTTCTCATTATAGCACTTTCAAATCGCCTTTTCATTCCAATACTCTCTAACACTTATTATACCCACTTTTCAAGCATTTGTCACCCAATTATCACCTCAATAATACTACGTCACCCGTTGCCAACTTTGTTGGCAAGCTGTATACAGGCGGGTATGTCACCCGACTATTCCTGCACGTACATAACTGCTCTTTTAGGGAGCAATTATTTGTACGGGATTTGGGGATTTCTCCCCCATACCCCCTGTTTTTCGGGTGAATCTCTGCAAGTAGGATACTGAAAAAAGAAATATTTCGCATATCATAAATTTTTACTCCTACATCGCTTCCTCAAATTCTTCTGTATTTTCCTGTGGCTGCTTTTCTTCTAACTGTTTTTGTGTGTATTTTTCTAAAGTATACATACTAAGCAGATCCTCATTCCAGTCTTTTGACATAGGCTTTTCAATATTTGTTGTATAACCAAGCTGCAAATACTTATCCGCAAGTTTTTCAGCTGCTTGCTGTCCCCAGTTGGGTGCAGGACTTCCATTAGAATATTTAGCTTCAAAATCATTATCTAGCGCAAAAGCAATTTTTTTTATTTCTGGGTGTTGTTTCAAGTACCCTTCAAGAGAATTATCAGAAAGGCATCCTAAAGCCAACCTATGTTCTTTCTTCCACCCAAGCCCATTCTGTTTAAACATACTTGCATGGCTTATAGCATCTATTGCTGCCTCATACACTGTTAGACTTTCGCCTTTGCCTTCCATGGTAAAACAATAGTTTTTATTGCTACCACTAACTTCTCCTTTAAAAGTAATGCCTGTTACTGTCCCACGCTGAAATGCTTGCCTCGCTTGTCCTTTTTCATCATAGCCAACAAATACTACATTATGATGTGGAGAGCTTTCATAGATTTTCTTTTGGATTACAAGATCACCTACTATATCTTTATCAAGTCCCCTGGTTTTTAGAAGGTATGCAAATAGCCTTTTATATGATGTTTCTGCTTTATCAGGCAACTTAAATTCTGCAGGCTTTTGCTCTAATGGTTTTTTCCATCGCATTCCTATATTGTCTGACTGTTGAGTTTGTCCCTCACCAATAAGGTGCTTCATGGATTCAACCCAGTTAATTTTTTGAGTAAACATTAAGAACTGTACAGGGCCTCCACCAGATTGCTCTGCCCAGCAATAAAAGGAATTCTTTGTGTCGCTTATGTAAAACCCACCATGATCCTTGATATGATAATTACTGCCCCTCTTTTCAAGTAGGTATCCAAGTTGTTTTGATAGCTCCAATACGCTAATTTGGTTGGCTTGTGATATTTGTTCATCTGTGAATTTTCTCATACGTTTCACCCCAAACTTCCATCATGTTCATCGGATTCATTGTCTATGGTTTGTTCTGCTTGCTGCTCCTGATCTATCTGCTGTTTTATATCTATTTGCTCAGAGTTATCTCGAATCGCCATTTTGCCATTCGCTGATAGCCCACAGTATTTATAAATATCTTTAAGAAAAATAAAATTACTTTCAGTGAGAGTGGTTAATTTCTCACCTACAACATTGTTAGGATTTGCTCGTTTAATCTGCTCTATCCGGCTTCTTAGAAACTCAATATCAGAGCCATAATTAATTAGTACTTTAGCTGCTTCAACCCTGTTGGTTTCAAAGCATGTGTACAATGCTTCACTATTATTTGCATTTACATTAGCGCCTCTGCTAACAAGTGTATGTAGTGCATCCACATCTTTACGCTGTGCTGCAAAATAGAAAAGTGAAGGCGCATGTTCGTCTATGTTTTCGCAGCGCTTCAGGCTTGAGCTTAACAAATCATACTTTTCAGCTCTTATCATTTCTTTGAAAATTACTGTATCCTCATATGTTCTGAAGCTTGAAGCTTTAATAAATTTTTCAGCCTCATTATCTATCAGAGTATTTAGTGCGTGGCTCAGGAAACCTTTCGTAGTGTCAAAATGAGCTTCCCCATGTAAATTTGCGTCCGCATATTTGTATATGACTAAAGCAGATTCTAAGTTGTTATCAATAGCTGTAACAAAAGCATTTTGCAGTGTTCGAATTGATACAGGTACTTTTTCTCTATTCAGTATTTGATTTATAATATCTGCACTTTGTACTGTTTGGCCCTGTGCAGCTTCGCAAATAAAGTCATGGCAATATTTAATTTTCGGATCAAAGACTCTGTACTTTTCACTAAACTCTTGGCAGTTTTCTTTATTAATTGCTGAGTATAGAGAGTTAATCTTTTCTGTTGTAATCTTCTCAGCATCAATCATTTCGTCAAGCTTTCGGCTAAGAGCATGAAGCATTTTACCAAGTACATCACCAAGTAGTCCAAACATGGAACTCTTAGGCTCATATTTCTTTTGATTCTCTTCTAATAGCTGAATAACTACCTCTGCTTGTTCTGGTGTAAAGTTGACGTTTATCAGTTGATCCTTGATATTTGAATTGCTTGAATTACTATTAACTTTTTTATTGCTCGTGCTGCTACCAATGTCATCGATATTTTCATTAAGGTCCTGGTTGCTTATCTGACTTGAAACCGAGGTGGAAGCTTGTTTAGACAAATACCTATTGACTATTTTCTCGTCAACAAGTGCTTTGGCTCCTGTAGAAATTGTAATAGTCTTTTGTGGTTGCTCCTGATTATTTTTATCTGTCTGTTTTTCTTCATCACCCAATGCGTGCCGCTGTAATTTATTATATTCATTGGCTATTTCAGTATTAGCTAATGCCTTTTGAATTGACTTTGCTACTTCATGAGCATTGCTATTTTCTCCATTGACATGCAATAAGTTATTCGATTCTAGATGATCGTTGCTTGCAAAATTATTGCTCTGCAGCTGCTCTTGATTTCCAGTATTGCTATTTACCAAATGCACTTGATTACTCTGCTTAACTGCTGTCTGCACGGGTTGGTCTGATGTTTGTTGACTTTGTAACTGCTGCTTTTCATCGACATTCATCCAGAAACTTTGAACCATTAGTTTAAGTGCTGCCGTTGCTTTGTCAAAAGCTTCAGTTGCTTTACCCTCATTAATCTTGTATTGAGTATTAAGCATTCTTCCTTTTACTTCGGGATTATCTTTATCCATTACGCTTACTGTTGCAACCACCATATCATTACTTACTGAAAGCATCCCTGAAACATTATTGTTTGTGGGGAATGCCTCTTTTTGAATTTTCTTGAAATCAGCTGATAAAAAAGAAAAGTCAGGCTTTAACCCCTGACTTTCCAATCTCTTTTCAAGTTCATCTGTAATCTCATGAATCGTCTTGTTAACCTGATCCTTCTTTCCTTCCTTTGGCTTATACAGCTCAATTCTATTCATTACCATTTACCCCCTCAATAATGTTTCCTTTTTCAGCATCTACTGCTGACTGCCTGCGGCGTTCAAAGTATTCTTCAAGAGCTATCTCAATAGTTGAAGTTATTTCTGTCTGAGTAGTATAAGCATTGAAGAATTTTAAAATCAGCTTTGGCTTTACTGTAATTGCTGTCACCTTTTGACTTTTCTTTTTTTCAAAAAACTCACCAGATGAAATTGCCAGGATATCGTCCTCCGACAACTTCCCACTCCTTTCTTTTAGCTTGTCTGCTCTTTTCATAACTATCTTGTAATCATTATTGCTTAGGATACTGAAAAGAATATTTTGCTCTTCAATATTTAGGTATGACAGGCTCACTGCAGGAACAAGCTTAATACTGCCCTCATCAACCATATTTAGTAATCCATCGTTTAGATAATTTAAGCGGATGTAACGCTGAATGCTTGGTGTACTCATCTTATTAGATTTTGCAATAATATCTCTACTTTTGCGAGGGTGTTCAATTTGAACACCCTCATTCCGATCCTTACTCCCATAAGTGTTTGAGTCACTTTCAATTGCATTTATATACTCCTGTTTTTGCTTAGCTTCCTTGCAGGCTTCTAGTTGCATTTTCATGCTCTTTGCAAGCTCACTAGGAAACATTTCATCAATTGAACGCTGTAAAAAATTTGAATCAGTTACTATTATTTTAGCTTGAGCATCTGATAAGTTTTCTTTTATTTGAGTTGGTACTTTAGTCAGTCCTGCAAGCCTTGAAGCATTTACACGATTGTGTCCAGCAAGTATTTCATTAGTGCCATCTTCTTTTTTCCTAACTACTATTGGTGTCATTACCCCATTTTCTTTGATTGATTCTACCATTCGTCTGAGTTTTTCACCCTCATAAAGTCTGAATGGATGTCCTTTAAATGGGACTAGCAAATCAATCTCCAACTCTATAGCGCCTTCTTTTTTGGAATCGTTATTTAGTCCAAACATATCAGCGAATGCGCCATTTGCTGATTTTTTTTCTAGCTTCTCTGAAAAATCAATTTTCATTCCCAATTAAACCAAGCTCCTTTCAATTAGCTCTTTCGTCACTTTAACGTATTCAGCTCCTAGCTTGCTATTTTTAATCGTTACAAGACTTTTCTGCTCATATGTACTATTTGTGGCCTCAACGCTTTTGTGTATTCGAGTAACAAAAAGAGTATCACCATACTTAGTTTCAAGCGCTGCTTCAACAGCTTTTGACATATTAGTGTTGTCCATCATTGTCAGCAGCACACCATCAATTTTTAGATCTGGATTAACATTTAACTTGACTATGTCATAAACCTGTTCGAGCTGCACCAGTCCATCTAGTGCAAACTTCTGTGTTTGCACTGGAATTATAAGACTGTCTGCCGCAGCAAGTGCATTTGTGAGAAGAATACCTAAACTAGGCAAGCAATCAATTATTACGAAGTCATACGTGGTAAACTCTTCTCTTTTGAGGATTTTCTTCAAGACCTGCTCCCTGCACATTACGTTTGATAAGAATAAATCAGCACTGGCCAGCTTAATGTTTGATGGAATATAGTCGATGCCTTCTCCACTTTGTATTATGCTTTCTTTTATACACTCCCCACTAAGGTTGTTATTGGCTGCCGCCACCATAAGGTCGCTTACATTGTACAGACCGTCGTATTCGTATCCTAGATACTCGCTCATGTTCGCCTGTGGATCTAGGTCAAGACACAAGACCATCTTTCCTTCTTTAACAAGCCCTGCTGCGATGTTGACAGCTGTGGTCGTTTTTCCAACTCCTCCCTTTTGATTTGCTATTGCGATAATCTTTCCCATGATATTTTTATCTCCTCTCATAATAAAAGCAGGCTAATTTTTAGCCTGCTTAGGGTTGCTTTGGTTATTAAATTGGCTGATCTTATTAGTTACTTCTCCATCTACTAACTTGTTATTTTCATATATCCGGACCTTAACTACATAAAAAAATACCGCATTTCAATTTACTGAATATGCGGCACTGGTTTCGTATTAACTGTACTATATTTTTTGAATAAATATACTATACTTAATTTATGAATATGAGTTTAGTTGTCTATATGTATTATTCTTGTATGCTCCCATAATATTGATAGGAAAGTAAGTATCAAGTAAAAATCTTCTATTCCTCACAATCAAACTATATAAATAAGGGAGTTAGGCTATTAATGGATACTTGTGGTAAGATGCCACATAGTCAATATATGCTATCATCTTATATAATATAAACAGATAGCTTCAAAAGCTAAATTATGATACTAGAAAATGTGTATTGCGGTCTTTTTGATTTTTGATATGAAAAATTCAATAAATTCCATTTACTAAAATCTATATCAATATCAGGGTAAAAATTCTGGAAAATATATTTTATAAACTTATTAAAACAAATAGGTTTATCTATATGAACTCTTGACTCATGATGTTGTGTATGCATATGAGTCAATGGATGCGACTCACTTTCTTTTTCTGGATCAAAATCTATCCTAATAGGGCTTCGCATTCTTAAATTCTTCATCCAGTTAGGATCAGATAAGAAATCTTCATATTTTGTCTGAGGTGTAAAATCATCAGTAAAGATTATATTATATGCATATGGTGCTGGCCACCAAAGATGGCTGTGATTTATTAAAAAATTACCATCAAATGTAAATGAACACCTAATAATTGAGCCATCAAATAAAATACAATGAAAAGCCCCTGAGTTAAGAATGTATTCATATTGAGCTAAAGTTGTAAATGATGCCCCACAGTTTGCTCTATTTGGCTCATGACGATTCCATGTAATTATTTGATTTTCGTTCGTTATTTGAGGGCTTACTTCGTTATAGTAGTAAAGCAACCTTAAATCATATAGAAACACCATCATATTATTCATCTGATCAGTAACATTTTGAATGTTTTTATTGAAGTTAATTACTTTATTATTCATGTTCATTATTGTCATTTCTCAATTTTTTATATACTTTTAATAATGCTTCAAATTCTGGTAATGAATCAGGATCTATTTCCCCTTTTTCAAGGCCTTCAATAAGTTGCTTTACATTACTTTGAGCAATACTCAATTTTTTTACTTCTTCCTGTGTTCTTTCCCTATTTATTCTTCTTATTGATTCTAATTCTTTTTTTGTAGGTAATATAAAATCCAGAGTATGGTCTTTATTGGCACATCTGTTTATTTCTTCCTCAATTAAACTCATTTCTTCACCAACACCACATATTCTTACCCAACCTCTTGATCTAGTTATTGCGGTAAACAGAGTATTCCTTAATTTAATCAGCTCATAACCTTCAGCACAATAATTTGCATTTAAAATATAAACCATTGGAGCTTCATTACCTTTGGCTCGGTATATACTTGAACAAGACACATAATTTATGATTCGAAAAGTATCTCTATTTGTATCCACTCCAGCTAATATAGAATTAATTTCTAATTGGTTTAAATACCTTCTAAAGTCTATATATTCTCTATTAGAGAGATATGCATCCGGAAAAATGACTAATATATCATCTGGGTCAAGTTCATCAACTTCAATATTCTTCTTTATTTGATCTGCAACCCATCTATATTGATCTTTTGAGGATTCAAAAACCTTCGCTTGGACACTCTCTTCGGGTTTCAACAATTCAATAAAATATTCTGGTGTTGAATCCATCTTCCGTTTTAATACAACCTTACTTCCATAACTCAATTTACCACTGATACGCTGATATCCGATATTTTCCCATAGCTCTAATTCGTCAAACATTTGAACTATTCCATTACTTCTATACAATCCAAATCCTAATGCATGGGCTATTGATAAGGCCCATGGAGGATTTCTATAACATATTGGTAGTATTATATCCTGCTGTGCTTCATTAGGTCTATTCTCTAAAATAATATTTAGATTACCTTCTTTATCTCTTCCAAACATTTCTTCAAGAGAAGGCATAGCAATTTCACTCAAATTTTGTAGCTCGTCATATGCCCAAGTAATTCTTTTCGGCTTTTTTGTTAATTGGTATAGGATTTTAAAAAATGAACTAGGTAAGTCTTGAGCTTCATCAATCAAAATAGCATCAAATTTGGGTATGCAATTTTCATTGAAATACGAAAGTAACTCATCGCAAATACCATTAAACGCATTTGTTCTCCCATACTTATTTTTTGCATTGGTAAAGTTAAATGGTGTGATATTCAATGATCGTGCTGCTATCGAATATATACCATCTTCAGAATCTGTACCCCATGCATGAACTACATGCACTTTATCCCAATCGGGTTCTTCACCAGAAAATTCAAAAGAAAATTGTCTAATTAAATCTTTTATTTGCTGAGATAATGCCCTTGTATAAAATGTTATAGCAATATTCCATTCTGGATATTGTGAATGTAAATAAGCAGCCTTTAGTGCTAAAACTATTGTTTTACCTGAACCAGCTAATCCCCTTATTCTTTGTGGCCCCTCTGGTAATTCTAACGCTGCTTTTTTTTGCCATTGATCTAAATTAGCAATTTCTTTCTCAATCTTTTTAATCTTGCCACCATAGGATAGTTCTTTTTGAACATTTTGGCGTTTTTTCTTAGGTTTAATATTTGTAACTCTCTGAAGAGATTCGCATAGTCTCTTATAAACATCTAAAGTAAAATCTAGTTCTTCTTCAAACACATCTTCTATTTTCTCGTCAGAAATAAGAATATAATCTTCATCAACAATAGGAAAGCTATCATCAGGAAATACTGAAACAACTTTCGGTTTAAAAGCAAGATTTCTACCTTTCTTAAGTGTAACATATTTCTTAAAATTATAATCAAGATGATAGTAAAGAGTATCCTGTTCTTCCTTTATTAAATCACTATTATTTCTTTCTTCTGGGAAAATAAAAGCAATTAAGCCGCATTTTTTGCTTACTAGTAATGCATCAATTGTAACTTTAGATTCTGAACTTGCGGATAATGGATAACCTAAATATAAAGTCCCATCATCATTGCTAAGTTCAAAATACCTTGTTATATTATTTACAAGACTTTGTGTTGGCTGTACTTTGGTAATTTTTCCTCTTACCACATCAAAATTCATGAGCATTTCCCTCCTATCAATCTTTATGTCATATATTATCATTAAATCATATATTTTACAATTATTGAATTATCAGTTCTAAACAAACATTTCTTTATTATACATTACAAATTTACAAAATTATATACTTATTGATAATATGAAATAACAATATAAAATCCGGAAGAAACAGGAGTATTAATTAAGTGTATACAAAATTTAAATAAGTTAATTACAAAATTATTTTATCACATTTCGCGTTATACAGAAGCCTCATTACCACTAACAAATTAGCTTTCTTTCCTTGCACTTTCACCAATGTTCATTACTAATCCAAATATGGCTATATCTCTCTTACATAACAAGTTATATTGTCCAATAAGAACATCATCATATTTTTGTAAGAATGCTAGCCTGTCATTTTGCTCGTTTATTCTTTCAGAGTGCTCAATATTATATATCTTATATATCTCTGTCCTGTTGCGACATTTCTCCCCAGTAATTCTATCCTTATCTGAGTTTATGGATTCAAGTTCCTTGTCTATAAACTCTTTCAATTTGTCATTAATAAATTCCAACATACATCTTCACCCTTATATATTTATTTTAGATTTCCATGTCCTGCTCTTCCTCATTAGCTTCTTTGTCAGTTTCAACGATGTTATATTTGTTTTCATTAGTACTTGTTTTGTTGTCTACTGATGATTCATCGCCAATCACTTCGTCACGCTTATTTAAATCAAGCTCTACGTTAAGTTCTGCTTGGCGATCTAATTTTGCCTTATACTCTTCATCAAATCGCCAAGGTTTATCATATTCCTCCTTAGCAGTTTCAAAGTCTTGATTTAATTGTACTAATTGATTCTCATAGCGTTTTACAGTTGATTCAATGTTTTCAAGTGCATTATCAATTCGCTGAAGGTTCCCCAAGATATTTCCACCAAGTTCTATTGCATGCTGATATGCGCCATAAAGGCGTAAATTTACAATACCAAAATACTGTGAATATTCTAGTTTCAAAACAAACCCTTTATAGTTTCCTATATCCATTACCTTTCCACCTTCATGCTGTGCTTTTTGAGATAATAACAGAAGATATTCTCCAGCCTTTTCTTTTTCCGTAAAGCTTTCCTTATTCAAAGTTATACTGAATTCATCTTTCTTAAATTCATTGCTGTTTCTTAGTTCAATGTCTTTTATTAATGCAGATATTTTTTCTTCTCTAGACTTTATTTCCTTTGGTACTGAATAAATAATACTGTCCTGCAAGGAATATCTTTGTTTTGTCCAGGCTGATTTTAATATTGATAGTTTATTAATGTTGAGGTCTAAGTCCATCTTTTCCTTTATTCTTGGGTCACCCATAGCCAAGGCCTTTATCTCGGCATAGCTTAAAACTACATCATCAATATCATCACAGGTTCTATTAATAGATTTGCTTGTCATTACCTGTGAAATGAATCGTTGCTTTTGCTCTACGATCTGCCATAAATAGGCATCAAATGTGTCTTTGGTAACATACCTGAATATCTCAACTTCTTCATTTTCATTGCCTTGCCGAAGTATTCGTCCATCGCGCTGCTCTATGTCTGCCGGGCGCCACGGACAATCAAGATGATGAAGTGCAACAAGCTTGTTTTGAATATTTGTTCCTGTCCCCATTTTTGGTGTTGAGCCAATGATTATTCTGTTAGTACCGGCTCTCATTGCGGTAAACATGCTTTCCTTTTGCTTTTTAGTTTTTGCATCGTGTATGATACAGATTTCATTTTCAGGTATTCCTCTATTTACAAGCTTCTTTTTAATATCATAATATGCACAAAACCTCTCACCACCTCTTGGTGTACCTACATCAGAGAATATTATTTGTGTGCCTTTTGTATTGTTATAGTCCATATATTTCTGGTGGGCATTGTCTACCAGCTTATTTATTTTACTGTTGGGATCATCAGGTGCATCAGGTATAATTAGCCTTGGATCAGTTCCAAATTGTCTTGCTTCATTAGTAATTTTTAGCATATTATCAACTGAAGGATCTACCTGTCCATTTCTAATTCTTTCAGCTCGCTTTGCACAATCTTGAACAAGCTCCATTTGTATTTCAGACGGTTCAGAGGTTATTACAGTTACCTTATCATTTTTAAGTTTTGGTATTGGAA
>Ga0209430_1001294_pt1 | contig 19115 bp, 15 predicted proteins | sample BarGraIncub1133A_FD_184504 | JGI IMG/M metagenome (GOLD analysis project Ga0209430, IMG submission 184504) | Arctic peat soil microbial communities from Barrow, Alaska - Barrow Graham LP Incubations 11-33A (SPAdes) (version 2) | ecosystem: Environmental > Terrestrial > Soil > Wetlands > Peat... | reverse complement strand
GTAGGGGTCGCCAACGGTGTCGCCGGTAACTGCAGCCTTGTGAGCCTCGCCACCCTTGCCGCCGTGGTGACCATCTTCGATGTATTTCTTGGCGTTATCCCAGGCGCCGCCGCCGGTGGTCATGGAAATGGCAACGAAAATGCCGGTGACGATGGTGCCGACGATCACGCCGCCCAGCGCCTTGGGACCGAGGGTGAAACCGACGATAACCGGAGCCAGGATCGGGATCAGGCCGGGGACAACCATCTCTTTCAGAGCCGTCTTGGTGACGATGTCAACGCACGCGGCATAATCCGGTTTACCGGTGCCTTCCATAATTCCTTTGATCTCGCGGAATTGGCGACGCACCTCGACAACAACCGCACCACCCGCCTTGCCGACCGCTTCCATGCACCGGGCACCGAAGTAATAGGGGAGCATACCGCCGATGAAGAGGCCGACAATGATATACGGGTCAGAGAGTTCAAACTTGACAATCTCTTTTCCGGCAGACAGCAGCGCGTGGTTCAGTTCATCCACATAAGAGGTGAAGAGAATAACAGCGGCCAGACCGGCGGAGCCGATGGCATATCCCTTGGTGACGGCCTTGGTTGTGTTGCCGACCGCATCAAGTGGGTCGGTTACAGCGCGAACCGAGTCGTCCAGTTCGGCCATCTCGGCGATACCACCGGCGTTATCGGTGATCGGGCCATAGGCGTCCATGGCAACAACGATGCCGGTCAGTGACAGCATCGATACGGCGGCGATGGCGATGCCGTAGACTCCGGCGCATTGAAAGGAGACAATGATGCCGGCAGCGATGACGATGACCGGGGCTGCCGTTGATTTCATGGAGATGCCGAGGCCGGCGATGACGTTGGTGCCGTGGCCGGTAGTGGATGCCTGGGCAATATGCTGTACCGGACCGTATTCAGTTGCCGTGTAGTATTCGGTAATCCAGAAGATGGCGCCGGTAACGACCAGGCCGACGATTGCGCAAATGAAAATATTTATGGCGCTGAAGGTTACACCGGCGGCGTTAGTGAGGCCGGCCGGAAACATCTGTGCCGTGACGAAGTAGAAGGCGATGCAGGCGAGCACGGCTGAAGCGATCAGCCCTTTGTAAAGAGCCGGCATTATCTTCTGGCTGGCACCCAGTTTGACAAAGTAGGTGCCGATGATGGAGGTGATGATCGAGATGCCGCCCAGGATCAGCGGGTAGCTGACGGAGCTGGCATTGCCGGTAAAGGTGATGGCGCCGAGCAGCATGGCGGCGATCAAGGTTACCGCGTAGGTTTCAAACAGGTCGGCTGCCATACCGGCGCAGTCACCGACGTTGTCACCAACGTTATCAGCGATAACCGCCGGGTTGCGGGGGTCATCCTCAGGAATTCCGGCCTCAACCTTGCCGACCAGGTCGGCGCCGACGTCGGCGCCTTTGGTAAAGATACCGCCACCGAGACGGGCAAAGATGGATATCAGCGAGCCGCCGAAACCGAGGCCAACCAGTTGAGTGACCACGTCCTTGACCGGTGCGTCCGGCATCAGTTTCAACAGGATCATGTAGTAACCGGCAACACCGAGAAGGCCGAGACCAACCACCAGCATGCCGGTGATAGCGCCGCCCTTGAAGGCAACGTTGAGGGCCTTGGTGATGCCTGATTTGGCGGCTTCAGTGGTACGCACGTTGGCACGAACCGAGACAAACATACCGATGAAGCCGGTAAGGCCGGAAAAGAGTGCGCCGACAGCAAAGCCGACCGCAGTCTTCCACCCCAGGGTTGCGAACAGGGCGATGAACATGATCACGCCAACTGCGGCGATGATGGTGTACTGGCGTTTCATGTAGGCACCAGCCCCTTCCTGAATTGCTGCGGCGATCTGCTTCATCCGGTCATTGCCCTGGGGCAGACCAAGAATCCAGTTTGCCGTGATCAGGCCGTAGGCAACGGCGGCGGCGGCACAACACAGGGCAAAAACTACTGCATACTGTTCCATTCTTCATTTCCTCCTGTTGATATGAATAGCCAATTGGTGGCATTCTTGCTGGATGACCCAAAAACTGTAGATTCTTAATGTAATGTCCCGTTTTTGTCAAGCGCAAATCCCGCGTATTTCATCTATTTGTATCTTTATTGGTACCGTTTAAGCTGCGACCGTGGCTACTTGCCAACAGAATTTACACGTGATATATATATCTCGCGATTATAGATTAGAGGAGAATGCTGATATGAAATATCTGAATGTCATGGTGCTGCTTACCGTCTCAGCTCTGGCCGGATGCGCCTCGCAGAGTTCGCTTGATAATGCCCGTAATGATATCGACTCAATAAAGACCCGTCTTTATTCCATGGATAGGGATCTTGCCACAGTCCGAGAGGAATCGAAGGTTACTGTCGGCGCTATCGAAAAGGGCTTCAAAGTTGATGTGGCTGCCGTCCGGAAGATGTCGGCTGACATTCAGGCTACAATAGACAGCACCAAGAGTGACATGCAGGCGCTGAACGGCAAAGTTGACGATATCAGCCTTGCCGTAAAAAGACCTGTTGAGGATCTGGCTCGGTACCGCGAGGATGCCGATAAGCGCATTATCGCCCTGGAGGATCGCATACTGAAACAACAGGCAATGCTTGATTCTCTCTCGAAAAACATGGCGGAGATGTCCAAGGCCAAAAAGGATGAAGCACCCTCTACCCCTGATTCGCTTTACGTGAAGGGGCTTGACTCGCTTAAGGCCGGTGATGTCGTTGCGGCGCGCGAGCAGTTCACCAAATTTCTTGACCAGTACCCCAAGCATGAGCTGTCTGCCAATGCCCATTACTGGATTGGTGAAACCTACTACAGTGAAAAAAACTATGAATCGGCGATCTTGTCCTATCAGGAGGTTATCAAAAATTATCCCGGTAAGGAGAAGGTAGTTGCCGCCATGCTGAAGCAGGCTATGGCCTTCCACGCAATCAAGGACGCCAAGAGCGCCAAGTATGTACTGAAAAAACTGATAGAGGGTTTTCCGAAAAGTGAGGAAGCCAAGAAGGCTAAAGTCCTGCTGAAGGAAATCAAATAGACAGTGCAGATGCACAGTAACAAAAAGGGCGGCACCGTATACGGGCCGCCCTTTTTTACGCGGATAAACAGTGGCTACATCACAGGACGCCTTTTGTTGACATGACCCCCTCTACACGGGGGTCGCGCTGACTGGCGGTGTCCAGCGCCCGGGCAAATGCTTTGAAGCAGGCCTCAATGATGTGGTGAACATTATCGCCATACATGACGTTGATATGCAGGTTAAGGCCGCAGTGGTTGGCAAAAGCTTGAAAAAACTCTCTCGCCAACTCGACGTCGAACTCACCAATCTTCACTTTTGGCAAGTTGACGTGATACACCAGATACGGTCTCCCGGAAATGTCAACGGCCACACTGGCCAATGTTTCATCCATTGGTACGGTAGCCTGACCATACCGCCGGATTCCCTTTTTATCTCCCAGTGCCTGCTTGAATGCCTCGCCTAACACGATGCCGATATCTTCAACCGTATGGTGGAAATCGATATCGATGTCGCCGCACGCTTCAACGTCCAGATCAAAAAGGCCATGGCGGGCAAATAGATTGAGCATATGGTCAAGAAATGGCACCGACGTACAGATGTTAGCGCTCCCGGAGCCATCAACCGTAAACGACAGCTTTATTTTGGTTTCTTTCGTGATTCGTTCGATCGTCGCTGCTCGGCTCATTATATAACTCCTCGGACAATTTTTGTTTCAGCAAGTCGAACTTGCTCAGGGGACTGCCGTGAACCAGAGCGGCCTTTTGCGTATCATCATTCCACAACGAGATGTACCCCTTCCACCCTTTGCCGGAAAGGAACTCCGTAAGTGTATTGAGCACCTCGATTGACGGAGGCTCGTGAAAAGCATTATAGCCTCAGTACCCACCCGGCGGTAGCAGGCGGAAGGCGCCATATCCCTTGGCCACATTGCGTGTCATCACTTCAGGTTCGCCGCTTTCCCAATTAATCTCTTCGTAGGCCGTCCAGCCGCAGACCGGACACATGATACGCCATGCACTGTTTTTCCCCCACCCCTCGGTGTCGACCCTGGCATAAATGAAGCCACACTGCCCGCAATGCTCGTACATATCCTTGAGAGCATGTAAATCTCCTTTACCCGATTTCTTTGAGGACTCCGAGAGTAGTTTCCATTTCTTCGCGTGTCCCGATCGATATTCTGAGCCCGTGGGCCAGGAGCGGATCGGAGAGCAGGCGGACCAGTATTTTTCGCTTAAACAAACCGTCATACACTCGCAGGCCGTTTTTGTCCGGCGGTGATGCAAACACAAAATTTGTCTGGGAAGGTATCACGTCGTATCCGATTGACGTCAACTCCCGGGTGAACCATTCACGGGTTTCAATGATCTTGCGGCAGGATTCACGGAAATAGGTCTGATCCTGCAGGGCGGCAACACACGCCGCCTGCGCCAGTCGATCAAGGTTGTAGTGATCGCGGATCTTGTCCAGTGCGGCGATAATTTCCGGACGGGCAATTGCCAGGCCGAGGCGCATGCCTGCCAGGGCGTAACTTTTCGAAAGCGTACGGGTTACAACGACATTGTCGTATTTTTTTACCAATTCGAGAGCGTTATAATCGGCAAAGTCGGCATACGCCTCGTCAATCACCAGCAATCCACCGCAATTCTGCGCAAGTTCCTCAATGTATTCAAGCGGGAATGCGAACCCGAGCGGTGAGTTCGGGGTGGTCAGGAAGAACACTTTGCCGTGGTACTGTTCAGGAAACGCTTCAATAGTGAACGTGTCGGTCAAGCCGTAGCTGCAGACAACCGCACCCTGAATCTCCGCCAGTGTGGAGTAGTATGAATAGGATGGGTGGACATAGCCGACATCCTGCCCCTCTCCGGCACAGGCTCTGATAAGGTTGTTGAGCACTTCATCGGAGCCGTTAGCCATGATGATCCACGATGGATCAAAACCGTACAGTTCGCCGGCGACTTCGCGCAACCTCTGGCTCGATGCGCTCGGGTATGTGCGTAGCGAGGCTCCATCACTGCCGACCTCCGCCATAATCGCAGCGACGACGTTAGGGGAGGGGGGGTAGGGGTTCTCGTTGGTGTTGAGTTTGATCCAGGAGGCGATGTCATCCGGCTGAAAACCGGGGACGTAGCCGTTCATGGCGGCGATGTTGGGGCGAAGTAGGGTCATAATGATATCAGGAATATCATGCTTGCGAGCTTGGTTCAAGTCTGAATCTGATTTGCAGTGTTTGCAAGGTGAAACAGGGGAAGTCGGTATCAGGTGTGATCGAGAGAGTAATGAAATCTTTTCGCTTGAAAAAAGGCTGTTCCGATTGAATTTGGCTTGAGCCGAAAGATCGAATATTTGAATATACTATCAACTAAATTTCGTCCCCGGAACTTCTGGAAGTAATCTGTACCCACAGACATCCTTTTCAAAGTTCTCCACTTGTATGTAGTCGGCCACAGCAGATCAAGACGGAACAATCGCGCCCGCTCGATGGTCGTATTGGTGGCGCACGATGCTGCCGTCCAGCAGCATCGTGATCGCCATTTCTATGACCGGTAGGGGCAGCATGAACCATTCGCGGGGTCGGAACGGCTTGCCGAACCGATCCATGATCTCTATGTTCAGTCGTGCGTCAGCGAAAAAGCGATGCATCAAGTGCTCAAACTTGTTGGCGTTCAAGTTGATCGCATCGTAGGCCCGAACCGGATGGACCGGGGCCATCAGAAACGTCGGGTCGTCCTTCGCACCGCGTAAACGATCTTCCAATGAGCCAGTAGTGAAGCCGACCTTAAAAAGCTGGCCGTCAAGTCTAGCAATATCAGGCAACGACGACAGGCTGCGCACAACGTAAATGCAGCCCGTGATGCGATCATTCGGTGCGGCCTCCGTCGTGGTCGTCGGCGTGGCGTCGAAGAGCGGTCCGGCATTCGGATCGGACAAACGACGGCCGGCAGGGTCTTTGTAAAGCTCCGTCGCCAAGGATCTAAGCAGATTTTGCCCCTCGGTACCATTCTCGAAAATCAGCCTCAGTCGCGCATTGCGTTTCCCGTTGCGTATGTGTGGATCATTCACCTCTGCGACGTAAACCATCACGCCGTTGAGGATGAAGAGCCCACCCGCCTCAATCTCCTGTTCGTTGGCGAATTTCATACTACGACGTACGCCCGACCTCAGATCGGCTATTGCCTGATCAAACAACGGCTTGAACTGCTCAAATTCCTTGCACGCTATGCGCTCTGAGATTTTGTCGGGACGTGCGGGAGGTGGTCGCACGTGCCTGAACGTAAAGATGTCTTCGTTGGGGTCGGTCAGGAGCTCATCGTCCAGATCCAGCAGTTCATCCAAACTGGCGGGGGGTGGCGGTTCGGCTGCGACATTCAACAACCCATGTCGATCCAAGCTTTCCAACTGTTCCAAGATATTTGGGTTCTCCCGGTAGGTTTTCAAGCGAGTTTGGAGGGTGCGTTCAGTGACCGAGGCTCGCTTATTCATAGGGCCTTCACCTGGGACGAATCCTTGGCGATCCACGAAAACATTGATCTCGTCAAAGGCTTGCTGGATGCGGATGGAATCGGTACTGGTGTTAACCGCATGCGGCTTCACGTCCAGCAATTCCAGGTCGTCGTTTTCGGCCAGCAACTCATCCAATGTTTGGCGGGCCATGGTGTCAGGCGTCCTGCTGATTGGTCGCCATCTTACGACGCTTCGCTTCACGAAGCCATGCCAACGCTTCAGCCATGCGGCGTTCCAGAGGATTCGGGCTCACCAGGCTCGGTTCCACGCCCTTCTCGGCTTTGAATGCCTTTATGCGTGGGTATAGCGACACAGCCTCCTCTTCGGACATGGAAACCTTGGTGGACGTTATCGCACCGTGGATGGTTTTCAGTACGTCCGCCGTCACCGATTTGGACAGGATTTCATAGGCACGCTGGAACGGGTTGATGCTGTCTATAAGATCGATGGTGATGTCATCGATATTTATGAGCCGTTCGGCCATCCGCACAAACTTCGTATCGCCCTGTTGCGGTTCGGCAACAACAGACGGACTCTTGAACACGGCGTTGGCAACCACCGCCTGCCGCACCTCTTCGATTTCGTCGTCGGACAAGTCGGGGTATTGCCGGGCGATCACCTTGGGGATGAACACCTGATTGACTACTTCGGGGGCGTAGTCGTCCGGGTTCATTGCCGCCCGCAATACGGATTCGTCTTGGAGGATGGCCGCCGACAGGTCGTTCAAGTCACTTTCGAGGATCTGTCGGGTTCGCTCCGTGGAGGGTTCGGTAAAACCATGGATCGAAATGATATTGTCGTCTCCGGTGTAGACGATATCGCTTTCGCGTCGGGTACCGTCCAGTTCGTCTGCATCATTCTTGGTTCGAAACTTGAAGTTCGGAGCCAGTACTTGCTCCATCAGCAACGAGCATGCGATGGCTTTGAGCATGTTATTGACAGCATCGGTCACGCGGTCTTCGCTGGTATCAGGCTCGGAAATCAGATTAGTGAACTGCGCATGCGACTTACCCGGAGCATCTCGTGTGGTGCGTCCAATAATCTGGATAATTTCAGTCAGCGACCCGCGATAGCCCACAGTCAGGGCATGCTCGCACCAGATCCAGTCAAAACCTTCCTTGGCCATTCCCAATGCAATAATGATATCTACATCGTCGCGGCCTTTGATGTCGCGCAACGCCAACATCACTTTTTCACGATCCAGGCTGTCGTCCACCAGGTCGGCCACCTTGATGATCTGGCCTTCGGCGCATTGAACTCGGTAAAACCCCGTAGTCGGGTCTTTGTCGAGAACCGTGCCCAGATGGTCCAAGATACGGTCCACTTCGATGTATTTGTCGGTGGTAGATTCCGCCGAACGGACACTGGGGATGTGGATGATGGTTTTCAAACGAGGATCAATAACTTCGTTGATCGCTTCGACGTATCGGCCCCGGTAGAAGTGATAACCGATTCCCAAGGTTTTCAAGTCACGATAGCCGTTGAGCTGTTCGTAATATGTATATGTGACTCGGGTGAACCGGGCTTCGTCCTCAGGACGCAGCACAGGCGCAGTATCGCCGCGAAAATAAGAACCCGTCATCGCCACGATGTGCGCCCGGCCATCGTCCATTAGTGCTCGTACCACTTCACCCAGACGGCTGTTCTCGTCAGCGGAAGCATGGTGAAACTCATCGATGGCGATCACACTGTTTGCAAACGCCACCACGCCCAGCTGATCAAACGCGAAGCGGAGTGTGGCATGGGTGCAGATCAATATACTGTCGTCAGACGCCATGAACTCAGCGAACGCCTTGGTTTTCTGTGTGCCACCAGCATCCGTGAGGTTCCATTGCGGGCTCACCAGCCAATCTCTGAAAAAACCGTCGTCACTTAATTTGGTGGTCTTGAAAGATGCACCAATGGATCGTTCCGGCACGGCGACGATGACCTTGTTGATCCCTTGGTTTTCCAGCTTATCCAGACCAATGAACATCAAGGCGCGGGACTTGCCAGAGGCGGGCGGTGCCTTGACCAACAGGTATTGAGCGTTGCGGGCATCGAACGCTCGCTGCTGCATTGCCCGCATGCCGTAGTGATTGGTCGTTTGGCTTGCGCCAGTTTGGGCATATGTAACCGAGACATAATCGGACATCAAAAGGTTCCTCTTCTCAAATCATAACTGCTTATTTGTGTTTGCCGACCTGTTCTTTCTTGATCATTATCGAATACAGTTTGAATAGGTGTTCCAGCCGCTCCGTATCGCCCTTGAACGGGCGACCGTTGTAAATATTTTCGAAAGCATCATCGAGGTTTTGATGAGCCTGCAAGAGATCGGCGGGCATTGTTTCAGGATCGTAGAGCCAAGCAATTGTTTTACCTGGGTATAACTCTCTTACCCCGAGTATCTCAATAGCATACCCCTCTAAGATAGCCTTCTGATCATCTGAGAGGTCTGGGATTGGAAAGGTATTGTAAACCATAGTATTTGAATATCGATAGTCCATTTTAATTCGTCCACCGACAGCAGCAGTCCAAACCGTATGCAGGCGCGATGACATGATGGAGAAAAGGTATTCTGGCGGTCTAAAGATTGCAGCGGCGGAGTCGGCGACAACCGTTTCTGTGCCATTAACAAAGCCAAGGGTTAAATAAGCACGATCTTCGGAAAAGTGACGCGGAACCAGAATGGCCTCTGATGCCTGTTGCCTTATCTCGCCAAACCGATAGGATGTATTTGCAAGTGATCGAGTACTCGCACGGTCGCTGCTGGATCTGTGATGGCGAACACCTTCAATTCGCTCCGAAATATCTGGAATGGCAAGTGCTGCATCGAGATCATCATCATTAATCCAAAGGCACCAACGTTCGATACCCTTGATGAACTCTTGTGAACCAACAAGTCGGCGAACCATAGGGGCCGCCTCTGGGTTTGCTGCAAGAAGCCGCTCTCTTTCCTCTGCATTGAGAATCAAGCAACCATTGTCATTGGCCATACTTCCGAAGGCTATGCGCGGTACAGCCGATATTGGCATCGAACGCTTGTTGATGACCGTGTTATCAAATTCGATGAGGTAAGGACTGATATTTTTAACAATTCTACTGTGATCTTCGGTAAAAAGGGTCTTCTTCGTGCTACGAACTAACCTCAATCCCACGACAACACAGATAACAGCGGCATTGGCCGCAGCATTGTTTTGCCATTTGAACGATTGATGAGCGAATCCAATTTCTAGGCCTTGCTCGAACACAAGAGGCCATAACAATGGAACCTGTTCGCCCTGGCAAATGGAGTTTGTAGTTACAAATGCACATTCGGCTTTGGTAGCTCGACAGTATCGCGCACCACTTATTGTCCAGCATGCAACATAATCCAGGTTTTTATAATTTTTCGTCAGGTCCTCAAAGGTAGCAGTCATATCAATTTTCTGTTCAGCAGTTTGAAGGCCTCGGCCAAGATATGGCGGGTTACCTACGACGTAGGTCTCTCGGCCTTCAACATGGGGGCAAACGTTGAGCCAATCGAGGCGACAGGCGTTGCCATGGACGATGTTGCCACTGTCACGCAGGGGTAAGGCCGGAGGTGCAGAACCAAACTCGGCCTTGAACAGTTCGTTCATTTGATATTCAGCGATCCATAGGGAAAGCTTGGCTGTCTCCGCAGCAAAGTCCGCCAACTCTATACCAAAGAACTGAGTGAGACGTACGCCGGTCATAGGCAACGACCATTGACGTGCAATTTCCCTTAGACGCTCGAAGATGCGTGATTCCAGTTTGCGAAGCTCGCGATATGCAATTATGAGGAAGTTGCCGGAGCCGCAGGCGGGATCAAAAACGCGAATGCTGTAAATACGTTTCAGGAGCTTTTGAAGCTTCGTTTCGCTGTCACGGGCGGCTTCAAACTCTTCTTCAAGGGAGAGCAGGAATAGAGGTTGTAAGACCTTCATGATGTTGGGCACAGACGTGTAGTGCATGCCCATGTCACCTCGCATGCCCGGCTCAACCACGGCCTGGATCATCGACCCGAAAATGTCCGGGTTGATGTCACGCCAACTCAACGTCCCGCACTCCTTCAGCAATCGCCGCGCTCGCTTTGAAAACGTCGGGATGAGAGTCTGGTCCCTGAATAAACCACCATTGACGAACGGAAACCGCCGTGCATACTCTGGTAAACCGTCGCGCTCATCATTCGACGTGTTCATAGCCGTGAAGATGGTTTGCAGTACCGAGGAGGTGTCCGTGCCGTCCTCGCGGGACAATGTCATCAATGAGGTCGTGAACAGGTCATTATCAAAGATGGAAGTGTCTTCGGCAAAGAAGCAAAACAGCATCCGGGTCATGAACAGATTCAGTTCATGGGTATGGTCATGCCCTACCCAGGCCGGGTTAGCTTCCAAAATGGCATCGTAGAGTTTCGCTAGGCGAGCCGTAGCCTTGATATCAGCGGGGTTTTCCGCCACACCTTCGTAGCGTTCGATCCCCGCCAAGGGCAGGAAGAAGTCGAATGAATCGTTCAGTTTGTCAAAAGGGATGTCGCAGGTTTGATCGGCCTTGATGTCCTGGGCATAGACCTCTTCGCCGTCGGTGGCAATCAGGAATCGTGGCGCATGCTTCTTCGTGAGAGGGTCAGCCGCCAGAGCGTCCACCGTAGCTGCAGTCTGCCCCTTCGGAGCAATGCGGAAAAATAGCTTTTTCTTCCACAGGAGGTCGCCATTCAAGAGGGAATAGCCGCTCGTGCCTTGTCGCAGCTTTGTGATGGTTGATTTGGGAGCGTCGTAAATCTCCAAAAACCGATAGATGAAGCTGTCGGCATCAAAGGATATTTCCACTAAGTCGCGTAACGACGATTCAATTCCTGCAATATTCATCTTATCAGCCTATTAGAACGCCATAGGGACGCTCTTATCTAGATAACCCTGGGAGTCGCTCTTAGCACCGTACAAAAAACCTCAAACCGTACGCACAGCCTCACGCACCAAACCTCAATCCCTGCTGTGGAACTTAAAGTTAGCTATTCGCAACGATAGTGCGGCCTATAGGCACAAATTCAACCAAGCGTTGCTCTGTTGACCGGCCAGTCGCGAAACCGCCTTGCATCGCAGGTCTTGTCCAGAACTCCTTTACGGCCTCCAAAAGGTCAGTTCGGTAAGGTGAACCATTAGATACGTGAAATCCGATGCCTAATGCAAAAACCTCAAAAGCAGTAACCAAAAAAGACCCTTTGAACTCACCACGTTCAACGTTCCAACGTCGGAATACCTTTTCTCCTCCGTTGTTTGCTATTATATCGAAAGTTTCTATGAATACTTTACGTAGCTTATCGGATTCTTGTGGGTATAAAGTAGCGAGCGCCACTGATTCATCATCCAGAACCTGAGTAAAATCTCTAAGCGCAGAAAGAGTAAGTTTCCCAGGCAACCTAGTATGAAGTACTAAGAAACGGATTACCAATTCAAGATCATAGCGCTCTTCGAGGAGCCGCTCATTCAATGACGTACTTGCAATAAAGCTCGGGTGGTTCGCCAACGATTCTAGCCATGTGAAGAAATCAGATGACACAGCTACAAGCAGAGCAGATCTAGTTTCTTGAGCGGTCAATGAGGAACCGTAGCTATTTAAGCGTTGAAATAAGTCAAATTTAGTTTCTGGAGATGACCCCCTCTTAATAATTTTTATGTCAATCTTTGATCTCTTGAGGTCGAGGCGCTGCGCTTCTGAAAGGCTTACATTAGGGTCATCATCCTGCCACACACGCCCCTCAAGTGCGGGAAGATACTTCGTTGCCCTCAATACAAGCGGTTTCACTTTCCTATTTTCCTTATCAATGAGCTCGCCCTGAAGTTGCAGTATCGTTGAGACCCGTTGTAGTCCGTCAACAAGTTCCCATTTTCCACCTTCTTGTTGAGAAACGAAGATTGATGGCAGGGGAATCCCAAGGAGTAGGCTCTCTATGAGCCTAGACTTTTGAGTTTCAGTCCATCGAAAAAGACGTTGGAATTCAGGACGAATTATGAGTTCTTTATCACGGTACAGATTTGTGAGTTCGCCAATACTCATCGGATAGCCATCTGATGAGATGGAACGGCGGGCCTCATCAACCTGTTCTTCGAGGTTATTTCTTATTATGTCGGTCATTATCGCCACCCCTCCATTCTGCTTAATTCTACGCTCAGTGATGGCAACTCAGGAAAAACCATTGTCTCACTAAACCCAAGAAAACGAAGTGAATCCGCTAAACTGGAGCGTGCTCCAGAAATTTCTATCCGCCAAAGTCGAGCGGTTAGCTCATTAGAAATATTTTCAAGTGATAGCACATCGTTACCCCATACCATGAAGGTACCCCGCTGAGCAACGATCCGCGCAGAATTGTGAGCTCCATACATTGCGATGGGAGATTTTCGACGCCGTTTTGGTGTGTCAGGCCTGTAAGAATCAAGCTCATCGTCAGCTGTTGTTAGTACTTGGATCGCATCACCGTATTCCGATAACACGGGAGTTGATCTATTCCATTCAATCGGATCCATGCACCACACAACAGGTAAGCATTCGTCTCCGTGACCGTTCGCTACATGTTCGATTAATGCAAAGTGAGTAGCAACGAACAAGTTTTCACTCCAGTCAAGAAGGCGAGTTGGCATTCCGAAATGCTGCATAGCGAAAAGGTGTTCCCAGTCATTTTGAGGATACCCAGCTGGCCAATAAGCCATACTTCGTTGACGGAATCGGGTAAGTAGTCTGAGTTCCCGCTCAAAAACCTCATCTGAAGTTTTACCGTCACGCATTATCTTTGGCAGTAGAAGGTGGGAAGAACAGTTTAATCCTCGATACCAAAGAAACCGTCCTTCATGAAGAGTGCGAGCAATGCTGAGCACTTCATTTAATAGGCCTTCTATACCATCAACCTGACGTCTCTCAATCGGCATTTTCTCTCCATTTTTGATGACTGTTCATAGATATTTGAAAACGGAGCCCTAAGGGGTGTTCAGATCTCAACCTGAGACAATGTCATAAATGGTGACCTGACACCGTCGTCACATCCATACTAATCCGTTGCCCTTTTCCCTGGTTCATCAAAGTCCTCTCGATAGCGCCAATATTTTTCAGATTTTACCCACACCACTTGGCCATCAGTCAGTTTTTTGAATTCTGCAAGAACGCCTTTTCCAATTACCAGATTGCCGTTGTTGTTTATGCATGTAAACTCTTCTCCGAACTTTGTCTGTATTTCGAAGACTACACTTTGCTGATAAAGGGATTTTTCTCGCTTGAGTTCTTCCAACATCCAAAGAGCAACATCATTGACAGTAAACGTGGTCATTTTTTTTCTTCTGCTGCTTTTTCAGGAATCACTATTATAGAATTGGGTGGGAAGTATCCGCTCTCCAGTTTGCTACCAGCAAACCACTGACAGAAAACCTTTCCATCGTCGAGAATTTTACCTGTGCAGGTCATTTTCGGACCACCTGATTTGAGTTGGACTACAGTTCCTTCTTCGTACTTCGCCATGTTGTTGTCTCCTTTGTTTGCCTGCATGTATTTTGATTCAGCGAGTTAAGACGTTGGAACAGCATCATGGGACAGGGAGCTTCCAAGATGCTACTTTGTGTGATAGATCAACCGTCACTCTTTTTTATATCTTCCAAATGAATCTCTCTCCCAATCTTTATCCCTGTCACAACAACAACATCCTCCCAAAGCGGCTTAACAATATCTGTCATCATCCCTTCAGGTACGACCACAAAATGTGATTTATTATTATTGTCTACCAGTTTAATTACCTGTTTTTTGTCTTTTGTCGAATCGGCATAACGTAACGACCCCGTAACAGTAACTCGCTTTACTTCTTCGGAGGGCAGCTTTGATTGCCCAATAATCGAAATTTTCTCCTTCGGCACAGTCAACGAGGTTTGAGTTGTTTTACCGTTTCTTGAGATCGTAAACCCAACTTGCGTAATCTGATTGCCATCGGGTGCGATCTGCTTTGTCAGCGCAATAAAATTTTGGAAATAGGTGTCATTCCCGATCCTCGTTTTCAATTCTTCGTCATTACCGTCATTAACCAGCTTCACACATTCCATTAACTCGTCAACAACCGCAATGGCTGGATCAATGTCCGGCAGATGAGGTTGATCCTTCGTTTGACCGAATTTGAAAGTTATTGCAAAACTTGCGGCACGAGGTGCGCTCAGGAATAACTGCAAGTCTTCCTTCATCCCAGCTTCTTTTCTGCCCCGCTCCTTAAATGGCTTACCTTTCTTACGCTCTGCCGTTCTGAACAATAACTTTTCAACGAAGTCAACACGGTCAATGAATTCCTTGGAGGAAATTACACCATGTCCGATTGCTTTTCCGCTTAACGACATCTGGAACTCCGATCCGGCCAGTTCCAATCCCTTCGTATCAAGATGCCGCGAAAACTGGACCGTCTCAAGCAGATCACGCAGTTCTTCGGCTATGTTATCGGGTGGATTGCCCCACAAGGCCAGACTGATGAGTTTCTCGGCCTCCCGGTATTCAGTGCAGTCCATTGCCAATGACGCGGCGCTTCTGCAAAGAATCGAGCGAGTGGGCTCAAGAGCAAATTCCTGCGACACGGCGAGCGCCGCCCTTTTTTCTAGTTCGAAAGCCTTCTTCGACAATTCCAGGAAAGTGTCTTGGTCGTCTCTGGTTTTGGCGATATGGGCAAGCTCGGCCAGATCCATGGCTTCGTTATGCAAGGTTTCGATGGTATTCATTTAATTGCCACCTGTGACAGCGGACTGCCAAATTCGACCACGACCACATAGGCGGGAAAGGTACCATCAGACGGTGAAACCTGCGCCAGCTTTTGTTTGACCCTGGTTGCAATCTTTGAGGCTGTTCCCCTAAGAATGCCGGAAACCTCAAGTCTCGCTTTATTCTGGAAAAGAGAGCTGTTCTCCTTACCGAGCCAATAATCAAAACCGGGACCCTTTCGTGAGCGCTGGATCACTGTATATTCCGTAAGCTGTTTGAGGAGTAGGAAGGCGATCCCATAGGCTCCGTATTCAGTCGAATCCTGAAGATCGTTGTAACAGTTTTTCATCTGTGGAGTTACCGCAGGCCAGAGTAATCTGAATTTTGTTTTGTGCAACCCTTTGACCTGAAATTCGACGCCGCTCTGGTGGCCAACCTCGTCAAGACAGACAGCACCGGCCTCAGCAAGTGATCTGCCATAGGCTGGCGTCACTGCGGGCATTCCCTCATAAAGACTATCGAGGTTGATTTCAGGTGAGTTTTTCAAAATTTGGCCTCTGACAGGACGCTGTTATCTATTTTACTATTGCTTGGAATTTATCTGGGTTCCTCTGCTGCAAATTGCTAAAGGCAAATAAACACGTTTTACGCCCTTTACCACCCCTTCATCTTAAACAACTTTCCACTCTCATTCTCATCATGTAATCGCACCACAATCTCCACCTCATCAAATACCGGCAACTCCGCCATCGCATGCGAGGGAAGGTCGGAATCGATCAGGGTGATGACATGCTGAATCCCCATATCCGCATATCTGCGGATAACCCCGAGCAGGTTCTCTTTCTTGCGGTCATCCAGTGACTCGAATACACCATCATGGAAAATGAAGCGAGGGAAGCGCACATCCAGATGGGCGCGCACCAGGGCCATATCAAAGGCGATGCAAAGGAGCTTCTTGTAGGTATGCCCTAGCCCCTGACTGGTGGCGTTGCCCGACTCATCCAGAATATCGGCCTCGAACACAAGATGTCCGTCCTTGTTTGGGGCGACGCTGAGCAGGGCCTTGCGGTCGATGACCTCTTCGATGATCTCGCTGAAATGAAGCCGAATGGAGGAGAACAGGCTCTTTGAATCGGAATTCTTCTTCTCCACGTCCTGTTCGATCTGAGTTTGCAGTTGGTCGCGCTCATCCGCCAGTACCCGGATTTCCTTTTTCAACTCTTGTAGCCGTAACAGAAATTCGCGTTGTCTCTCCATCGACTTAATATCGGCCTTCAGGGTAACCATCTCGTTGGACACCTGCTTGTACTTGTTGAACACGTCGGTACCGCTGAGAAAGGAAAGTCCTGCGGCGCGGCGCTTGCCCAATTCGTTCAGCTCGGCGTTGATCAGTTTGAGTTCGTTCTCGATCTCGGCGCGCTCCTCTATGAGGTAGGTCCTGCGCTCGTCGGTAATAGCCCGGTTGAAGGCGATCAACTGCTGAAAATCCCGCTTGATCTGGCCCTGGAAAAGAACACCCGCCTCCCGGAAGAGCCGCTCCGCCTCGTCGGGATCGAACATGATCTGATCCTCTTCCAGAGAAGCGAGGATCTTTTTCTTGTTCTGGGTTAGCGAATAGCGTTCGGAATTGAGTCTGGCAATCCGTTCGTCGATCTCATCGACCAATTGCCTGGTCTTGTCTTTGTCCTGGGTGCGGAAATCAAAGGAATCGAGGAGTCTTTGTTTCTTGTCCGCATCGGTTTGCTTCAGCAACAGCATCCCTTCCACCTTGCTGATGTCCTCAAGCGCTCCGGCCAGCTCATTCTTTATGACCTGGGAGTCATTCTTCTTTGCCTCCAGTTCACACTCTTTTCTGTAGTGTTCGGCAACGAGCTGCGCGTCGAACCCGAGCAGATGGGCAAGGTAGGGTTTCCATTCGGCGTGATTTCCTGAAAATTTCTTCAGATGAAAGACATCGCCAAAGTCGTCCTGCGATCGTAACAGGTACCCCAAGCCGGAACGGTAGTGCCAAGGCTTGACAGCTTGCAGATCGAGAAGGCCGTCAAGCAGGGTCTTCGCCCGCTCGAAAGGCATGTCCAGATGGTCCCAATCGGAATCACGCAATTCGGTAAAGTCCTGCCCGCGGGTTGCATGTTTTTTGAAGCTTATCTTGGTTGCCTCTTCGACACCGCGCCGTACGGTAACGTAGCTGCCATCCAGTAGCTCCAGCTCAATGAAAAAGGTGAATTCTTTGAACAGGTCGATATGCTTGAAAAGGAAGAAATGCTTATTGCGGGAGGAGAGCAGACAAAAATCGATCAGTCGAGCAAGGGTGGACTTGCCTAAACTGTGGGTATCCTTCTTCTTGTTTTCGGGCAGACGTATTTCGGCCAGCACCACGTTCAGGCCGGAGACAAAGTCCACCGGTTCGAAGATATCCGGTTTGTTGGTATAGATCCTAGAGAGCTTCATTCGGGCCTACATATTCGATGGAATCGATCTTTGAACGGTATTCGACCAGCCCCATAAGGTAGAGAAAACTCAACGCCGGTAAGAAGAGGACATCGCCACCATTAACATATTTCTTGGCGAATTTGTACAGGGAGCCGTATTCATCTACCCGCTGCTGTTTAAGGCGCTTGAGCAGTAGATACGCAGTGTAAACCAGCGTACGGTCGGGATGGGAATGTTTAGACGGCTTCAGCATCTTCGTTCTTTCCGATATCGCAGTTCCAGTACATGTAGAAGAGCATGGCCCTAGTCAATCGCCGGTTTTGCCGCAGGATCGGGTCACGGTTGAAGAGGAGGTCGGCCAGATAGTTCATCACGTCGTCAAAAGTCTGGTAGTCTTTGCGCTTGGCAGTAATCTTCAGTTGGAACTCGTCCACTACCGATTCATAACGCCGCATAAGCTCCATGTTTTCCGGAGCGGCGAGAAATCGCTGAATCTGGGCGGTCTCCTTCAGAAAACGTTTGCGCTGCTCCTTTGCATAATCCGCGCTCATATTGTTCAAAGTGTTTTTTGTATCGTAAGGCACTCGTGGCGTCGGAGGTGTGTCGAAAGCGGCTTGAACAGTCTCCATCTCTTTCGCCAGGGCCTGCACAACCTCGGCCAGTTCATAGGGGCTGACAATCAGTGGCGAATCAACCGGGTCTATCCCGGCCATTTCAGGGATGCCAGGGAACTCCTTTAACCAGTTCTCAAGCTGTTCTACATCGCAGAGATAAAGGGATGATTGAGGGATATTGCACTGCTCCGAAATATAGGTCTTGATTTCACTCTCCGCATTTCCGGACAGTCGGCGATTGGCAAAGAGCATGTAGTGGTCAAGTTCTTTTTTTTCGCGCAGACTCTTGATCCGTGGAATTTCCTTGGCGATTGTATTGCTGCTGCCAGTGGTGCTGAAAAAATCCGATTCGAAGAAGTGCTTGTTGTACCCATTGGTATGCTTGGCCTGAATAATGGTTGTCCCGCCCCATGGGGCCGACTTGCTGGGGAAAATTTCTGCCGTACCGACGAATTTAGCGTCCTTGCCAGCATCCGGTCCCTTGGCGAAACCTTGCACCGATATCCCCAACAGGCGCTTGCAGAGCAGAACGACAAGTTTTTCAAACTGTTCCGGGCTGAGGTCTTCGTAGGCATATTTCATTATCGGCGAGACCTCCGCTATGGGGACACAACCATCTGGCGCATTATCGGGAAAAATGAATAGTATATAACATGGATAGTCTGAGTGTTGAAAGCTGTATTGTACAAACACCTGTCGAGCTTTTTATGGTTAGTCCATCCCAAGCCTTATGGAAACCGAACGCCCGTGTGCTTCCAGCCCCTCCAGCCCGGCGATTCTGACAATGTCCGACCCCAGTCGTTGCAGTCCACCCTGTGAAAAATAGACAATTGACGTTTTTTTAACAA
>Ga0209430_1001293_pt1 | contig 19117 bp, 15 predicted proteins | sample BarGraIncub1133A_FD_184504 | JGI IMG/M metagenome (GOLD analysis project Ga0209430, IMG submission 184504) | Arctic peat soil microbial communities from Barrow, Alaska - Barrow Graham LP Incubations 11-33A (SPAdes) (version 2) | ecosystem: Environmental > Terrestrial > Soil > Wetlands > Peat... | reverse complement strand
GTCTGTTTGCTCATTATCAACGGTACAACCTATTGCACCGGCACATTGCTGAACAATACGGCCAAAGACGGGAAACCGTATCTCATCACCGCTTCGCACTGCCTCAAAAACAATGCGGATAATGGAAGTCGCATCGTCGCCTTCTTGAATTATGAATCGCCGCGTTGTGACAAACGGATTCAAGGATCCGAGGAATTTTCGGTTTCTGGCAGCATTTGCCGCGCTTTGAGCAACGAAGTCGATTTCGCCTTGGTCGAATTGATGGAAACACCACCTCCAGTCTATCGACCTTGGCTTGCTGGTTGGTCTATCAGCAATGAAACCAAGAATGACAAGCCATTCACAAGCATCCATCACCCGAACGGTGATACCCAAAAATATTGCACGGAAGAAGATTCCATGGACATGGCTGACTGGCCTACCACGGTAGATGGCATCGTTGCCGGAAATCACTGGTACATCCGTCAGTGGGAAATTGGTCATACTTGGGGTGGGTCTTCCGGTGGCGGCATCTTTGATAAGAATTTTCGATTCAGAGGAGGGCTGACTGGAGGAGGTTCAGGAGGAGCCACTGGTTGCAGCCCATACACGGAGGGTGATTATTTCTTTCGTTTTGACAGAGCCTGGAATCAATTCCCAGAATACTCCAAGCAGCTAAAACATTGGCTGGATCCAGTTACGCCAGAGAATGAATCCTCTTCGAGCCTTACGCTGGATGGCATGGATCCATATTCTGCCAATCCTGCAAAACGAATCAGCAATATTTTAAAAACAGACACGCTGGAAAAAATCAACATCAAGGATGGTTGGGGCTCACTATTCGGTCATAACAACCTTCAGACTACCTTTTTTGCAGAACATTTTACCGTCCAGGATTCCAGTATGGTTCTTGGGGCTTACCTGATGGCTGCCAAAGGTACCAACTCCTCCAGCAAACCCGTCTATGTCCTTGTGTATTCAGGAGGAGAAACACCAGGAGACGTTCTAGGTCAAGTTTTGTTGAATCCGAACTATACGGATTATGTCAATGGCAACTTCGTCACAAAAGCCAAGACCTATTTCACCAACAAAGAAAATTTTGTACGTTTCAGCAATCCGATTTCGGTTGGAAAGGATTTCTTTATCGGTTATGAAATCAATTATCCTATTACTGCTGTGGAAGACACATTCAGTCTTTATGGAGCAGTTCGAACGAACAATCTGAATACGGCTTATTATAAACTAAATAGAAGTTGGTACCCTTATTCGCTCCATCCAACGAACCCGATGAACACTTCGATCTGGATAGAACCTGTCGTGATGGGTGACACGACCTATTCAAAAATTGACACATCGGTCAATACTACCCTTAGGCCAATCGTTGCTTGGTCGGAATCGGAATCCAAAATCAGGATTGCATTCCCAGAACAATGGACGGGATCGACCCTGGCGGAAGTGTTTGATTATTCCGGAAGAATCATACTGAAAGCGGTTCTTGAACCACCCATAGGCTCCATTTTTTTCAGCAACAAATCACCAAGGCTCCTCTTAATCAGACTCAACAATGGTAAAATGGTAGCCACTCAAAAGGCACTGATTGGTTTTAAATGAGGTGAGCGGGAATACTTAACTAATTACAAATTATTCGTTTCACCCCGTTTTTTATTAACACTACACCTTTTATTTTGCAAAATTTATATACTTTTGTGTCACGATTTCAAACAACCCAAAAATAAAAAAGTACACATGAACAAAAAGATCTCCCTGTCAGTTATTCTGACAAGCATGTTGTTGCTGACTTCCTGCGCCGGAAAATTTATTCCGACCAGAGACTATTTTACAGTAACCCCCCAAGTGCTTGTTTCTGAAGGTGGCAAAGTCAATGCAACTGTTGACGGAAATTTCCCTGCGAAGGCTTTCCCAACTACCGCTATCGTTACCATCACCCCGGTTCTCAAATATAACGGAGGTGAAGCAACAGGAACACCCATCACTCTTCAAGGGGCAAAAGTAAAAGGAAACAATAAGGTGATCGCCAAGACTGGTGGTACGTTCAGTGTCAGCTCCGTATTCAACTACATACCGGACATGGCCAAATCTGAACTTTATCTTCGTTTTACAACGACCATCGGAAAGAAAGTCGTCGCCATTCCTGAAATCAAGGTGGCTGACGGTGTGATTTCTACGGAAACCTTAGCCAACGCTCTGACCGGAAAAACCTCCATGGCCACGGACAAATTCGTTCGCGATATTAAGGACGCTCAGGATGCCAACATTCTTTTCCTCATTGAACAATCAAAAATCCGCGATACTGAACTCAAAAGTCAGTCTGTTTCTGACCTGAGCGCCAAAATAGCTGCTACATCGATTGATTCAACCCGCAAAATCACTGGTATCGAAGTTTCTTCTTATGCTTCTCCGGACGGTTCTCTTGAACTGAATGAAAAATTAGCTGGCGATCGTGAAAAAGCTACGGTTACTTTCCTTGAAAATACACTCAAGAAAGTAAAAGCAAACAGTGCCATCGATGCCAAATTCACGGCAGAAGACTGGGACGGTTTTAAAGATCTCGTAAGCAAATCTGACATTCAGGATAAAGACCTGATTCTCCGCGTTCTTGCTATGTACAACGATCCAGAACAACGTGAAGAACAAATCAAAAACATGTCTTCTGTATTCAAAGTCTTGGCTGAAGAAATCCTTCCGCAACTACGTCGTTCCAAAATGACCTTGAATATGAACATCATCGGTAAATCGGATGCAGTATTAAAAAATCTGGCGTTGAACGACCCCTCCAAATTAAGCGTAGAAGAGTTGCTGTTCGCTGCCAATTTAGTGAAGGGTGCCGACCAAGCCAAAATCTACACGAGTGCTGCACAACAATACCCGAACGACTACCGTGCGTTCAACAATTTAGGTGGACTCGCTCTGAAAGCCGGCAACCTTACAGCTGCCAAATCCAACTTGGATAAAGCGTACTCCCTGAGCAAAACACCGGACGTCAACAACAACTTGGCCATTTATTCCATCGCTACCGGTGCTCCTGCAGCAACTGTTGATTCTTACCTCGGTGCTGCCGGTGGTGCAGAAGGTACCAACGAAACCATGGGTGTTCAATACCTCAAGAAAGGTCAGTATGCCAAAGCTGTTCAAGCATTCGGCGATGCCAAAACTAACAATGCTGCTTTGGCTCAACTCCTGACCAAAGATTACAGCAAGGCTAAATCCACGTTGGACGCTGTTGCCAGCCCGACGGCTGAAACCAGTTACTTGAAAGCCGTCGTAGGTGCCCGCACCAACAACAAGGACCTTGTGATAAGCGGTTTGACCGGTGCCATCAAAGCTGACAAGAGCTATGCCAAGAAAGCGCTGAACGACTTGGAATTCTCCAAGTTCGTCACCGACCCCTCTGTAGCTGCTCTGTTGCAATAAGCCACAAGTAAATGATAAAAATTAGGGGGACCCATAAGAGTCCCCCTAATTTTTTTGTTTAAAATAGCATTTCATTTTTCCAGATCTTTCCAGTCTCCGTTCAAGCGGATCAAGTCGATCAGTTTATCCAGCGCTTGCTCAGCAGGGATGGATCTCTCCACACAAGTCTGACCTTTGTATAGGGACACCTGCCCGCGACCAGCACCTACGTAGCCATAATCAGCATCGGCCATTTCGCCAGGCCCGTTTACGATGCAACCCATGATGCCAATCTTCAATCCCTTGAGGTGTGAGGTACGTTCCTTAATCTGTGCAATGGCTTTCTGTAGATCGAACAAGGTTCGTCCACAACTGGGGCAGGAAATGTATTCCGTTCGGCTCATGCGCAGCCGACTGGACTGCAAAACTGCAAACATGACGGAAACCTGGTCAGTGCACTGGCTTCGGAACAAATTTTGAGGCTCGATACTCCAAAAGACGCCATCACCAAATCCATCAACCAGCAAGGAGCCCATATCCATTCCAGCGGCCAATTGTTCTTCTTCACAGTTACTGGCTTTTGATTGGAGACACAAAACGACAGGCATACGGCAACCCTCATTCAGCAGGAAATGAAATGCAGCACGGAGTTCAGCTACAGGATTTGACTGCTCGCTTTGCAACAAAAGAACAAGGTTTGGAAGGGTCTGTAAGTGTTGCAACAAGGGCGACGAAAACTCATCAAGGGTGATTCGGAGGAATTTTAAAGGAGCATTGGTCGATTCGAGCTGTTTGCGTTCTGAGGTATCAAAAACAGGCAGCGTATTCGGTTGCCCATGATAAACCTTGACGTTGCAAAGCTGGGGCAGTTCATCCATTCTGATGGTTACTTTGTCACCTACATAGACAAAATCAGGTTTAAGGGTTGACTTGGAGAAATCAAAATCGGACAGGCTGCAGTCAGCAATGACCACCGGTGCATGGTTTCCGCCAATAATACCTACAGCATCTGTTTGACGGCGATGGAATGAATACGGGTCAAATCCGGGGAAAGGCTCCACATCAATTTTTACAGTTTTAGAACGAGATTCCAACATTTTCACCAATTGCTTGGCTACCGGGATTTCCAACTCAGGATCTTCACTGAGCGAAACCCGGATGGTGTCTCCAATACCGTCCATCAACAGGGAACCAATGCCAACGGCAGACTTCACGCGACCGTCTTCACCATCTCCGGCTTCTGTAACACCCAGATGAAGCGGGAAATGCATATCCTCCCCATTCATCCGGTCCACCAACAGACGAACGGTCTGCACCATGACCAACACATTGGAGGCCTTGATGGAAATGACAACATCGGTGAATTGCTCAGAAATGCATAACCGAAGGAATTCCATGCAGGATTCCACCATGCCAGCAGGCGTATCGCCGTAACGGCTGAGTATCCTGTCGGATAAGGAGCCATGGTTCACACCAATGCGGATAGCAGTTTGGTGCTCGCGGCAAATGTGAAGGAATGGAAGGAATCGCTCCCTAATCTTGTCCAGTTCCAAGGCATATTCAGCATCCGTATAATCAAAATGTGCGAAAGTCTTTACCGGATCGACGTAATTGCCAGGGTTGATCCTGACCTTTTCGACCGAAAGAGCTGCTGCATCGGCAGCCTTAGGGTTGAAATGGATGTCAGCCACCAACGGCGCATCGTAGCCATCGGCCCTTAAGGAAGCTTTTATCTTCGAAAGATTCTCCGCCTCGCGGACTCCTTGAGCAGTCAGACGAACATAATCGGCCCCTGCATCTATGATTCGCTTGCACTGCGCCACACTCCCTTCGGTATCCATGGTAGACGTATTGGTCATGGATTGGATCCGTATCGGATTATTGCCGCCAAGAGGCGTTTTTCCGATGCGAACCGGAGTCGTCATTCGACGCTGATACCGAAACAGATCGGGGCAGTACATACGTTAATTGGTCTTGTAATCGAACTTGATGGTTGAAAGTTCTTCGTTGGCCTTGACAATTTTCTTTTTCAGACTAGTCTTGTAATCGGCCAATTTATCCTGCAACGTTGCATCACCAACTGCCAGGAACTGTACAGCCAGGATTCCCGCATTCAGCGAGCCATTGATGCCAACAGTGGCAACGGGTATGCCAGGAGGCATTTGCACGATGGCAAGCAGCGCATCCATTCCAGCCAGACTAGCGCTGATAGGCACGCCAATGACGGGCAGTGTCGTGTTGGCTGCAATTACGCCGCAAAGGTGTGCAGCCATGCCAGCAGCGGCGATAATGACTTTAATGCCTCTACCGGCAGCATTTTTTGCAAATACTTCAACTTCGTCGGGCGTACGGTGTGCAGACAAGGCGTTGATTTCAAAAGGAATTTTGAAATCGTTCAGTAGTTCGGCGGCTTTCTCCATGACTTTGTAGTCTGAAGTGCTCCCCATGATAATGCTGACAACTGGTTGCATGCGCCTTTATTGTATAAGTTGAGAGTAAGCTTCTGCAGAAAGCAAGTTGTCAATATCGGCAGGATTGCTGAGTCGGATGCGGATCATCCAACCTTCACCATAGGGGCCTTCGTTGATCAACTCAGGCTTTTCTTCCAAGGCACCATTAATGGCTATCACTTCACCTGATACTGGCATAAACAGATCAGAAACAGCTTTCACTGCCTCAACGGTGCCAAAAGTGCTTTCCATGGAGATAGTATCACCAACAGACGGCATTTCTACATAAACGATTTCACCCAATTCTGACTGTGCATAGTCGGTAATTCCAATCAAGGCTTCACTACCTTCTATTAGGATCCATTCGTGGTCTTTAGTAAACTGTAAATTAGTTGGTACGTTCATTGCAATAATTTTTTTGTGGTTTTAAACTTTTTTCAAGGAATCAAATAAAAAGTGGCGGTCACAGAAACGACACCCAGTAGGAAACCGCAGCATACTTGCCCTATGGTGTGCGCCTTCAGATATAAGCGACTCGAAGCCTGCACTCCTGCCAGTAAGAACATGATGGATAGAATAAACATTGGATTGATGGATTCATTCACACAAATCAAGATGGCTGAACCCATCACACAGCCAAAAGCCATGGTGTGGGCACTGATCTTCCATTTCAGGGTGATGAAAAACGCCAGAATGGTGGACAAAATGGCCCCCAAAAAGAATTTGATGATCCACCAAGGCATTTGTACACGGTAAAGCAGATAACATCCTGCAAGGGATGAAATCAGTACGATCAGATATGGAAACATTCGTTCGGTTCGTTTCGAAACGTCCAGGTCGGAAATATGTCCACCTTTCATAAGCAGATAAATGCCCAAAGCCGGGAAAAGGCCCATGTTCAACAACACTATTCCTTCCACATATATGCGGTAGCTCAATGGCAACTCTCCGAAAATGCCTATGTTCAGGAGCAGGATTGTTCCGAAAAAAGGCAAGGTCAGCGGATGCAGTATGCCTGAGATAATCTTTTGTGTCGTTCGCATATATGATTTTTATAATTCTTTTCTTAGTCTGGCTACTGGAATTTCCAGTTGGTCCCTGTATTTGGCTACTGTCCGGCGGGCAATCCGATACCCACTCGCTTCCAGAATTTCGCAGAGCTGTTCATCCGTCAGCGGTTTGTGTTTATCTTCCTCTTCGATGCTGGACCGAAGTATATTCTTTATTTCCAGAGCTGAAACCTCTTCCCCTGAATCTGTTTGCATCCCTTCCGAAAAAAAGGATTTCAAGGAATAAATGCCGAATTCGGTCTGGATGTATTTGCTGTTGCTCACCCTTGAAATGGTAGAAATATCGTATCCGGTCCGGTTGGCGATATCCTTAAGAATCATCGGTCGAAGGCTCTTTTCATCACCATCTAGGAAAAACTCATATTGATAATCCACGATGGACTGCATGGTACGCATCAGTGTTTCTTGGCGGGTACGGACTGCATCAATGAACCATCGGGCAGCATCCACTTTCTGGCGGGCGAACTGGATGGCTTCGCGAGCTTCCCGTGTCTGATTTTTAACATTCGCCTGATAATCTTTAAGCATGATGTTGAAATCCGGGCTGACATGAAGTTCGGGTATCGAACTGTTGTTGAGGGTAAGGTTCAGCACACCATCTTCATTTTCCAAAAGAAAGTCAGGGGTGATTTCCTCCATGGATTCCTGAAGGGAGGAGCCATACATGCTACCCGGTTTCGGGTTCAGCCGGACGATTTCCTGAATAATTTCTTTCAGTTCGTTATTAGTCCAATCCATCCGTTTGAGAATCAGGACGTAATGTTTTCGTGAGAAATCTTCAAAACAGGTTTCCAATAAACGGATGCATTTTGCCACAAGCTCAGAATGGGGTTTGCGCTTCAGTTGAAGCAAGAGGCACTCCTGCAAATCGCAAGCAGCGACTCCTGGTGGGTCAAATCCTTGAACCAAACGAATGATTTCCTGAATTTTTTTTACCTGGAAGTCCAACCCGAATTGAATAGCCAAGTCATCCGAAAGATATTCGGCATTCCTGCGAAGGTATCCGTCATCGTCGATGCTTCCGACAACATAGTCTGCAGCCGTTTTTATTTCGGCATCCAAATTCTGCAAATCGAGTTGTTCTTGAAGGTAGTCGTGCAACGAAGTATTGACAGAAACAGGCACGAACTCGCGGCGCTCATCGGGTGAGGCCTTTTCCAAACGTGTCCGGTAATCGGGTATATCGTCGTCGCTTGCATAATCGCCCAACGAAAAATCCTCGTTATCACCTTCGGGACTATCCGTGGAAAAATCGTCCTCCTGCTTCTGCTCCGGATCCTCACCGATTTCCAAAGCAGGGTTCTCATCGACTTCCCGTATGATACGCTCCGCCATCTCCAAGGTAGTGACCTCCAAGAGCTTCACTTGCTGGATTTGCAGCGGAGAAAGTTTCTGCTGCATTTTTTGCGTGAGGGTTTGACGTAGCATGCGTATTTAATAGGATACAAAAATACTAAAAATCCAAGGACAGCCTAACGCTAATAGCGGAAACTGCTTCCTCCCAAGAATTCACGCAACAGGGATGTAGGTGGAATTTCAGGATCGGAAATCGGGAGGAAATACTCAATGAAGCGAAGCAAGCGATGAGCTTCAGCATATTCCGGGCAATTTTGCGGAACCTGCCTTAAGATGGGCTCTGCATAACTCCTTAAGACTGAGAACTCAAATATCAAAGCGGAATTGAACATAGCATCCGCATTTTCCTGGTATGGGAAAATCCATTTTTCCTCCCCTTCGCGAACACTGTCCCATCGGGAAATAGTATCCTTGGCCGTATAACCCCGATATCGGAAATCACGGATGATGCGTCTAAGCAGTCGGTTATCCGTTGTGGGAATCCAATTATGGTCGTCTAAGGACATCGATGTCAATGCAGAAACGTACACCTTATATTGTACTTCCGGTGGAATATCGGGTAACAAATTGGGATTCAACGCATGAATGCCCTCCAGAATCAAAACCGTCTGATCTGTCAATTTGAGTTTGTCACCCCTAAACTCCTTTTTGCCCAAGGCAAAGTTAAAAACCGGGGTTTCTACTTCTTCGCCCTGCAACAACGTTTTCAGCTGTTGATTGAACAATTCCAAATCAAGTGCATACAGCGATTCAAAATCATATTCACCCTTTACGTCGCGGGGAGTCCGTTCCCTGTCAACAAAATAGTTATCCAACGAAATGGAAATCGGTTTCATTCCCAAAACCATCAATTGAATGGCCAAACGTTTGGCAAAAGTAGTTTTGCCCGAAGAAGACGGACCTGAAATCAACACCATTCGAACCTTGTCGTGTTGGTTGATGGCATCGGCTATATACGCAATTTTCTTTTCCTGAAGCGATTCGGAAATATTGATCAGATTGGTGGATTCACCGTTTAAGCAAGATTTGTTGAGGTCACCGACATTGTTCAGGGACATGATTCTATTCCAATTCAAGTACTCCTTGAATACGCCCAGCAACTTAGGCTGAAGCTCAATATCTTGAAGAATCGTCGGATTGCTTCGGTTGGGGATTTGGAGCAGGAGGCCGTCAAAATACGGAGTTATGTCGAACAAGTTCAAGTATCCACTGGATACGGCCAGTGCGCCGTAATAGTAATCAATATGTTCGGCCATTCGGAAATAGCCACTATAAATGGAGCCCTGTGTAATCAGCAAATCAACGATATCCATCCGACCACAGTCACGAAACATTTCAGCGACGACCGAGGACTCTTCCTCAATATATTCGATGGGATAATCGGAAAGAATCATCTCCTGAACGCGCTTCTTGATGGCCAGCAAATCTGCCGGCTCGGTTGGACGACCCAGATTCAGAACACAGAAATAACCTTTTGAAACTGGATGTTCCAACTTTAACTGACATCCCGGATAGAGTTCTGAAACCGCGGCAGAAAGCACAAACGTCAGTGTCCGGACATAAGCCCGCATACCAGAACTGCTGTAAGTATTTATAAACTCGATTTGTTTAGGTTTGTACAGTTCGAAGTGAAGGCTGACGGTTTTATTATTGACACGAGCGGCGATGGCGTTCGGGAGAACTTCTGCCGCCATTTTCAGATAAACGTCCTTTACGGTGCATCCCATCGGGAAAAGCTCGTATTTATTGGTATTCAGGCAGAGGACCCGGATTGTTTTTCCCATAATTCTAAAATTGCATTTCAAGACTCTAAAAATACGAATTTAAAGCATTCCCGGGCGCTTTAAAAGCATAAAAACGTGTTTTTTGCATCATGTATCAATCTTAGAAACTTTTTTTAAATATTATTAGGTGAATATCTCTGATATTTCTATTACTTTTGCGTCACTTTTGAACATTCTGAATCATCTTATAAATTTACAAACAAATGAAAAAACTGAGTATTCTTTTTACTGCTGCCATGCTTGTAATGAGCATGAGCTTCGCTTCCTGCAGCAAGACCTCCGGAAGCAAAATGAAAACCACAATTGACAGCCTTAGCTACGCGTACGGCGTTGGTTTAGGTATTCAAATGGCAAAACAACATGAACAGTTTCCTGCTAAACTGAACATTGATTTATTTCTCGCCGTTTTCGAAAAGGCCTTAAAAGGTGACACTGCCAAATTAGCCATTTCTCCGGAAAAAGCAATTGAAGTATTCCAACGCTGCTTAGCAACTGCACAAGCTGATGCTTCAAAAGCTGCCAAAGAAGAAACCAGTAAGTTCCTTGCCAAGAACGCCAAGGCTGACGGTGTCAAAACCACTCCTTCCGGTCTGCAATATTCAGTTATCAAAGAAGTTAGTGGCGCGAAACCTATCGCTACCGATACAGTTACCGTTAACTACAAGGGCTCCTTGTTGGACGGCAAAGTCTTTGAAAGCTCTTATGACACTGGTGCTCCTGCCGTATTCCCCTTGGATCGCGTTATCAAAGGTTGGACAGAAGGTATTCAGTTGATGAGCGTTGGTTCCAAATACAAATTCTGGATTCCTGCCGAACTGGCCTATGGCGAAACTGGTGGCCCAAAACCGGGTGCTCTCTTAATTTTCGAAGTAGAACTTCTTAACATCAAGAGCGCTGGCGCTCAAGCAAAAGTTGCTGTTATCGCTCCTACTGCAAAGAAATAATTGAAAAAAAATAAAAGCGGTCAGTTCACTTAAGTGTGTTCTGGCCGCTTTTTTTGTGTCAAAATTTGAAAAAAACAGCTCATATTAATACTTTTGTCCATCAAAATTGGCATTATTGACAAAAAACCATTACTTTGCAAAACAAAATGCATTGTCTATGAATACACCCTATGCCCCTGAAAAAATTGATGCTTTAGATCGTCAGATTCTGGAGATCATCACTCAAAACGCGCGTGTACCTTTTAAAGACGTCGCAGCAGAATGCGGTGTATCACGTGCTGCCATCCACCAGCGCGTTCAACGGCTCATCGACATGGGTGTCATCACAGGTTCAGGCTATACCATCAATCCGAAAACGCTGGGCTACCAAACCTGTACCTACATCGGGGTAAAACTCGAACGCGGTTCCATGTATAAGGAAGTGGTGCCTTCGCTCGAAAAAATTCCTGAAATCATTGAATGCCATTTCTGCACCGGCCCCTACACTGTTTTGGTGAAACTTCACTGCCGCGACAACGAACACCTCATGGACCTACTGAACCGCAAGATTCAGGAAATCCCGGGCGTGACAGCTACTGAAACACTGATTTCTCTGGAACAATCCATCAAGCGTCACATTCCGATCGAACTTTAAATTTTCAGGAGGGAGTCTACGTAATTACGGTCGTCCACGAGTTGTGCGACCAAGGCTTCTACGTCCGGAAACGCGACGTCAGCACGGAACCGTTCCACAAAACCAACTGTGATTTGTTGTTGATAAAGATCACCCTCAAAATCCAGGATGTGCACTTCGATGGTCACATCTGAATCTTTATGCAGGGTTGGCCGACGCCCAATATCCAGCATGCCTTTGTAAAGTTTGCCCTTCACTTCGGTCCAAACGGCATATACGCCAAAAGAAGGTATCAATTTGAAGGAGTCGAACCGTTCGATGTTGGCAGTCGGAAAGCCGAGTTGACGTCCAATCTGATGACCGCCTATAACGGTACCTCTCAGCTGATAAATGTAACCGAGTGCAGCGTTGGCTTCAGCCATTTTGCCTGCTAAAAGATTGCGACGGATATAGGAGGAACTAATGGTTTCCTTACCGAAAGCATCCAACGAAAACGGTGTGGCCTGAATGACTTCCATGCCAATTTCCTTGCCGTATTTGCAATACGAATCAAAATCATCGGTACGGTTGTTTCCAAACCGATGGTCGAAACCGATGACCAATGTCTTTACGTGTAGCTCCTGTTGCAGGATTTCTTCCATGAATTGCCGGGCGGACATTTCCGACAAAGCTTTATCGAATGTCAGGGTCCGAATATGATCCACTTCCGTTTTTGAAAGCTTTTCTTCCTTTTCAAAGCGGTCCGTGAGCAATTGTGGACAATAGTTGGTTTGCAAAACCGTCCTTGGATGTGGCCAGAAGCTGATAACCATGGACGGCAGTCCCTTTTCATCGGCGATGCGTTTGGTCTCATCAATCAGGAAACGATGGCCCAAATGTACACCGTCAAAAAAGCCCATTGTAGCCACGCAGGCTTCGGGCTGAAGCAACTCGCCGACAAAGTCCTCAAAGGGCTCTGGTTGGTACGTATGCATGCCTAATTCAGCAGCGGTGCGGCAATTGGCAGGAGCATCGTCCACCAGCAACGTCTCTTCGGGCAGAATTCCGGCATCGTTCAATACGTATTCAAAAATCGCGCGGGCGGGTTTGGACAAGCCGACTTCATACGACAAATAAAGCTTTTCAAAACATTCTCTGACAGGATAACCGGCCTCATCGAATTCCTCCAGTTTACGGATATGTATGGGATTGGTGTTGCTGAGCAAAAAGACCCGGTAGGTTTTGGCAAGCTCATGAACCATCTGGATCTTTTTCAGAGGAGTATGCAACAAAAAGGCACCCCAAGCTTCTTCAATTTGATGATCGGTCAGATCAACCTTGAACGTTGCCCTGATTTCGTCTCGAAACTGGTGCAGGTCAATATCGCCGTTTTCTACCTTTCCAAATGGGCCCTGATGTCCGTAGGGTGTCAGATAATCGGCCACCTGAGGTAAACCCAGCGCAGCAAAGGCATCCAGACAAGCTTGCGGTTTCAAATCCACCAGCACACCCCCAAAATCAAAAATGATGTTTTTTATCCCTTTTAAACGAACCATCGCACAGTTTTTGCTCTATGTGGCAAAGATACAAAGAATACACTTCAGGCCAAAGCACCAAAATATTCTGAAAACAAAAGCATGCATTCCTCCATTTTTGGATTATCTTGCAAAATATATTTATGTATTTATTAAATTGCTAAAGCTATGAAAAGTACATTCGGGTTTTCAAAAATTCTTTTAGTAGGATTGTTGCTGGCAGGATTCTCAACGTTTCCGATTTCATCCCAAACATCAGACAAGAAGGTTGTTAAGGTAATTGTACAATACACCTGTCCGATGCACCCTGAGGTTATCTCAGATACTCCAGGTGAATGTCCCAAATGCGGAATGAAGCTTGTAGAAAAAAAATTGGTTAGTAAACCAATCTCTACCATCTCCAGTGAACTGAATACAATTTTTACCAATTCCTGCATGAAATGTCATGGAGCAGACGGTGGTTCCTTTGCAACGTCTATGGTCGATTTTTCCAAATGGGATCAGTATGCGCCCGTCGTGCAAGCTAAAAAGGCTAAGAATATCAACGAAGTTGTTGCCAATGGGAGTATGCCTCCAAAGTCCTTCCAAAAAGCAAATCCGGCTGCCGTTCTTTCAAAAGACCAAATTGAAATGATACGCAAATGGAGTGAAGCATTAAATGCAAAAAAGTAAGCACGGCGGGGTATAGACACCATCTATTAACTCATTGTAAATCACAGAGTACAATAAGCCGGTTTACTCATTAACTTTGATCGACCACTAATAATGATGCTTTATGAAAAAAATGATACTCGCCCTTATACTGACTTCATTTAGTTTGAATGGGTTCAGCAAAATCTGGACAATTACCAGTTCAGGCACAACCTTCTCACCAGCAACGATAACCATGGTACATGGCGACAGTGTGAATTTCGCCATTGCTTCGATACATAATGCAGTCGAAGTCAGTCAAACCGTGTGGAACGCAAACGGAAATTCTCCTGTCATTGGATTTTCTGTACCTTATGGAGGTGGAACAGTTTTACCTGCATCCTTAGCAGCTGGAACACACTATTATGTCTGTACACCGCATGCAACCTTTGGAATGAAAGGAATAATCATAGTTCAGGCCGCTACAGGATTGGATAAAACCATCAATGAAGGTAACATTTCAGTATATCCAAACCCTGTCATGGATCATTTGAACATTCAATTAGATTTTGCGGAATCAAGCAATGTTGAACTAAAATTGTATGATATTCAGGGAAAGTTAATGAGTACCCTTGTACCAAAAACCTTCGTTGCCGGGTCCTTTTCGCAATCGTTTGCTCGGCAAAACGAATGGTCTCCTGGTATCTATTTGCTAAAAATATCTATTGGAGAAAGGGCTTTGTTTAGAAAGGTCGTATTTTTATAAACAAATGAGGAAAGTGATATTTTTGGCAGTTTTGGTATTTGCCATCATTGGCTTAAGCACTTGCTATTACAATAATGAAGAAACACTATACTCAACAAATTCGTGTGATACAACGAATATTACATTTAGTGCAAAGATCGCCCCAATTTTTACAGCCAATTGCCTACGATGTCATGGCAATGCAGTAGCATCATCCAATGGTGGAGGTATCCGATTGCAAGATTATACCGATGTAAAAGCGCACCTGGATCGTGCTTATGGCGCCATGTCTCATCAAGAAGGTTTTTTCCCGATGCCTTTGGATATGAGCACCAAAATTGATGAATGCCAAATTGCGAAAGTTCGCATTTGGAAAAATGCAGGTAGTCCCAACAACTGATTCTATTCGATAAATACTGTGAAAAATGAGGCACATAAAACATCTAGGTTGGATATTTGTTTGGACGTTCACTTGCCTTTCTATTCAAGCTCAAGAAACTCAATTTGCTTATGACACCTTCAAATCGACCCGAGTGCTAAATGGTCACTCCAACGAACTGATGCCTGAAGGTTGCCTTGATTTCAGAGTAGAACACCGCTTCGGCCTGATTAATCAGGGCTATTATGAGTTTTTCGGGCTCGATCAATCCAATACTTTTATTTCTCTTGAATATGGTCTGAAAGACTGGGGGATGGTTGGCCTGAACCGTAGTTCTTTGGACAAAACGGTCTCTGCCTTTACAAAGCTCCGTGTTTTAAGACAAAGTACAGGATTGATCTCCATGCCTGTCTCGGTATCCGTTTTGTTGAGTACCAGCGTCGTTGGGACCAAATGGCAATTCCCTGATCGAGCTAATTTATTTTCTTCCCGAGTCAGCTATATCAGTCAGCTGATTGTAGCGCGGAAGTTCAACGATAAATTTTCTTTACAACTCGCCCCAATATGGATACATCGAAATCTGGTTCCAACCATTATTGACAAAAATGATATGTTTGCCTTGGGTATTGCTTCTCGCTATGCTTTATCAGACAGAACTGCCTTTAACGCAGAATATTATCCTGTCCTTGGCCCTACCTGGAATCATCAAAATACAAACTATCAAAATGCCCTATCTATTGGCTTCGACATTAAAACCGGCGGCCATGTTTTTCAATTGGTTCTCTCCAATACGATGGGCATGATTGAAAAAACCTTTGTTACCGAAACCACCGGTAGGTGGTTGAAAGGCGATTTACATCTGGGATTTAATATTTCACGCGTATTTTCCTTAAAATAGCACTTGCCCATTTCCCAAAATTTCCGTAATATTGCACCCGCTTTCGGCATCCTTGCCGAAACGGGCCTATAGCTCAGTTGGTTAGTAGCACCTGACTCATAATCAGGGGGTCACAGGTTCAAGCCCTGTTGGGCCCACCCCAGAAATGAAGGTTTTACAGAAATGTGAAACCTTTTTTTATGAAATAGATGTTTACAATTGAAATTCCTTTTCAGTTTTAATATCAAGCAGTTTCCCTTTTTTAAACGAACGGAGTTCCTTTTTAAGGTGAGCCTTGTTCCTAGCTGTTTGTTCAACGGGATCCAAATTGGAGAGATTGGGTCTTCCGGCATTAACCCATGCAGTGAACCAGAAATTGGCTGTTGCAGACATGGCCAAGCGGAGTTGCCTTTCTACCATTCCGTTTAATTTCTGATGGTATTGCTGAGCATAAACGGCGGTATGGACTGGGGTGCCAAATTTGGTTTTAAGGATCGATCCAGACGCGTCTCTCAAATAAACCTGTTCAGCCGGAGCTTGCTGATTCAATTCCCTTTCAGCCAATAATAGAGTGTCTACCAACAAATGAGTCGCTACGATGATGCGTTTGATTTCCTTGGGTACATCCTGGATATAAACTGCATCCCTAATATTGAAACGATAGGTTTCGATAAACATTTCAGGCAATTGTGATTCAAAAAAGGCATGGATGCCTGTTTGATTGGACAATTGGCCGTCGTAATTGGTGGAGGTGTGCAGCGGCATGTGGGCATCACCCAGATAGTGCCCCAGATCGGCAGCCAGAAAAAGAATTTCCATTTTATTCGTATTCTTGAAAGCCTTGGTGAGCTTATCCATCCGTTCTAGCAGGTACCAGGGCAATATTCCATTCTGCAGTAAGAATGCTTCACCATACTTCTTTTTGGCTTCCGTTAAAGTAGCGGGTAGGCTATCGTAGGATCCAAAGTTTTCAAGATCGATAAAATGTCGGGGCTTTTCCCAAGGATCGTTCAAGAGATATTTCCGAAGGTCGGGCACGGTGGATTCTTGGGTGATGAAGTCTATGTGGTTGTAAAAGAAGGTTTGCATGGGAGCTGGGAGTGCCAACACTGCCGCGCGATTAATCGGTTCATGTCCGACAGGGCCCCATGATAGCAACATGGGAGCAAGAAGTAAAAGGGCATAAACTTTCCACCTGTAAGCAGCTTGAAGAAATTTATTTTTCATTTGAAACGTTCAAATTTGGTTGGAATATTCCTGCCAAATATACTCAATTATTGCAAAACAGAAATCGGTAGCACTTCGCATTCAAAAAAAATGGTACTTTTGAATTTAAAATACAGGAAAATCTTGTATTGAAAGTTTGAAGTTTTTAATTCTTATTTCTATGCCACACAGTATACATCAGGTTTCCATGTATCTAAAAACAAGCGTCCTAGTTTTGCTGCTGTTTTTTATCCCACTTTTACACGCGCAGGAATTTAAAAAATACGTACAAATTGATCCAGCACCCTTCGCAGATAACTCCCACCATTGGTATGACATCTTTGATAAAAGCAATGTGGTCAATCCAATGCCTGGAAGGCCGCAATTCAAGCCGGATGAACTAACCAGTATTGCAGATAATATGTTGTTGTTCCAAAAAACGAACGGTGGCTGGCCCAAAAACTACGATGTCTTCGCCATGCTGACGGATGCGCAAAAAGACAGTGTGAAGGCTTCAGCAGATATATTAAATACGACCTTCGATAATGGCAGTACGTACAATCAAATTGCGGCTTTGTCCAATGTATATTCAGTCACAAAAGTGGATAAATATAAAATTGGGGCTATCAATGGATTGAATTTCATCCTTCAATCGCAGTATAAAAATGGAGGGTGGCCGCAATATTATCCGTTGGAATCGAATTATAGCAGATGTATTACGTTCAACGATGGTGCGATGATGGGAATCATGGAATTGCTGAAAGGTATTCATGAAGGCAAACCTGAATACTCTTTTATTGAAAATCCGCTTCGTATGAAATTGGGAATAGCCTATTCAAAGGGTCTGGAATGCATTCTGAAAACGCAGATCAACGATGCCGGCAAACCAACCGCCTGGTGCCAGCAATATGATGAAGTAAGCTTAAAACCTGCCTGGGCTAGAAAATTTGAGCCTGCTAGTATTTGCAATAAAGAAAGTGCCGACTTGGTACTTTTCTTGATGAGCATCGACCATCCTGATCAAAAGGTTATCGCTGCAGTGCAAAACGCTGTACGTTGGTTTCAGGATTCAAAGATTTACAATACAAGGGTCAAAACCATTCCAGCTGAACGAACCATCACTCCTTTCCGCGTTTCTGTATCCGATAAGATCATCGTTTCCGATACAACGGCGCCTCCCATTTGGACGCGTTATTATGAACTGAAAACACACCGACCAATTTTTTGCAACCGAGACAGCAAGATTGTTTATTCTCTTGCCGAAGTAGCACGCGAAAGGCGAGATGGTTATGGCTGGTATGTTTATAGCCCTCAACAAGTGCTTGATAAATACCCGGAATGGCAAATGAAGTGGGTAGTTGCTTCTGCAAATAAAAAAGCATGGGATAAAGCCTACTCCATCGTAAAGAATTTGAAGGAACCTAAATTTCCTGACAAACTTTATTTAATCACCACATTCGGGGCTGTCGGGGATGGCTTTACAAAGAATACAGCGGCTATAAACGCAGCTATTGAGAAATGCAACCAGGAAGGTGGCGGGCAAGTGCTGGTCACAAACGGGAATTTCTTTACCGGACCAATCATCATGAAAAGCAATGTGGACTTGCACATCGATGCAAATGCCAGCCTGGTGTTCAGCACGAATCCTTCAGACTATTTACCCGTTGTACGAACACGTTGGGAAGGAGATGATTGCTACAATTATTCCCCCCTCATTTATGCCAATGGACAACATAATTTTGCGGTTACTGGTAAAGGTACCATTAACGGACAAGGTAATGCAGAACATTGGTGGCCCTGGAAGGGAGGCAAAGAAAGTGGATGGATGGAAGGGACCCCCAGTCAGTTTGACAAAAACAACAGACCCTTATTAAAAAAGTACAACGATAACCAGGTACCGATTCAGGAGAGACAGATGGGCGAAGGTCATTATTTACGCCCACAATTCGTCAATTTCATCAATTGCAAAAACGTTAAGTTGGAAGATTTAACGGTAATCAACTCCCCTTTTTGGATTATTCATCCGTTACTTTCAGAAAACATCATCATACGAAACCTGACCATAAACAGCATTGGCCCAAACAATGATGGCATCGACCCTGAATCGTGCAAGAATGTTTTGATTGAAAACTGTACCTTCAATACTGGCGACGATTGCA
>Ga0209430_1001292_pt1 | contig 19130 bp, 17 predicted proteins | sample BarGraIncub1133A_FD_184504 | JGI IMG/M metagenome (GOLD analysis project Ga0209430, IMG submission 184504) | Arctic peat soil microbial communities from Barrow, Alaska - Barrow Graham LP Incubations 11-33A (SPAdes) (version 2) | ecosystem: Environmental > Terrestrial > Soil > Wetlands > Peat... | reverse complement strand
CACGTCACGAGGCAGTCCAACGTCGCTCATCGATTCCTCCGCATTCGCAGGTCACTGCTTCGAAGTCTACGCGAGCGCCGCCGCCCCCACAAACGAGAACCGACCGACAAGTGACGTTCGCCCCGTCTGACTCCACGCGTTCTTCACACCTGACGAACGCGCGATGGGTAGACTCACAGACAACACGACCAGAGGAAGTGCAGCCGTGAGCGACGAGATTCCTTCGAACGACCTGCCTGACATCGTGGCCGAACAGCCCTTGCCCGAACCTCCTATGGCGACAGGGTATCCCGAGCCCGTGAGGCCGGAGGTGACCGTCCCGACGCCGATCCCGAGTACCGGGCATGTCCACTCGCGCGTGCCGTTCATGCTCGGATGCACGATCGCTCTGGCGTGCGTGCTCGTCGCAACCATCGTCGGCGGAGTGGCGGGGGTCGCCGCATCGCGCTGGTTCGACGACTCCAACGACTCGTCATCGCAGTCCGCATCGTCCCCTATCTCTTCGACGCAGGAACCCGTTGCCGCTGCAGCCGCCCTGGCCCTCCCCTCCGTCGTCAACATCGACGTCACCGGTTCGACGCCCTCCTCGACGGGGCTGCCGAACGGGCATCCCGACGTGCCTACGGGCGGGACAGGCTCGGGCGTCGCGTACAAGTCCGCACCCGGTGGCGGGACATACGTCCTCACGAACGACCACGTCGTCGACGGTGCCACGACGATCGTGGTGACACCCGCCGACGGCGAGCGCTACAGCGCGACCCTCGTCGGGCGCGATCCCGAGACGGATATCGCCGTGGTCCGCATCTCTCAGACACTTCCCCTCATCCCGGTGGGCGACTCCGAGAAGTTGGCGGTCGGTCAGATGGTCGTGGCCATCGGCTCCCCCTTCGGCCTTCAGCATTCGGTCTCCAGCGGCGTGGTGTCCGCGCTGCATCGCTCCATCACGAACAACTACAGTACCGATGCCACGGGTTCCGCCTATCCGCTCGTCGACGTGATCCAGACCGACGCGGCGATCAATCCGGGTAACTCCGGAGGCGCCCTGGTCGACCGATCGGGGCGGCTCGTCGGGATCGATTCAGCGATCTACTCGGAATCGGGCTCCAGCGCGGGCATCGGTTTCGCGATTCCCGCGAGAACGGCGATGCGCATCGCCGACGAACTGATCGCAGGCAAGAAGGCCACGCATCCGTTCCTCGGCATCGAGGGACTGACAGTGACCGCCTCGACCGCCAAGTCCCTCGGGCTGACCAAGGCCGAGGGTGCGCTCGTCCAAAGCGTGGTCCCGGGAACCGGCGCCGCCAAGGCCGGACTGAAGAAGGATGACGTCATGCTTGCCGTGGGCGATCAGCCCGTCCGTACGATGGACGATCTGATCCTCCAGGTGCGCAGGACCGTCGTCGGTGACCACGTCAGCCTGAAGGTGTGGCGCAATCGCGCCGAGGTCACGATCGACATGATCGTCGGCGACAAGCCCGCCCCGACCCCGTAGCCCCACAGCGCGCCATCCGCTATCCGCCCGGTCGTCTGTCAGGAAGGAAACCAGCAATGGTCCGCATGTATCGCTGCAAGGGATGTGGGTATCTTCACGTCGGTCCCGCCCCGGAGGTCTGTCCGGTGTGCGGTGCTCCGCAGTCGTTCTTCGTCGAATACGAGGGACCGGGTGACCTGTCCGGCTCGAAGACCCTCGAGAATCTCAAGGCCGCGTTCGCCGGCGAATCACAGGCGAACCGCCGCTATACGCTGTGGTCCCGTATCGCGGGGCTGGAAGGCGCACAGGCGGCTGCGGCGGCGTTCGACACCGCCGCAGCTGAAGAGACCGCTCATGCCCTCGGCCACCTCGCGTACATGGGAGGCGCCGGCTCGACCGCAGACAACTTGGCCGCCGCGATCGAAGGCGAGGGCTACGAGTTCCGCGAGATGTACCCGAACTTCGCCGAGGTCGCCGAGGCAGAAGGATTCGCGGACGTCGCACATTACTTCCGGCGCGTCGGTAACTACGAAGACAAGCACCATGCCGCCTACGAGAAGGCGTTGACCGAGCTCGAAGGCTAGCAGCGCGGGCCATCAGGCCCCCGATCGCACCGCAGAGGAGCGTGCCGACGATCGGCACGCTCCTCTCTCGTCCTGCTAGAGTGGCGCCCGTGGACACCATCACCGACATAGGCGCGCTTTCGCGCGAGGAGATCGCCGAGGCCTTGGCGCGGCTCGGACAGCCTCGCTTTCGTGCCGCCCAAGTCGTCCGCTGGCTGTACGGTCGCGGGGTCGCCGGGTTCGATGAGATGACCGACCTCCCCGCAGAGCTCCGGGAGCGGCTCGCGGCCGATTACTCGATCGACTCGGCAACGATCGAGACCCGCCAAGTCTCGCGCGACGGCACCCGCAAGTACCTCGTCCGCTTCCATGACGGGATATCGGTGGAGACGGTCGGCCTCCCGGACAAGGACCGCCTGACCGTGTGCTTCTCCACCCAGGCGGGTTGCGCTATGGGGTGTACCTTCTGCGCGACCGGGCGGACCGGCCTCGCACGGGACCTGACCTGCGGGGAGATGGTCCGTCAGGTGCTCCTGGTGGCCGCCGACTTCGGACAGCGCGTCACCAACGCCGTAGCGATGGGACAAGGCGAGCCGTTCGCCAACTACGATGCCTCGATCGCTGCGCTGCGGCTGCTGAACTCGCCCGACGGCCTGGGCATCGGCGCCCGGCACATCACCGTCTCGACGTGCGGGCTCCCTGCGGGCATCCGCCGCTTCGCGATGGAGCCCGAGCAGTTCACGCTGGCCGTCTCTCTGCACTCGGCCGTACAGACGACCCGGGACCGCCTGATGCCCGGGGTCAAAGGAGTCCCGCTCCCCGGGTTGCGCGAGACGCTGATCGCCTACGCGGGATCGACGGGCCGTCGCCCGACACTTGAATACGCGCTGGCCGCGGGCGTCAACGACACGGATGCCGAGCTCGCCGCGCTGACATCGTTCTGCCGGGGGATGCTCGTCCACGTCAACCTGATCCCGATCAACCCCGTGGAGGGCTCGGGGCTGCAGCGGACCGTGGGCGACCGGGTCCGGGTCTTCCGCGACGCGCTACAGCGCGCCGGTGTAGAGGCTTCGGTGCGCGTAGAACGAGGGGTGGATATCGACGCCGCCTGCGGACAGCTCCGGCAGCACCAAGGCGGCACCGGTAACGCCGGCTGAGTCAGGAGCGGCGCGACGTTCGCCCGCCGGGATGCACCACCGGGCACAGACTGCCCGATACGGGGCAGTCGGGACACACTCCGGCATCGAACGCCCGCAAACGGGGATACTCCCGGGCGGCCATCCGAGCGAAAGCGTCCTCGACCTTCTCTACGATCCCGTCGCGCGCAGATGAGTCGTAGGTGAAGACGGTCTCGACACAGCCTTCCTCCACCCGAACGAATCGCACGGCCACACGGTCACACCCTGCGGCCAGAAGCGCCAGCGCATAGATCTCCGCTTGCGCGCCATAACGCGACCCATCCGGCGCGGCGCCCCGCCCGGTCTTGTAGTCGATCACGGTCGCAGTCGTTCCATCCCGCACGACCAGGTCCATACTCCCTGCGACCACTCCGCCGACGACCGGAACAGCGAAGGGGACCTCAGCGGTCCCTCGCTCGAGGAGCGGGCCTGCCGAAGAGGCCAGGAACGCCTCGAACGCCGCCGTCAGGCGAGGCAGCTCGTCACTCGCCATGCCGTGAGCCACCGCCAGCGTGCGCAACCGAACGGCATCCACGAGGCGGCCTTCGGCGCGGCTCTGCAGTGCACCGTGAAGCGCCGATCCGAGCGCCCGCGGATCGTTCCCGTCGACGATGTCGACCGTGCCCATCCCGAGCACGCGTTCCGCAAAGAACCGGTACGCGCAACGCTCGTAGAGCGCGAGCGCGGTGTATGAGGTCTCCTCCGGTGAGGCGATCGGTCCGGGGACCTTGAGGGCTGCGATCGGCCGCGGGGATCCGTCCACTCGGTGATCGTCCGTGGGGGGCGTCGGATCCGTGTCGTCGGTTGCGAGTTCGGGCTCCTGCGCACTGGTGACCATCGCGAGCGCGAATCCCGGGAGCCCCTCCGCTCCGGCACCGTCCACGACACAGCGCAGCCAGTCGATCGCGGTATCCGCGCCCGGCTCCTTGCTCGGATCGGCCGAGCCTGTGAGCAACAGGACCTGCTCCGCTCGCGTGCAGGCGACGTAGAACACACGCTTCGCCTCCGCGAGTTCAAGAAGGTCATCGGCCTCGCCCGCCTCCCGCCACGCCGACGCCTCCGGAGTCCCTTTCGGCAGACCGGAGAGCGGGACCCGCGCGACCGCCGTGAGCCTTCCCTCCTCTTCGGCGACCATGAACTTCGCGTGGCCGGAGTGGCGCGCGTGGCCCAGATCGGCCACGACGACGACCGGGAACTCCAGTCCCTTCGCGGCGTGAACGGTCATGACACGGATCGCCCCCGAACCTTCCACCGCGGTCCCGGCGGACGGCTCCCGGGGTACGAACGACTCCCGGTCATCGAGATAGTGAAGGAACGCCGCCGGATCCGATGGCGCGATCCGCTCGAACTCCGCCGCGAGGCGGGCCACCTTCCCGAGATTGGCCCTCGCCTCAGGTCGGTCGAGACCCCCTCCGCTCGGCGCGAGGACGTCGACCGCATGGAGGACGGCGTCCGCAAGCCGCATCCGGCCCAGGCCGGCCCGCAGCGCATTCACGGTCGCGAGTATGAGATCTGCGCGCCGCACGTCGTCGGCGCACAGGCCGATCTCGGATGCCCGTGGCAGGGCGTCCCACAGCCCGCCGGCCGGACACGAGGATGCGAGCAGATGGAGCGCGTCGTCGCTCAGGCCCCCGAAACCGCCCGCAAGCAGCCGGAGAACGCCCTCCCCGTCGAGCGGATTGGCGAGCACCCGAAGCAGCGCGCGAGCGTCCGCCACCTCGGGTGTCGCGAAGAACCCGCCGGCCGCGCCGGCATGGACCTCGAACCCCACGGCACGCAGGGCCTCGACGTAGAGCGGCATGACACCCGTCGTCCGCACGAGCACCACGATGTCGTCTGCGGTCATACGGCCTTCATCCACAAGGGCCCTGAGGCGCTGCGCGAGCGAGCGCGCCTCGGCATCACGCCAGTGCAAATCCACCCACCCGCGTTTGTCGACCAGGATCGCCTCGGTCCGCGGCGATCCCGAAGGCCACACCACGGTCGAAGGTCGATCGACCTCGTGGTCGAGGTGCAGGTAATCCTCCCCGAACAGATCGCGACTCTCGAACAGGGCATTGAACGTGTCCAGGAGCTCGGGGTGTGAGCGGTAGTTGACGGTCAACTCGCAAGCTTCGCCGCCACCGGGTACCGAGGCGATGCGCTGCTGCTCGACGAACAGGCTCACGTCCGCGTCGCGGAACCGGTAGATCGACTGCTGCACGTCGCCCACCAGACACAGCGCCTGGGCAGCCACCGGCTCGATCGCCTGGAACTGGAGCCCGTTGGTATCTTGGAACTCATCGACCATCACTTGCCTGAACTGCCCGGCGTAACGCCGCGCGGAGCGTGGATATTCCCGCCACAGCCGTCGGGTAAGTAGCTGGAGGTCCTCGAAATCCAAGACCCCGAGCGTCGCCTTTGCCTGCTCATAGACCCGCTCGTACTCCTGAAGCACCATGCACCACACCGCAGCGTCGTCACTGGCGATCGTATCGACCGCCGCTTGGCAGGCGCTTGTGATGGCGAGATTGACCTGCTCGGTCAACTCCTTCGCCTCGGCGCCGCACTTCAGCGCGCCTCGGTACGCGAGGAGACCTGCCGCGTCACGCAGCCGTCCCTGCGCCGTCGAGTCCAGCAGCCCCTCGACGGCTTCGCGCAAGGCCCTGAAGCGCTCCATGTTGCCCTGCACGGTCTCGGTCTGTTTCAGCTGCCCATAGGCATCCGCCGTCGAGTCGAGCACGTCCCTCAGGCCGCGGAGTGTCCGGTCCAGATCCCCGGGGCGGGCTGGCACCACCTCGCCGACGCACATGCCCTTGGAGCGCACGCGGTCGTAGGCCGCGAGCACCGTGTTCCTCAGTGATGCGACTCCATGCTCGGCGATCAGCCGCGCGACTCCCCGCTCTTCAAGAAGCCCGGTCGCGGCTCGCTCGAACGCGCCGAAACACACGATTCCGACCTGAGGTTCGGTGATGACGCCGAAGGCGGGGTCCACGCCGAGTTCCAGCGCATGGCGGCGCACGATCTTGGCGCAGAACCCGTGGATGGTGGAGATCCAGGCGCTGTCGACCTCGCGCGCGAGGTCCGGTCGGCAACGGTCAAGGAGCACCCGTCTGACGCGCTCGACCAGCTCGCCGGCCGCTTTGTCTGTGAACGTGATGAGCAGCACCGAACCCAGCGGCGAGGGAGAGCCCGTGGCTTCGGCCCCCAGGACCGCATCAGCGAAGCGCTCCGCGAGCACTCGCGTCTTGCCCGACCCCGCGCCGGCGCTCACGACGATCTTCGAAGCGCGGCTTTCGACGGCGGCGCGTTGTCCGTCATTGAAGCGGAAGGTCACGAGCGCACCCCCTGCGGACAGAACGGCAGCGCCGGACAGTGCTTGCAACGCTCGGGCGCCGGAGAGGGTTCGATGTGCCCCGCTCGCATGCCCCTGAGCGCGTCACGAGCCGCCTGGACGGCCTCGTCGAGCAGTTGCTGCATCCCGACAACGTCGACCGTGTCCAGGGTCTTGAAGCCGTCTGAGCCGCCTTCCAGGACGAACCCGCGATCGTCCTCCCCGGCCAGACTCCGGTACAGGCCCCCGGCGACAGGGAGCCCGAGCCGCCTCGAAGCCGCGACCGCGTAGAGCTGGAGCTGTACGAGGCCCTTCGTCTTGATCTGTGCGAGGGAGCTGGCTGTCGAGCGCTTGTAGTCGATCACGACCAGCCCCTGCGGCCCGACGTCGATCCGGTCGGCGCGCCCCTTGATCCTGACGCCACCAAGATCGATCGGCTCGTCCCCGTCCCCCAGGCCGAAGGACCACTCGAGGTACGTCGGCTCGTGGTCCGGAAGGAACCGCGCGTCGCGCGCAACCAGCGCCGCCACGGACGGTCCGACGGATGAGAGCAACCACTCTTCCTCGAGAGTGGTCGGAGCAGGAGCGGCACACACCGCCTCAGCGGAAATGGTCCGCATCTGCTCCATGGCGAGATCGACGTCCTGCGGCATGACCCGTCTGTGGCCCGATACATCGGGCCATCGGCGATAGAACTCGGCGAGCGCCGCGTGAGCGACCTGGCCTGCAGTGAGAACGTCCACTGTGGAATCGATCGTCCTGGTTCTGAGCCTGCGCTCCACGAACCATCGGTACGGACACCCGGTATACCGTTCGATCTCGCCGGGGCTGACGGAGTCGATCCCTGCGAGAAACCTCAGCGACTGCTCGTCCTGCAGCACGCCACGCATCGCACGCGGGCCGCCGGCACCTGTTATCGGCACATCAGGAGCCAGGGCCACCGTGCGCGGGAGCCCTTGGCAGACGGCGAGATCCTCCCCCGGCTCCCGGTAGAGATCGAGGAACTCGTCCCAGAAGACCGACGGACGCAGGACCCGCCCTTCGTCATCCGACTCCCGGCGAACGAGCATGAGTGACGAACGAGCGACTGTAGCAGCGAGATAGAAGGCGAGCCGCTCCGCGCGAACGTGGTCCTCCTCCTCATGCGTGATCTCGAACGCACGCGTCACTTCGCGCACCGCTTCGCCTTCGAGCCGATCGTCGCTCCCCTGCCGGAGCGTCTCGCTCGCCGTCAATCCGCCGATGATCACGGCGTCGAAATCGCGAAGGCCGAGCTGCCGCATCGAGGTGACATGGACGCCACCGGCGACAGCCGGCAAAGCAGGACTCACCGTCGCCAAGGCGAACGCCGCCCACATCTCGCGCGGTGTGAGCCGCAGGCCTGTAGCCGAGGCGGCACTCAAGGCCTGACAGAACGCCCGGTGCACCGCGGCGTCGAGCGCGCCATCCATGCCCGGAGCCGGTGCGTCATGGCCATAGGCGTTCGCCACGAGCTCGTCTGCCACACTCTTCCATTTATTGGCACTATCGGGAGTGATCGACTGGCCAGCGAGGCCGGTGCACAAGGACACGAGACGGCCCGCGCCGCCCGCAAGGCCCAGGAGTCCGCGCCCTTGAACGCGATGGGTCCTCCAGGAGACGTCCGCGCGATCCGCACGCGAGGCATCCACTCCTCCAAAGGGTGATCGAAGGAAGGCCGCGAAGTCCTCTCTTGTCATCGGTCCCGAGGAGAGCGACCAGAGCCGCAGCATCGACCGGCCCAGAGGTGTCTCGGGTACGGGAACCCGGACATCCCAGACCGCCTCGACCCCTATTCGGTCGAACTCGCGCCTCAGCCAGGCCACGTGGCGGGCGGGGTCCGGGAATGCGACGGCGATCCGATCCCCGGATACACCATCGGCCAGGAGAGTTTTGACACGATCCGCTATCAGCCGGGCCTCCGCCTCGTCACCTCGAGCGATACCGAGGACGACACTCCCCTGCGTGCCGACCGGCCCGCTCGCGGAGAACAACTCGGTCGCAACACGCCCGAGCTCCATCGGGAGGCCTTCATCCGGGCCGGCGGCTTCAGCGACGGTCGCGCCACTCGCCTTCAGCTCGGTCACGAGCGCATCGAGTGGCTGCGTCGCGGCGCACTCGTCGCGCCACGGAAGCGCGACGATGACCTCGCTTCCCGAGCGTGACCAGTCGCGCACCAGCGCCAGGCGGTCGGGCGACAGCGCCGTGAAGCACTGGAACGCGATCACGTCCGCCGGAGGAGCGCATGCGGCCAGAAGACGAGTCGCCTCAGAACTCTCGACCAGACACTCGTCATCCAGCACTGCGAGATAGGCCTCGAGAGCGCAGATGAGCCGACCGCCGAGCCCGTCACCGCGCGGCGTGCGGCTGACCGCGCCTTGCGCGCACACGCGCGACACCAGCGTGCGGAGCAGGGCTATCGCGCCGGGCCCGGGCCTCTCCGCGACACCGGACCCGCTGAGAGCGCGCGCGAGCAACACATCGCGGTGGAGAGCTCCTACGATGCTGCGACCATCGCCTTGGAGCAACCACTCGGACTCGACCAAACGACCCAGCGAGATCGCCCGGACACCGATCGGAGTGGTCGCAGCGAGTCTGGAGCGCGCTCGCGCGGCATGCGCGGATGAGGGAACCACGAGCAGCGCCCGGCGACCTACGAGCGCTGCAGTGGTGAGCACGTCTGCGAGGCGCTCGTCGATATCGGAGCCGGACAGGCCGGCCAAGACCATCAGCGACACGCAGTTCTCCCCCTCCCCCGCCGGACCCTCTCAGGAGAGAGTAGATCTCTGCTCTGACACCGATTCAGAGTGCCTGCGCCTGCGTGTAGCGATCGACGCCTTCGCGGATCTCGCGCACCTTACGCCACGCGACCTCCTCGTCGCGCCCAAGGTAGTGGTCCACGCGCTCCCCCAGGACTTCCGCGGTCGCTTCTGCGCGATCGGCGACGTCGCGCGCGACCTCCGCGGCCCGGTACGCACTGGCGGCCAGCCGGCGACGCGTCTCCTGGCCTCTGCGGGGAGCGAACAAAAGGCCCGCGATCACTCCGATGGTCAGGCCTGTCAGGCACCCAATGACAAAATCTTCCATGCGTCGTGTCATCTCAGGACTCCTTCACCTCGACAGGGCCTTCGCTGAGCAGCCCATAGATGCGCTCGAGCTCCTCTTCACCCTGGAAGTCGATCTCTATCTTGCCCTTGTTTGCCGTCTGCCTGACACGAACGTTCGTGCCAAGGAGGCGCCGCATCTTGCGTGCAACGATCTTGTAGGACTTCGGCGAAACGGGCCGCTGTGAGTGGTCCGCATTCTGCCCCGCCGCAAAGAGCCGCGCGAGAGTCTCAGCCTCACGGACCGACAAACCATCTTCAACGATCTTGTGTGCCAGTCGCAGCCGTCGATCCTCGTCGGGGATGGAGAGGACTGCACGGGCATGCCCGGCGGTGAGCTTGTCTTCGGAAAGGAGGTCCTGGACCTCCTCGGGCAGATCCAGGAGGCGGAGGGCATTGGCGACAGCGGAGCGCGACTTGGACACCTTGGAAGCCAGCTCGGCCTGGGTGAGTTGATGATCATTGAGCAAGCGCCGATATCCGCGCGCCTCCTCCATCGCATTCAGGTCTTGACGCTGGAGGTTCTCGATCATCGCCAGCTCGAGCGACTCGACTTCCGTCGTAGTCATGACCCGTACGGGAACCCGCTCAAGGCCGGCGACTTTGGCGGCGCGCCAGCGGCGCTCTCCTGCAATGATCTGATAGCCGTCACTGAACGGCCGGACGATGATCGGCTGAAGGACGCCGACCTTTCCGATCGAGTCGGCCAGCTCGTCGATCGCGTCTTGGGAGATGACCGTCCGCGGCTGGTCCGGGTTCGGTGAGATGGCTGTTATGGGAAGTTCGGTGATCTCCTGCGGCCCGACACTGCCGCCGCCGGGGATCAGAGAGGCAAGACCGCGTCCCAGGCCACGTCGCTGCTCAGACACGGTCCAGCACCTCCTTTGCAAGTGCGCGGTACGCATCAGCGCCGCGCCCGGTCGGATCGTACAGGGTGATGGGCTTGCCGTGACTGGGCGCCTCGGAGATGCGCACGGTACGGGGGATCAGCGTATCGAACGTCTTCTCGGCGAAGAAGGCGCGCACCTCCTCGACAACCTGCTGCGACAGCCGGGTGCGGGAGTCATACATGGTCATGACCGCCCCGAATATCTCCAGTGCGGGATTCAGATGCGTCTTCACCAGCCGAACGCTGTCGAGCAGCTTGCTGAGGCCCTCGAGTGCGTAGTACTCGCACTGGACCGGGATGAGCAATCCGTTGGCGGCCGTGAGCGCATTGACGGTCAACAGGCCCAGTGACGGCGGACAGTCCACGATGACAAAATCGAAATCGCCGAGTACGGGCTCCATCACGACGCGCAACCGGCCCTCACGGCTCATCGCAGAAACGAGTTCGATCTCCGCACCGGCCAATTGTATGGTCGCGGGCGCCACGAACACATTCTCTATCTGGGTCGGCTCGATGATCTGCTCGATCGGAGTCTCGCCGAGCAGGGCGTCATAGATGCACAGATCCCGCTGGTTCTTGTTCAGACCGAACCCGGAGGTCGCATTGCCCTGTGGATCCAGGTCGACCAGAAGAACCTTCTGCCCCATGTCTCCTAGGGCCGCAGCCAGATTGACCGACGTCGTGCTCTTGCCGACGCCGCCCTTCTGGTTGACGACAGCCAAGAAGCGCTTGGGTCGCGTTCCATCCCCTGCCATTCCTACCTCCTGGATCGGCGACGTGCACGCAGTATACGACGGCTGACCGCTGCGGTCAGACAATCGGCTGTCTTTGAGCCATACCGTTCCGACGCGGCAATACGAGCTTTGATTTCCCGCTGCGGCGGAACACCACTACCGTTCGCGCTGCATCGATACCGGGAACGATGACGGCGGAGGTCTCCGTACGCACCATCCCGCATAGAGCGGCAGCTGCATCGCCTCGTGCCAACTCCGCGTCCTCAGGGCGCCCCTTCAGGCAGATAAGCACGCCTCCGACGCACAGCAGCGGTGATGCCAGCTCCACTAGAGAGGGGAGCGACGATAAAGCTCGTGCGGTGACTGCAGAGTAGCCGCCTCGACGCTCCGTAGCCAGCTCCTCCGCCCGCACTGGTTGGACCGTGGCTTTGAGGCGCAGCTCCGCCGCAGCCCGCTCAAGGAAGGCGGCCTTCTTCTTGACGGACTCCACGAGTGTCACGCTGCGCCCCGTAAGGATCGCAAGGGGGATCCCAGGGAAGCCTGCCCCGCTGCCCAAGTCCGCGAAGTCACCTTCGGGGGCCGCGTCGAGAAATGGCACGGCGGCGGCCGAGTCGAGCACGTGCATGGCCACCGAGTCCCCAGGGGCTATCGCGGTCAGGTTGAACGAAGCATTCGCCTCGTCCACCAACCTCAGGTGCACCAGAAGAGCGGCGGCCTCGCCCGGCCCACAGGAGATCCCCATGCGAGCAAGGCCATTCGTTATCTCATCGAGTCTCTCGGTCATGGCTGGAGGATAACAGTTCTGACGCTCTCGCGGCACGAGATGTCTTGGACGAACCGCCCGCAGCAGGCGTCTATGAGCATGATTTGTTTCACGTGAAACACCGGCCGGATCCACCCGACCTGTTTCACGTGAAACATTTGCCGAGCTACTCAGGCTTCTGGTCGGCGCAAAGTCCGAGGCCTTGCCGTGTTCTGACCGTGAAAACAAGGAAGCCCGCGGCTGCGGGCTTCCTGCGGATCTTATCGACGAACCGGGTCTACTTGGGAGAAACGACCACTGCGCGTGCCGGCTCGTCACCATCGCTGCCGGTGATGACTCTACGGTCATCCCGAAGCGCCATATGTATCACCCTGCGCTCATAGCTCGTCATGGGCCGCAGGCGAACGGCCTTACCCTGACGTGCGACTCGTTCGGCCGTCCTGCGCGCGATATCCTCGAGCTTCTCCCGGCGCCTCCCGCGGTACCCCTCGACATCGACGAGTACCGGGTGCCGGAAGCCGAGCTGCCGGCTCGTTGCTGCGCCGACCAGAGTCTGAAGCGCGTCCAGTGTCTTACCGTGTCGCCCGATGAGTATTGCGAGCTCGCCGCCGACGATATCGAGGATGATCTCGCCGTCGTCGCCCTCATACTCATCGATCACCGCTTCGATACCGAAAGTCTTGAGAACGCTCTGTAAGACGTTGACCGCCGTGTCCGCCACCTTGTCGAGTTCTTCTTCGGTAAGCTCAGCGGGCTCCTCCGAGACGCGGAGAGACTCGGGCAGAAGGTCATCCTCGTCGGGGCTTTCGCCGTCTTCGCCGCCGGGTTCGGATGCAAGCTGCTCCGCGATCCCCGGCTTCAACCAGACGCGGACCTTGGCGGGCTTCGCAGATCCGAACAGACCACGCGACGGCTCATCGATGATCTCGTATTGAGCGGCATCGGCTTGGACGCCGAACTCCTCAAGGGCGGCGTCGACCGCTTCCTCGACCGTAGGGGCTTCCTTGACGATCTCGGTCTGCATCTACTTCTCAGCTCCCTCTTTCGCTGCGAGCATCCGCTGGGTCAGCACCTGTTGCCCGACCTGCCACGCGCTCGATGTCACCCAATAGATGAGGACGCCGGCAGGGGAGACGAAGCCGAACCAGAGCATCATGATCGACATGTAGCTCGCGGTGCGTCGCTGTGTCGGGTCTTTGGTCATGAGGTACTGCGGCAACCAGGTGCTGAGCGCGAAAAGCGCCGCGAAGATCAGATACGGGAGCGCGGCCCAGACGCCCGCGAGGAACCCTGCCCCGGCGGCGGCTTGGTAGATCGCCTGTGGTGATTTGGTAATGTCTGGCAGAATAACCCAGAAGGCCTTGCTGATGTTCGGGTTCGTCGCGAGGTGCTTCAAGAGGTTACCGGGGTTGACCGCGGTCCCGCCGAGGACCCCGTAGAGCGCGAAGAGGAGCGGCATCTGCAGCAGGAGGGGCAGGCAACCGCCGAAGGGGTTCACCTTGTTCTCCGAATAGAACTTCATGAGTTCTTCCTGCTGCTTTTCCTTATTGTTCTTGTACTTCTCCTGCAGGGCCTTGATCTTCGGCTGCACCTTCTGCAGCTCGATCATGGACTTCGTCTGCTTCCACATCAGCGGGGTCATGAGTATGCGGAACCCGACCGTGAGCAGGATGATCGCGAATCCGTAGTCGTGGACTCCTGCATAGAGGTACTGCAGGGCCATAAAGATGTAACTCTTCAGGCCGTCCCAGATAGCTGCCACCAGTGCAGAACCTCCCTAGGGGCCGAATGGGCCCGTCTTGTCACTTATTTGGGCCGGAGTGTCGCCGGCACAGGGTCGTAGCCGCCTTCATTGAAGGGGTGGCATCGTGCGATCCGCTTCGCGGCGAGCCAGCCACCGCGGGCAACACCGAAGCGTTCGATGGATGTTAGCGCATATGACGAGCACGTCGGCTGGAAGCGGCACGACGGGGGCAGGAGCGGAGACACGAAGCGCTTATACGCGCGGATGGGCGCGGTCGCCGCGGAGCGCGCGAGCTTTGAGGCCGTTTCGCGCCATGGACTCATCTTGCGACGCCCGCCTTGCGAAGGCCCTCGCGCAACGCGGCATCTATGGCTACCGGGGAAGCGAGCGCGATCTTCGCTCGTGAGACCAGGGCGATGTCCCAGCCGGCCCAGGGACCGTTCGCGCGCCTCACGGCATCACGCAGGACACGCTTGCAGCGGTTGCGCATGACTGCGCCGCCGATCTTCTTGCCCGCGACGAACACAACGCGGCCCTCGGGGCCGCGTTGTGTCGGTGTGATGGCGCTCAGAATCACGATCAGGTCGGTACTTCCGCGCCGACCGGACTTGAATAGAGCATCGATCTCGCTCGGAGCCTTCAGGGTCCGCATGCGATTCGCCTTCTTGAACCGCGGCTGCAGCAGCCGTGGACGATTAGGCGCAGAGGACCTTGCGGCCCTTGCGGCGGCGAGCCGAAAGGATCGCGCGGCCACCGGCGGTCGCCATGCGTGCACGGAATCCGTGCGTCTTCGCGCGCCTGCGGTTGTTCGGCTGAAATGTGCGCTTGCTCATATTGGTCACTCCATCCCCATGCGGGGTGGTCGGGGTCGTCTGTCGGATGCGCCGGGAGGGCGCACAGCCGGACGATTGTATCCTCGCGCCGCCCGGGGTGTCAACGAAGCTTTGGTTCTTGAAGCTTATCGATCTGCCGATCCCCCGCCATTCGACCCCGATACACACCGCGGCGGCCTTGATTGTGGCTTTCCGGGTGCTCCATAGGGATTCCCGGTAAATATGTGGATACTGTGGAAAACGCAGGATTCCAGCGTGCCGAGCCTGTGGATAACTCCGCTGGGGCGATTGTTGTGGCCCGCCCCCTCTGTTAGAATCGGCGGCGTTGTTCGAGCCCCCTGATCGGGGTCATGAACCTTGAAAACACCTGTTCAGACGGCATGGCGCCGATCGCACACAATCGAGGCCCCCGTCCACGACCCGGTAGTTATCCACAGCGTTCCGGGCGCGGCGGGGGCATCGTCGTCCCTTATCCACAGTGGGCTCGGTGGAACGCTTCCGGAAAGGTTATCGGGTGTGCGCTACACCGTTAACCATAGGTAACGGCTCCGCTGGTACAACATCTAGGTCGTGAGTTTTCCACACTTGTGGAAAGGTTTGTGGATAAACCAGAGAAACCGCAGTTGGTTGGCTATCAAGTGGTTCTGGACCAACGGCGAAGGATTTGATGGATACGCCCTTGAACAGGTGTTCTTCTGAGTGATGAGTTGCCCGAGGTTGTGGATTGCGGCTTTGGCCGCCTGTGTGGGGGAGAGGTACGACCCGAACGTGAAGCGATTCTTTGAAGTGGACGCCCAGACCCCGGTCGCGCTGCGGCAAGCGGTGGATGAGGACTCTGTTCGTGTGTCGAGCGACGGGGCTTCCGCGCGCATCGCCGTCTACGACACCTTGGCGGCCGCGCCGCGCGTGGAGGAGGTCGTGGCCGAGAGTCTCGCTGACGCGATCGAACAGCTCGCGTCCCGTGCGTACAACATCGCTCGAGAGCGGGGCGGGTCGATCCCCTACACGATCATCAGGGAGGTCTCGGAGAACCTGATCCACGCGGGTTTCCGCGAGGTGGTCGTCACCATCCTTGAAGGTGGCACGATGGTCCGCTTCGCGGACCAGGGCCCCGGTATCCCTGACAAGGAGAAAGTGTTCCAGCCCGGCTTCTCGACTGCGACCGCGGCAATGAAACAGATCATTCGGGGTGTCGGCTCAGGACTCCCGATCGTGCGTGAGACATTGACGTTCGCGGGGGGCACGATCGAGATCGAGGACAACTTGGGCAACGGTACGGTCGTCACGTTGCGGTCGGCTCGATCCGCACAGCCCGAGGGGGATGGGGAGCAGGGCGGATCCGCTGTGCCCGCCTTGACGGACCGTCAAAAGCAGGCCTTGTCGATTATTCTCGAGCTCGGCTCTGTCGGACCATCCGCCCTGTCGAGGGAATTGGATGTCGGGGTCGCCACCGCATATCGCGACCTGGCTTTCCTTGAGGAGGCCGGCCTCATCGCCGCCGACGACACCGGTAAGCGGACTTTGACTGTTTATGGAATCACCTGCCTTGAGCGGGTGTTTGGGTGAATCATGGGGAGGATCGACCGATGCAGCAGGCTGAAGAGGTAATGGCGATCGCTGCGGGCGATGACGTCCGCGGTCTCTGGGAGAGCGCGCTTGAGATTGTTCGAGGCGAGTTGAACGAACTCGTCTTCAAGACCTGGTTCCGGGACACGGAGCCGCTGGGGATGGTCGGCCCGGATGTCATCGTGTCGGTCTCTAACACCTGGGGCCGGGATTGGCTCCGCAATCGTTACACCGGTCTTCTCGCGGCGGCGCTGAGTGAGGTGGCCGGCGAACAGACCGGTGTCCGCTTCATCGTTCGGACCGCGGAAGACGCGGGGCCCGACCAGGCACCCCCATCCACCCCGGCGCAGCCGGAGCCGCTCAAGCCCGTGGCGGCCGACCCGGAGCCTATACGTCCCTCGCCGGAGGTCGCGGTGCGCACCAGGGCCCCTGAGCCGCAGGCTGGGCTGGGTACCCGACACACGTTCGAGACCTTCGTAGCAGGGGATTCGAACCGACTTGCCTACGCGTGCGCGCTGGCGGTCGCCGAGACCCCGGTGTTCAAGTACAACCCTTTGTTCATCTATGGGGGATCGGGCCTGGGAAAGACCCACCTGCTCCAAGCCATCGGGCACTATATATCCACGTACTACCCTCATCAACGGGTCCGCTATATCGACGCCCAGCACATGGTCGATGAGTTCACGGATGCGATCCGGTCGAAAGGCATGGATGCCTTCCGCCGCAGGTATCGTGAGAACGACGTCCTGCTCGTCGACGACGTTCAGGCTTTGATCTCGAAAAGAGAGACCCAGGAGGAGTTCTTCAGGACCTTCAAGATCCTCCATGACGGGCACAAGCAGATCGTGCTCACGTCGGATCGGCCACCTTATGAGCTGGAGACCCTTCATGAGCGGTTGATCAGCCGGTTTAATAACGGGATGATCGCCGACATCAACCCTCCTGAACTCGAGACCCGTGTTGCGATCTTGAAGAAGAGGTTGGAGTTGGAGGGCGGGATCCCGGTTCCCGCAGAGGTTCTCAATCTGATCGCCGAGCGAGCCTCGGGTAATGTTCGTGAGCTCGAGGGTGCACTCATCCGAGTGAAGGCCTATGCCCTGCTCACTTCCGACAAGACGATCACAGTGGATCTGGCACGGGACGTATTGAAGGGGATGTTCCCTGAACGGGTTGCTCGCCCCATCTCTATACAGACGATCCAGAACGAGGTCTGCCGCTTCTACAACCTGACGATGGTGGACCTGGTCAGTAATAAGCGCTCTCAGAACATCGTGTTCCCGCGCCAGGTGGCTATGTATCTTGCCCGCGAGTTGACCGACATGTCCCTCCCTCGTATTGGTGCTGAATTCGGCGGGAAAGACCACACCACGGTCATTCATGCGACCGCCAAGATCACGAAACTCTTGGGTGAACAGAGAGACGTTCTCAACCAGATCCAGTCACTCACCACGAGCATCCGACAGAAGAGCTGATGTGTCTCACGACCGTCGAATCTGTGCGGTAGTCTGTGGGGGGCCTGTGGATAAGGTGTTGTGGAATAGGGTGCTCGTGTGGAGGGATCGGAATCACCCTTAAACACTCCACAGCCGTCCCCACACCACCCACAGCGGCAACTCTCGACGGACACACGCGATGACCTGCTGATAGATGGGTTCTTAACATCATCCACAGCACGACGACTACTGCTACTTGAATAGATAAGAAAGACCGTAGAAGACCTTAATAGGACAGAAGAGGGAGACCATGAAGCTTTCGATCGCCCGGGGCGCTCTGCTTGATTCGTTGGGTGTCGTCACTAAAGCGCTGTCGTCTCGCACGACCCTCCCGATACTGTCCGGAATACTGCTCACAGCGGACGATGGGGCTGTGGTCCTGCAAGCGACTGACCTTGAGATATCGATCCGTGACAGCAGGCCGGCCGACGTCGAGGAACCCGGCGCCGCCGTTGTTCCCGGACGCCTACTCGCTGATGTTGTTCGGAAGATGCCCGATGCGGCGATACACATCGAGACGACCTCTTTCGACAGGATCACCATCTCCTGTCGTTCAGAGAAGGCGGGGATCATCTCTTTTGAACTGAGGACCTTGGTGGCGGATGACTTCCCGAGGTTCCCTGAAGTCGAGCCCGATTCCTCCATCGACCTACCGGTCGCCCTTCTTGGAGCGATGGTCCGGCAGGTTTCGAAGGCCGTCAGTCGTGATGAGGCCAGGCCTGTTCTCACGGGAGTTCTCTTGGTGGTCGATGGTTCGGATATCCGCATGGTCGCGACGGACTCCTACCGTCTCGCCATCAGGACCGCACAACTCGAGTCCCCGGCGACCGTGAAGATCGAAGTGGTGGTCCCTGGTAAGTCGATCGAGGAGATCCCGAAGATCGCGGGGTCGGCGATCACCTTGAACATGGGGGTGTCCGCGAACCAGATCGTCTTCAGGGTGGGGGATACCACCTACGTCACGAGGCGTATCGAGGGAACGTTCCCGAACTATAAACAGCTCGTTCCCAGCGAGGGTGAGACGACGATAACCATCGACCGGGTCGAACTGTTCGAGGCTGTGCAGCGCGTGTCCCTGCTTGCTCAGCACAACGCTCCGGTCCGTATGAAGATCGCGGACAACACACTGACTTTGTCGGCTGTGACACAGGATGTCGGTGAGGCCAGCGAGGACCTCATGGTTGAATCGACAGGAAGCCCGCTTGAGATCGCGTTCAATCACGCGTTCTTGATAGACGGGGTCGGATCCTCCGACGAGGAGCGACTCACCTTTATTGCCACGGGCCCCCTGAAGCCCGGTGTTTTCTCAGCGGGAGCCAATGGCGAATACGTGTATCTCATCATGCCGGTCCGGCCGTAGAGACATAAGCAACGACTCGTGTGGATCACCAAGGTCGAGATCACAGATTTCCGCAACTACGACAAGCTGACGATCGAGCCGTCCTCCGGACTCACTATCGT
>Ga0209430_1001291_pt1 | contig 19131 bp, 18 predicted proteins | sample BarGraIncub1133A_FD_184504 | JGI IMG/M metagenome (GOLD analysis project Ga0209430, IMG submission 184504) | Arctic peat soil microbial communities from Barrow, Alaska - Barrow Graham LP Incubations 11-33A (SPAdes) (version 2) | ecosystem: Environmental > Terrestrial > Soil > Wetlands > Peat... | reverse complement strand
TGTGTTAGGCACGCCGCCAGCGTTCGTCCTGAGCCAGGATCAAACTCTCCATAAAAGTTATATTATGAAGAACCTTGATGGCTCTTTAAAAAACTTGTTTGCGCTAGATAACTTGCGTTACCCAACTTGTTTTGTACTCAAACGAGTACCGCACATCTGGCTTATTTTAATCTTACTTACATTGTTTAGTTTTCAAAGAACACCCGGTCATTATTAAATAACCGCACCGCCTCTTGTTAGGGGCGAATATTATTTTAACACGTTTCTTACACCATGTCAACATTTTTTCTTTTTTTGTCACCGTTGTTGACAACTTGCTTATCATACCACAATACACTAAGCTATGTCAACTAAATAAAGTCAACTTAGAATCGAGAAGTGTTCTATTTTCTGATTCCGTAAAAAAAGCCGCCCACCATATGATGGGCGGTTCTATCGCCTCAGCAATATATTAGAGACTATCCCGAGTATATCACGTAAGGTAATTTCATTATCAGCATCTATTTATCTGTATTTTACTCGAGTGAATAAATTCAAAGATCTATTCAGCCATAATCAACTTATCCTCTTTTAGGATATGTTCAACAAGCCATTCACTTACAAAATCCAATATTTCTATCAAATATGTATTTTGACCATCGTCAATTTGTTCAATATCGATACTTTCCATTTTTGCTAGAAAATCATTATGTGCGACTTTTTGCGAGAGAAATTTTTTATATCCAATACTTCGCATATAGTCTTCTTCGGACGTAAAGTGATAGATTGTATAACTCTTCAATTCATCAATGATCTCAATGATCTTGCCATATTTGTCAGTAATCAATTCATTTTTTAAAAGGTTGTAAATTCTATTAGCGATTTCGAACAGTTCTTTGTGTTGTTCATCAATGGACTCTACCCCTATGCTGTAGTCGTCTTCCCACTTTGTCATAATTTTAATAAACTCCTTTAATTCATATTTACTAAATCATTTAATTCGAATTTTTTTCAAAAAATCCTGCTTTTCAACTAATTCTGACAAAACTATTTTTCGGCATAAAGAAAAGCGCCTCACAGGACGCTTAACTGCTATGATTATTTAATTAAGCTTAATTTTCATCTCAGAATAATCTTCAAAACCATCCAGTAAACTGTTAAGAGCTTTTTGAACATTCTCAAGGTTTACAGTCAAAGGATCATGTGTATTCCCCAGATGGAGATCGAACCCAAACATTTGTTTATTATTGATATTATAGGCTTTGTTATTATCAATGTTAATATTTGATATTATTTTATCTTGAAATTATCTGCCAGCTATCTCTTTAGATAATTGCATATTTGTAGTAACAGGTTCTTTCGTAACAAGTTCAACCGAAAATATCTTGTGTATTTCATCACACGAAGTACACATATTTTACCATTTCCTCTTCTCATATCATTTCATGTTTACTTCGACGAAATACAATATTAAACCTTTAAAGATTAAAGGTTTAATATTGTCTCTACTTACCTCTTCTAAGGAACAGGGATATTAGACCTATACTCTCAATCACTAATTTATAGTAGGAAATTTACGGTATATTGCATGATTTTTTGGAACATAATACATACTAGCTAGATGATCGGAAAAAGCCTCAATCTAACCTTATTAAAATTCGCATATTGGTTAAACTATCACCAGGAGGTGATCAGTTTGAAAAAAACGCTTCTTCCGGGCATGTTTTCAAGTGTTTCTGATGCTGAATTGGTTACTGCCATGCTTGATGCTGCTGATTATAATGAAAATTTGGACACCCCCGATAACGATTTAATTTCAGAATCAGGAAAGATACTCATCGATTACGACATCGATAAATAGGAAACATATTATTTGCCGCCTCCGCCCAAATGCGGAGCGGCTTTTTTACTAACGATCTTCTGCTGACAAATGATCACCGAGCTTACCAATTGCCTTTTTTTCGATTCTTGATACATAAGAACGAGAAATACCTAATAATTTAGCAATATCTCGTTGAGTCTTTCGGTCGCCATCAGGCATACCAAACCGCATCTCTAGCACCCATTTTTCTCTACCGCTCAAACGATTCAGTTGTTTACATAGCCGTTCATTCTCACATTGATTTTCTACGGCCTCAGCCACCACATCAGGGGCTGTTCCAAGTACATCGATCAAGGTAATTTCATTACCCTCTTTATCAACACCAATAGGATCATATAGACTAACCTCAGTGCGAGTACGCCTGGTACTTCTAAGATGCATTAAAATTTCATTTTCAATACATCGAGCTGCATATGTTGCTAAACGAATTTTCTTTGCTATGTCAAAAGTGTTAATTGCTTTTATTAAGCCGATCGTACCAATAGAAATAAGGTCATCAATATCCTCACCTGTATTATCAAACTTTTTTACAATATGAGCAACCAATCGTAAGTTCCGTTCTACTAAAACACTTTTGGCATGCATATCACCGTTTTTAAATTTCTCCAGGTATATTTTTTCTTCCTTTTCCGGAAGAGGTAAGGGAAACGTATTATTGGTTACATAAGAGACTAGTAATGCAAGGCCATTAACAAGAGAAACCGCCATTGCCATAAAAAAAGACACCAAAGCATTCACCCCCGCCACATCACTTACTGCATTGTATGGGATAATACACTTTATTGTGCCTGTTAATTTTTGTATATCTGATAGAAAACTTAGTCTTTTTCACGGAACTTGCGCCTTGCTGCCTTCTATCATATAATCACACTAGGATGGTGATATTATGGAACAACCAATTGCCGATTTTGGCATAATCTTTGCATCTGCGCTTATCTGTATCTATATGTTGTGGGATACACTTTTCCCCAAATCATAATGAGCCTGCAGCTAAACTGCATTATGAACCTGTATGGAATCGGCGACGTCGCGTAATGCTCCGCCAATACACTTACTTAGTTTCATGACGATTGACAATGGTGTGCTTTGCAAATCTAAATACCCAATGCGTCCACTCGCATTAACAACACCAATAATTGAAATATGCCCTACACACGGCAGTCTCGCACCAACAGCAATACCAGCCTCTAAGCTACCCTCCCAGATTTCTATATTTCCAATTTCATTACTATTACCTAAACATGCATCAACCGCAATAATAATAGGTTGCTGATATTGATGGTGAATAGCAGCAATAACGTCAACTAGATTACTGGCATGAACAGGGTTATCTAGACTACCATAAACAATACAATTCGTATTTTCTTCTAAATAGCTCCCTACCAAGGGACCAAGGGCATCACCTATATATCTGTCTGATCCTATACATAACATGATAATTGATCTACTATGTAAATCTTTTTGTTCTTCTATTAAATACTGGATATAATGATACATTTTAGTGCGTACATAAGCATCATTACAATCAACAACCAATTTGGGGGTCACATCTTTTTGCATCAATGTATCTCCTTTTCGAAACATACTTTACTAAATAATGTATATGCCTCGTCTCTGGAAAATATCGCAAACTTCTCTTATCGTGCACTTAAAAACCTCTTTGCCAATCACTGGGAAAGAGGTTTTTTCGAAATTAAAAATTCTATAACGCTCTCAATCATCATACATTATATTGCCAGCTTCAAGATGGAGGTAATGTAATGTATATAACGATGAGCCTTAGTGTTATTGGTATCACATTGTTATTAGGTGGTATTTTTTTCATGCGCTTTGGTCTGCAAAAACTACTTTTGCATAAATTCAAACATCTTTTAGGACAATTAACGCAACGACCATGGCGGGCGGTACTATTTGGTACATTTGCAGCTGCTATGATGCAAAGCAGTACCGCAGTATCACTACTCACTATCGGCCTTGTAAGTGCTGATTATTTATCTTTTTATCAGGGTTTGGGGATCATTCTAGGTGCTAATATTGGCACCTGTTCTACTGTGCAGTTAATGGCAATATCCATACCTGCCAATTTTTTTCTACCACTCTTGTTGATTACTATGATAGTAACCCTACTCGTAAGAAAACTTCGTTATATTAGCATGGCGATCTCAGGACTACTCAGTATGTTTCTGGGAATTACTATTTTATCTGATGCGTTAGGCAGTCTTTCAGAATTTACCACTGTCATCGACTATTTAGTAGCCGCCAAGGAAAATCCTCTGTACGGCATCATCGGCGGTATAATCATTACTCTCCTTTTCCAATCAAGCAGTGCGGCTACAGGCGTTATCATGGTACTCGCAGGCGACGGCATTATCGATTTGACCACTGCCAGCTATGTCGTCTATGGCAATAATATTGGCTCATGCTTATCTTCCATTATTGTAGGAGCTGCTGGAACCTTAGCGGCCAAACGTGTCGCTGTCGCTCATGTCTTACTCAACATTCTAGGTGTAGTATTCTTCTTACCTCTTACAAGTTTGCTAATAAGAGCAGCCACCTATATCACAGCAGATTTCGCTGGACAGGTGGCTGTCGTACATACACTATTTAATATTATATCCTCGTTGGCAATATTACCCTTCATACGTCAGTATGCCAATTTAATTATTTTTCTTATTCCGGGCAAGAAACGATGAAATACTGAGACCAGTCTGAAAGTTCATCAATACGGCAATCACGGAGTTTATACACGTACTTCTTCACCCAGCACGGTTTTAGCGTATAACCCACCTTGCTCAAGCAGTGTGCCATGTGTTCCCATTTCTACAATGCGACCATTCACTAAATAAATAACTCTATCCGATGCCAATAAAGTAGATAATCTGTGGGTAATAAGAAATATCGTGCGATGAGCACTTACTGTGCGTATCGACTGCATAACCTGCTGCTCGGCCTCAGCATCAAGGGCAGCTGTAGGTTCGTCTAATACTAATATTGGCGGATCAATAATAATTGCCTGAGCTATAGCAATACGTTGCCGCTGTCCTCCAGACAAATTACTACCGAGTTCACTCACTACATAATCATAGCAACCAGGAAGCTGCATAATAAAATCATGAACATTTGCCAATTTAGCAACCTCTTGAACCTCAGCAAAACTAGCGGTCGGCCGACCATATCTAATATTCTCCAAAATACTTACATTAAACAAAATAGGTTGTTGTTGAATAAAACCTATTTGTTTACGCAAAGTACTCATTTTCAGTGTTCTAATATCAACATCATCAATCAATATAGTGCCAGCAACCGGATCGTAAAATCTTAGCAATAAATTAGCAAATGATGATTTCCCAGCACCACTTGGCCCCACAATGGCCACTATCTCATTCGGCTGAACCACAATATTAATATCGCGCAGAGTGCCTAACTTGGGAAGATACTCAAAATCCACTTGCTTAAATTCAACTTTACCTGCTACCCGGCCGAGTTCTCCATGTCCATCAACAACGATATTGGGTTGTTGATGTAAAGTGCTGATGCGTTGCCAAGCAACGATACCTAACTTCATACTTGAAACAGCCCCACTAATTTTCCGTATGGGTGCTGGCACATTAATAATGTAGATTAAAAAGGCAAACATACCTCCGATGGTCAAATCACCATCAATTACCTCTTTACCTCCATACCAGATAATAGCAGTCACACCAACAGACGCTAAGAATTCGACTAAAGCTACTAACAGTGCCGTAAACCGTTGCACTTTAATAAAATCATCAGCAGCGCGGCGCATCTTAGTATTGAATTTTTCACACTCATAATCTTCCCGCACATAGCTTTGTACTATCATCATTGATAATAATGATTGATGCAAAATACCTGTAACTTTGGCCAAGGTATTTTCCACCAGCATACCTAGGTTAGCAATTTTTTTATTGAAAAAACCAATTGCCAATATAATAAAAGGTAATGTAGCAAAGGTAACCAATGCCAGCTCCCAATCAAAATAGATCATAATCAGTATAATTGCCATTAAATTAATTGATTCTATCAACAAATCAGGCACTGCTACAGATACAGCCTGTTGAATCAGCCCTAAATCATTCGTAAATAATGAAATAATTTCGCCCGTTGGGGTATTGATAAAGTAGGCATAGTCTAACTTCTGCAAGCGTTCAAACATGGTTACGCGCATTTGAGTCACCATCTTATTGCCTGCTTTAGCTATTGTCCGCCCATGAATATAGGAAAATATACCTCGCAATAAATATATGCCGATAATACCTACGATAATAAAATATAGATCCTGGATATCACCATGCGCTAGTACATCATCAATTAAAAATTTGATAATCAAGGGAGTCGATAACCCCGCGGCACTGGCAATAATAAAACATACTAATGCAATGAGAACTAACGACCAATTTGGCAAGATAAATTTTTGCCAATATAATTTAAACATATAAGCCTCCGAGCTTAATTATGGCAACTCTGTAGCTGATTAATTTATAATCACTACTTATTCTTCTCGTGTTCCCCAATTAATTATACAAATTTCAATAGCACTTTACCACTTAATTTTAATTGGCTTTATAAAAATTAGACTTCACCACCTATCATTGCGTTGGTGAAGCCTAACTGTTTGCAGTCATTAAATATTTTAGCGGAGGCTTAACTTGCCTCCGCTAAAATATTTTTATGAAACTCTACGGGCTCCTAAGTAACGATCTCCCCAGTAGCCACTGTCCATACGCGCTATTGCTACGCCGCGACTAGAAGTAGCACTGATAAATTGACCATTTCCTAAGTAAATACCAACATGTGAAGCTCCTGGCTCATATGTAGTGAAATACACTAGATCTCCGGATTGCAATCGATTATAAGACACATATTGTCCAACTCCATACTGCTCATCAGCAGCTCTCGGTAAATAAATTCCAGCTTGGGCAAATACATAACGAGTAAAACCGGAACAATCAAAGCCATTCGGCGATGTACCGCCAAACACATAAGGTACTCCTTGATAACCCAACGAAGCTTGTACCACTCTTCGTATTATGGAACTTGAACCACCACGGCTAGCCGCGATTTCTCTACCCATAATCGCACGATAAGTCTCTATCCCAATTACACCATCAGCTTCAAGACCTCTGTCTCTTTGGAATCTTCCAATTGCTGTTGCTGTTGCTTGACCAAAATCACCATCGACACTGCCAGCATCATACCCTAGCGCATTGAGCTGCGCTTGAATACCAGCGATATCCTGTCCCTGATCACCTTGATGATAAGAGGCCTCCGCACAAGATAACATACCTGTACCCGTTAAAAGTAACGAAAATGCTACAACTCGGAAAAACTTCTTCACACTTTATACCCCTCTCAATAGCCTCCGAGGTTAGCTGACGGGTTAGGGTTGAGATACCCTACTTTTCGGCAAATAGTCGGCCTTACAAGTTTCACCCCAAAACTTTGGATCCCCCGATCCTGTGCGCGGATTAGGCTTTTATAAAAACTGCACAATCTTTTAATTCTCTTTTCTTCTGAAAACTCCTGCTAAAAACCTTTATTTGCTAAATTATTATTTAGATTTACGTTTCTTGCTTTTTTTTAAGTTCCTCTCGTAGTAAATATAGAGGACGTTGTTTCACTTCTTCAAAAATGCGACCCACATATTCGCCAATAATCCCCATACCAAGTAATTGCAATCCACCTAGTAATGAGATACTGGCCGAAATAGTGGCCCAGCCTGGCACTGCCTCTGGGGTAAACACTTTAATATAAACAACATGCATGGTAAGGGCAAAGCTGATCAACGCAAACACTAGACCACAATAAAAAGCAAAACGCAGGGGCAATTGGGAATATGCAGTAATACCATCAAGAGCAAAATGTATCATTTTTTTTAAGGAAAACTTGGATATGCCAGCATAACGCTTGGGAGCTGCAAATTCGACTAGTATTTGTCGATAACCGATCGCACCAATCATACCACGAATAAATCGTGCTCGTTCTTTAAATCGTCGAAAACTTTGCACTACCGCCTCGTCCAATAGGCGAAAATCAGAACCACCTTCTTGGATGCGCACATTGGACATCCAATTTATTAATGTATAAAAGATACTCGAAGTAAAGGTTTTAAACCAGGAAACTCCGACTGTACTCACCCTTATCGTTTGTACAACTTCAAACCCTTCTTCCCACTTCGACAATAGTAGTGGCAACATTTCAGGCGGATGTTGCATATCTCCATCCATGGTAATGACTGCATGACCATTAGCATTGTCAAGTCCACACGTTAAAGCTAATTGATGGCCATAATTACGTGCCATAATCAACCCTCGCACTCGTCCATCAGCCTGGGCTAAACGATCCAGTATTAAAGGAGTAGCATCGCTAGAACCATCATCAACAAAAAGGAGTTCAAAAGTATAAGCCAACGGCTCCATATATTTGCATATTTCTTGATAAAAAACTTCAATATTATCTTCTTCATTAAAAACAGGTACAACAATAGAAATTAGTTTCATTCTTCCCACCTCATGACTTAAACATTATTTTTTAACATCAGGGCGCAATATGACAGCCTCTCGTAAATAAATATGTTTAATGGCATTTTGCGGCAAGTCGGTATTTAATAAGATAAGCACACGGATACAACGTGGCACTCCTGTCGGACAGTCAATTTCTTGTGTCCCAAATAGCGGCACTTCTATCCAACCCAATCTTCGAGCAGCCAATGCAGGAAATGCTGCATTAAGATCAGCAGTAGAGCTAAAAGTAACGGATGCTATATCTTTAGTCTGTATCTTATTTGCATGTACCATCGCAACTAAAAGTTCCTCTACACGTTCTAATATCTCTGTATGTTCGTTTTTATCTACTGATATTGCACCTCTAACACCACGTACCAAGATTATCATCCTCTCTTACTATCTATTTCTTCACTTCTCTAATTCCACGATCACACCATGGCTCTTCCGCCATATAATCACCATCGCTATAATAATAAGCACGGGCCCGGCATCCACCACAAATATCATCATATCCGCATGTGCCACAGCCGCCTTTTAATGTTTCATGACGGAGTTTATTGAACATCTCACTATCCCGCCACAAAATATCAAAATCAGTTTCACGCACATTGCCGACTTTAATAGGTAAGTATGGACAGGCTTGAAGATCACCATTGGGTAGTATCACACAATAACCAGTACCAGCGATACATCCTCTGCTAAACCGCATTGGTATATTGCGTTCTTTAGCAATACGCATAAACTGGGGAGCACAAGTAGGCTTCAGTTCAATTGGCACTTCCTTTTGTTTATCCAAAATACGGGTGATTACAGCCTCATACTCTTCAGTCTTTAATGTAGTATCTTCAATATCCTTGCCTCTGCCTGTCGGCACTAAGAAAAAGATATGATGAGCCATGGCCCCTTTTGCGACTGCTAAATCAGTAATATCTGTTACTTCTTTTTCATTCCAATTTGTTACTGTCGTATGAACTTGAAATGGCAGTCCTACTGCGCGGCAAGCTTCCATAGCGGCAATCGTTTTATCCCATGCCCCTTCTGACTGACGAAATTTATCATGAATAGCCTTATCTGTGCTATCAAGACTAATTCCTGCCGCTCCCAGGCCAGCTTCTTTTAATTTTTTTGCGACTTCTTCAGTGATTAAAATACCATTTGTACCGAGCACTGGTCGAAGGCCAATACTCTTAGCATACCGAATTAATTCATAAATATCGGCTCGCATAAGTGGTTCGCCACCGCTTAAAATAATAATTTTAAACCCAGCCCGCCCCATTTCATCGAGTAATTTTTTACCATCTTCAGTACTTAATTCATCAGCTCGTTTGTTTCCTGCATCGCGATAACAATGAATGCAACTAATATTACATTCCTGTGTGGTATTCCATGAGATAATCATATATAACACCCTCCATATTGCATAAATTTTATTTAATATCGACTATTTTTTAAAATATTTTTAAATGTTTATTTCCAACTTCCACAACGGCTTAACATAAGCTATTATCGCAAATTAATACTATTTATACAATATTTTTTTATAAATTATAAAATTCATTAATTTATAAACCAAATTTTAATATCATCAAAATGAAGAAAACTTGGCTTGCGCCAAGTCTTTTCATTGCCCGATCATATCACTTTATCAATAGCATCCATCAAATCTTTACGCGGACGATATCCAACAATGCGATCGACCTCTTTTCCATCTTTAAAGAGCAACAAGGTCGGAATACTCATGACATTATACTGACTGGCTATTTTCTGTTGTTCATCAACATTGACCTTAACCACGATCGCTTTACCTTCATATTCTAAACCCACAGCCTCAAGTTCAGGGGCAACCATTTTACATGGACCACACCAAGGTGCCCAAAAATCTACAAGTACTGGTTTGCCAGCATTCAGTATTTTATCATTGAAATCATTTTCACCACTAATAATTAATACACTCATTATGTAGCCTCCATTCTCCCAATTTTAAATTCAGTATTAGCAATTCTTTATCCTCTTATACTAATGAGGATTATATTTATATTGTAGGAAATTAGCAATTAAAAGTCAACACTTAATAAATATAATTAATTAAATATATTTATTAAGTAGTTTTTTATCATATATCATCATTCAAACAAAAACACGTAGCATTCGAATAGAATACTACGTGTTTATTTTTTATATCAGGCTGTGAGTGATCAATAAGCCGAGTTTTGTACCGCTTACGCAGTGACGATCATCTATCTAGTCTGGCAGTTACCTGACAGCTCTAGCGACGCAACCCGGAAGGTTCAGCGAGCAGCTTCATCCCTTCCCTATTTGGTCTTGCTCCAGGTGGGGTTTACCTAGCCAGTCAGTCACCTGACTGCTGGTGCGCTCTTACCGCACCGTTCCATCCTTACCGGCAAAACCGGCGGTTTACATTTCTATGGCACTTTCCCTGAGGTCACCCTCGCTGGACGTTATCCAGCACCCTGCTCTATGGAGCTCGGACTTTCCTCGTATGCTTTATGGGCATCCGCGATCATCTTTCCTACTCACAGCACTTTTAAACAATATTTAATTGACTAGATTAATATAATACCACGAAACACTGATATGGTCAAGATATAGTCTCCATGTAATAAATTCCATATTAACAAAAATACTTGCGTGTCCTTTGCAGTTACTCATTATTTCTTCATCATCTTTAACACACGCAAAAAACGTCTTTATTAACGATATCTACACTAATATCCACTGCCCATTTATCGGTAGTGCCACAGGCAGTCAGATATTCAGCTAGGAAAGGTACTATGGGCTTCTCTGTGGCAAAATGGCCGGCATCAATTACTACAATACCAGCATCTAATGCATCTTGTGCCTCATGATATTTCACATCACCAGTAACGAATACATCAGCTCCTGCGAAAGCAGCTTTATGTATGAATCCAGCGCCGCTACCTCCGCACACTGCTACCTTATTTACGGTTTTTTCCCGAGATCCAGCTACACTGACAAACTCTATACCGAGTGCCATTTTAACCTGAGTGATAAACTCAGCCAGCGACATCGGTGCCATCAGTTTGCCGACACGCCCAAGTCCCAAGGAATGACCCGAATTAACAAGTGGATAAAGATCATAGGCTACCTCTTCATAAGGGTGAACCTTAAGCATGGCTTTGAGCACTCGTCGGCTGATTTTTTCAGGCACAATGGTTTCCAATCGAGCTTCTTGCACATATTCTACAACGCCATTACTTCCAATAAACGGACGAGACCCATCTAATGGTACGAAAGAACCTTCCCCACTTGATGAAAATGTACAGTGACTATAATTGCCCACATGCCCAGCTCCAGCCTCAGAAATCGCTCTGCGTACTACTTCCATATGAGTATTCGGCACAAACATGACTAACTTACACAACTTTTCAGTATAACTCACAGCAAGGGGCTGGGTGTCCTGTAAATTCAGCTTGGAAGCCAAAATATCATTGACCCCACCAGTTGCGATGTCAAGATTAGTGTGGGCAGCATATACTGCAATATTTGCTTTTAGCAAACTTGCTACTATTTGTCCTTGAGGTAAATCAGTGCGTATGCTAGTAACGGCTTTAAACAAAATAGGATGATGAGTAATAATCATATCGATACCATCTTGCACCGCCTGGGCTACGACAGCTTGCGTTACATCTAAGGTGACTAGTAACTTAGTAATTTTTTGGGCAGGACTACCAATTAGCAAGCCCACATTGTCCCAGCTTTCAGCCAGATACTTCGGCGCGAGCCGTTCGATAGCCTCTATGATAACCTGGCATTTTACAGACATTGTCTTTTAACCTCCAATTGTTTTCGCCTTTCAAAATATTCATCATATTTAAGACTGTTTCGCGCAGTATCGCTTGTTGCCATTTCATGTAAGACGCGTTCTGTCTGAGCAATAAGATTTTCAATATGTAACGTTAGTAATTCTGGCTTATTATCCCATAACACCATACCGATATCATACATGATAGGCTCTACTATGACGGTCATCCCTTGCTCGGCTACAAGGATTTCATATAACCTACCATCATCTTGAACTAACGCCTCATCTATAATTCTCCATTTATTAGCACTTAACCAACGACGTACCGTCCCCGTCGCCACCATCGGTTGCAAAATTAAACGACTGAGAGAACTTGTTACCTCTGGAGTACTGTTTAATATTTCAATAATAGTACTGGCACCCATCCCGGCAATGACCACTGTATCGACTTCCCCTGGAGAAAGCACTGCCAGTCCATCACCAAAACGCACGGAAATTTTATTATCCAGTCCCAAGCTTTCAATATTATCTTTGGCTGCCTGATAAGGTCCTATATGCACATCAGCTGCTACAGCGGAAATAGCAATGTTCTTCTGTACGAGATCAATTGGTACATATGCATGATCTGTCCCAATATCAGCCATACGCGCTCCCTGAGGAACGAAGGCTGTCAATGCCGCTAATCGTCCACTAAGTTTCAACTTTTTTTCACCTCATCATATTATTGTTCAATCATTATCCACTTCACAATATATCTAAACCTTTTATTTTTTATAGTCATATAGCAAAAAATGCAAAGCATAGCTTTGCATCTCAATATCAATATGGTGGGCGATGACGGGATCGAACCGCCGACATCCTGCTTGTAAGGCAGGCGCTCTCCCGGCTGAGCTAATCGCCCGAGATGGTGACCCGTGGGGGAATCGAACCCCCGATACTGCCGTGAAAGGGCGGTGTCTTGACCGCTTGACCAACGGGCCATACTTTTTCAATGAATAATGGTGGGCCCACCTGGGATCGAACCAGGGACCAGCCGGTTATGAGCCGGCTGCTCTACCGCTGAGCTATAGGCCCGTTTGATGACTAAAATGGCTCCTGGAGTAGGACTCGAACCTACGACCGATCGGTTAACAGCCGATTGCTCTACCAACTGAGCTATCCAGGAATTTTACCAACTTGATTATTATAATACAATAATAAGACTACGTCAATATTTTTTTTATGAATGATAAAATTATTCTAAAAAGTCTTTGAGTTTTTTGCTACGACTCGGGTGACGTAGTTTTCTGAGGGCCTTGGCTTCAATCTGACGAATACGTTCGCGAGTAACACCAAAATGTTGCCCTACTTCTTCTAACGTACGCGCCCGCCCATCATCCAGGCCAAATCTCAATCTCAGAACTTTTTCCTCTCGTGGGGTCAGTGTGTCGAGTACTTCTTCTAATTGCTCTTTTAAGAGCATAAAGGAAGCAGCTTCAGCCGGCGCTTGTGCATCCTGATCTTCAATAAAATCCCCTAAGTGAGAATCTTCTTCTTCACCAATTGGCGTTTCTAAGGATACAGGTTCTTGAGCTATTTTCATAATTTCTCGCACGCGCTCAACACTAATATCCATTTCCTTACCAATTTCTTCAGGCTGTGGTTCACGCCCAAGTTCCTGCAACAATTGTCTCGACACGCGAATCAGCTTATTAATTGTCTCGACCATATGCACTGGAATACGAATCGTCCGTGCCTGGTCAGCAATTGCCCGAGTAATCGCTTGGCGAATCCACCAAGTAGCATAGGTACTAAACTTATAACCTTTGTTATAATCAAATTTTTCAACTGCTTTGATGAGACCTAAGTTGCCTTCTTGAATCAAATCCAAGAATAACATACCACGCCCAACATAACGTTTGGCAATACTGACGACTAAGCGCAAGTTCGCTTCAGCCAAACGTCTCTTTGCTTCTTCATCACCTTGTTCCATACGCTGGGCCAGTTTAATTTCTTCATCGCCAGTCAGTAGTGGAACTCTACCAATCTCCTTTAGATACATACGAACTGGATCATCAATACTAATACCATCTGGAATGCTTAAATCAATATCAACTTCATCTGCTGTAATTTCTTCTTTTTCTAAAACTTCAGGTTCTTCTACTCTTTCAGCATCATCGGGAAGTTCATCAACTATTTCAATCCCTTTGCTTGAAAATACTTCATACATATCCTCAATTTCATCAGGAGATAAATCCTCACTTTGGAGAGTATCCATAATCTCAGCATAAGTTAACACATTACCGTGTTTTTTCCCTTTATTAACCAATTTCGTTACATGTTCACTGGGTACACTCTTCTTTTCTGTCATTTTACTCCCCTCCTCCATTGGTTATCCCAATCAAGGCTTAGTTTATTTTTCACTATCAATAATGTAGTTTGTTGATTTCATTATTTATTCGCTGACTTTCTGCTAATTCCTGCAAAAAACGGCTATCATCCATACGTTCTAATTCATCAGCTTTGAGCCTGTGCTGTTCATATAATACTTTCAAATGCGTCAATCTCATACTTTTTATACAATCATCAACCATTTTCATACTATCATCATATTGTATATCAATTAGCATAATACGAGATAATTCGGCATTTGCTGCTTCACTTAATAACATTGTCCAAGTAAGATCAGCAATATCTTTTCTCATATTATACTCATTAAATATTAATTTAATTATTTCTCTTCGATGTTCTCCCTGTATTTCCTCAACAGAAAGATTGGACTCAATAATATATGAGATAAGTGACTTATCCTCACACATCAACCGAATAATATGCCTTTCAGCTTGTTCGGTCGCAATGGATGGGGTATTAACCACTATTAGACTAGATATATTCTTCCCCACATTTACATTTTTATCCTTTTTAGAGTTAAATAAAAATTTACGCACTTCAGTACGTATTGCACTTTCGTCTATCTCTAGAGATTGTGACACGTGAGCAATATGAGCATTCACTTCGACTGCATTATTGGCTGCTGCTAAAACAGGCACTATTTTGGCCACTACAGCCACTTTACCTTCTAGATTGCTGTAATCAGTACTATCAAAAGCCTGTTTTATTTGATAATCTAAGAAGTCAGCGGCCTCTTTAATGAGTACGTTAAAAGCCTGCGCCCCATGTTTACGAATAAATTCATCAGGGTCTTTACCATCTGGGATTAAAATAACGCGAACATTGGCCCCCATATTACGTAAAATTGATAACGCCCGTGAAGTGGCATTTTGTCCTGCGGCATCACTATCATAGGCAAAAATTATTTCTTCAGCATTACGAAGTAGCAATTTAGCCTGTTCAGGCGAAAAAGCGGTACCGAGGGACGCCACTACATTTTTTATACCGAAGGCATGAGCCGTAATGGCATCCATATAACCTTCCACCACAATTGCCTGTCCACATTCCTTGATAAACTTATGAGCAGTATCAAAACCAAATAAAATATTTCTTTTATTAAATACAGGTGTCTCTGGCGAATTTAAATATTTGGGTTGACTATCGTCAAGAACCCGTCCACCAAAACCAGCGACCCTGCCACGAGCATCACAAATAGGAAACATGATGCGATTACGAAATCGATCATACACGCCGTCACCAGAGCTTCGTTCCACCATCAAACCGGCTTTAAGTAAAATACCTTGTTCCACACCTCGCCCCAAAAAAGCTTGCCCTAATTTATCCCAGGCTGGCGGAGCAAAACCAATCTTAAAGTTTTCAATAATTTCATTTGTAATACCACGTCTCTGCAAATATTGTTTAGCTTGTTTACCATAAGCTGTTTTAGTCAAACAAGCATAAAAGAAGTCCCTTGCCATTTCATTTGCGCGATATAATTTGGCTATTTCCCGCTCTCTAATCAACTCTTGTTCTGTTTTTTCCTTTTGTGGCACTGGAATATTCATTTTTTGTGCTAATTTTTTTACAGCTTCAAAAAAACTAATATTTTCAATTTTCATCAAAAAATTAAATACATTCCCCCCACTTTGACAGCCAAAACAGTAAAAAAATCCTTTCTCTGTTGTTACAGAAAATGATGGGGTATTCTCATGGTGAAACGGACAACATCCCCAATAATTTTTACCTTTCTTTTTTAAAACCACATAATCTGATAGAATGCTTACAATATCACATTCTGAGCGCAATCTATCAATAAATTCATCATAAACTGCATCCTTCATAACATCACCTTTAGCCCATCTGCATCTCTCATCCTGCGCGTCTTCCCTCAATTTACTCCCTATAGAGAGACTAAAATCTCTGTTTCAAATTTCGATTAATTTTAGCATACCCAATAGTATTAAAAGAAAATCAAAATTCGATTTTTGACTTATTTCTACATAAATTCACATAATCCTGCTATACTGCTACGATAAGATAATACCTTTTATTAAATTAGATAGTAACTTATCTTTTCACTAACAGTATTCCATATAAATTATAATTATCCTCTATTTCATCTTGACAATCCTTATATTATTCGTTATTACTAGATTATAATTTCTACTACAGTAAAAAAGTAATCGAAGCTGAGCTTCGATTACTTTTTTACGATATTAAATCGTAGTCCACTTTGAAGGTATAAACAACTTTTCAAATAAATTAACAGCATACATATCTGTCAATCCAGCAATATAGTCAACAATTGTTACTTCCAGCCCCCACTGAGCTTCACGCTCTAAATATTCTTGGGGTAGTTTCTCTGGATGGACTATTAAATATTCATATAACTTCTGAATAATATAGTTAGCTTTCTTGCGATCAGCTTCAAGTTCGACGGAATGATAAATTTTTTTAAACATAAACTCGCGAAAGTCTTCCATAGCATTTTTCACTTTAGCTGACATACGTATTTCATTATGTCCCTCTGATGCTTTGATCATATCAGCTACCATTACAGTAATCATACTAGAGGGATTTGTCCCAAATATTTTAGCAACTTTTTCTGGTAAATGAACGGCTTTAATCATGCCAGCCCTAATGCCATCATCATAATCATGGCATAAATAAGCAATACGATCGCCAATACGTACAATATTACCCTCTAATGTGAGTGGCTTGTTTTCACCCGTATGATTTAAAATTCCATCTTTTACCTCTATCGTCAAATTAAGCCCTTTGCCATCTCTTTCAATATACTGTACGACTCTCAGGCTCTGTTCATTATGATTATAATGACCAATAATATCCCGCAGGGCATATTCACCAACATGTCCAAAAGGAGTATGCCCCACATCATGTCCCAAGGCAATGGCTTCCGTCAAATCTTCATTGAGCATTAATGCCCGGGCGATTGTCCTTGATATTTGTGCGACTTCTAGACTATGAGTCATGCGCATACGATAATGATCTCCAGGTGAAATGTATACTTGTGTTTTATGTTTTAGACGCCTAAATGCCTTACAATGAATAATCCGATCACGGTCGCACTGAAAAGCTGTACGAAATTCACAACCTTCTTCATCTCTTTCACGCACTGCATCGCGACTCTTGCTGGCAAACGACGATAAGATCTTGTACTCTTGTGTTTCAATACGTTCACGTATATTCACAAAATCGCCTCCCTTTGCCCTAATTATATAATAAAATCCATGATTAGTGAATTTTATTATTTCCATTAACCATGCTATAATATTAACTAAAAGGAGGGATTTGTATGAGAACTAAAATTTTAACATTCACTTTGTTGCTCTGTCTAGTATTTACAGCTACTGCCCTGGCGGCCAAACCGATCGTCAAAGCTGATCAGCAATATCTGGATATTAATACAGGCCTTTATATGTTAAGCGGAAATGTATCTATAGAAGCTAAAAACCGTATTATCACTGCTGATCAGGCTAAAGTGAGTATGTCGTCATTAGAAGTATGGGGCACTGGTGGTATCACTGTCACTCAAGGTGATATTTACTTTACAGGTGACAGCGTCTATGTGCATGGCACCAATGATCAAGCTACCATTGATGGAAACATCAATTTTTACCGTACAAACATAAAAATTACTGCTGATCGGGTAGATTATAACTGGCGAGATAAAGATGCTATATTTAGTGGCAATGTACAAGTTTCACAAAACGGTAATTTTTTTACGTCTGATAGTATACAATACAATATCGAAACAAATACAATTTTATAATCGAGTAGGAGGCTATTCATTATTTGAATAGCCGACCTCTCACACCACTGTACGTACCGTTCGGTATACAGCGGTTCAATAGGATTAATGTACTAATGAATATCTTTCACTGACTGATACGAAACCGATCTTCTTCAGGTATTCGTTGGTTAGTGTCCTTGCAAGGATTGGGCTATTGGCGATACGCCAGTAGCTTTTTCTTGTATTGGCATATTCCCATGCTTTAGATTTTGCAATACCCAATTTTACAAGATTCTCGTGCTTTGTTTTGATTTTCTTCCATTGTTTCCAAAAACACATTCTGATCCTTCGTCTTAGCCACTCATCCAAAGTTTTCGCAAGTTTCTTCATATCTGCCATACTAAAATAGTTCGCCCAGCCAGTTATACATTGTCTGAGTTTTTCCATCCGTTGTTCTATACTCATACTCTTGCTTCGCCCTGTTATCTCTTTAAGTTTTTGCTTAAATTTCTCAACAGGCTTTGGATGTACCCGAATTCCAATTCCACCTTTCTTAGCGTAGAACGAGAAACCTAAAAATTTCAGGTTCCATGGTCTATCTACTGCACTCTTTGCTTTATTGACTTTAAGCTTTAGTTTTTCTTCAATAAATCGAGTAACACTTGCCATAACTCGCTCTGCCGATTTCTTACTTTTGACGTATATATTACAGTCATCCGCATAACGGCAGAACTTTAAGTCCCTCTGAGTGAGTTCTTTATCCAACTCGTTTAACATGACGTTACTCAAAAGTGGCGACAAATTGCCCCCTTGAGGACAGCCGATCTCTGTTTCC
>Ga0209430_1001290_pt1 | contig 19145 bp, 11 predicted proteins | sample BarGraIncub1133A_FD_184504 | JGI IMG/M metagenome (GOLD analysis project Ga0209430, IMG submission 184504) | Arctic peat soil microbial communities from Barrow, Alaska - Barrow Graham LP Incubations 11-33A (SPAdes) (version 2) | ecosystem: Environmental > Terrestrial > Soil > Wetlands > Peat... | reverse complement strand
ATATTTAATATCCAATTAAAATTATAACAGATGGTTAAATAAATATCAATAAATAAAATTGTTAAAATAGAACAAATGTTTGCATTTGCATTTTCATTTGATATAATATATTTACGAGCTATAAAAATTTATTATAGCTTATAAAATTATGTATTTTACATTAGAAAAGGTGCTTAAATGATTAGGAATAATATATTTATAAAGGGCGCTCGCGAACATAATCTTAAAAATATTGACGTTGAGATACCTAGAGACAAATTTGTTGTAATTACTGGATTAAGTGGCTCAGGGAAGTCATCCTTGGCATTTGACACCATTTATGCGGAGGGGCAAAGACGATATGTTGAATCTTTGTCTTCATACGCCAGACAATTTTTAGGGCAAATAGAGAAGCCAGATGTAGATTATATAGATGGGTTATCACCAGCAATATCTATTGACCAAAAAACCACAAGTAGAAATCCACGTTCAACTGTAGGAACAGTTACCGAGATACATGATTACCTTAGATTGTTGTATGCTAGGATAGGTATACCTCATTGCCCAAAATGTGGTAAGGAGATTTCTCAGCAAACTGTTGATCAGATGGTTGACCAGATACTTGCCTTTGACGAGAACACAAGAATACAGCTACTAGCTCCAGTTGTGAGAGGCCGAAAGGGAGAATATCATAAACTGATAGAGGATGCAAAGAAGGGCGGCTTTGTCAGAATAAGAGTTGATGGACAGGTAATGGATGTTAGCGATGAAATAACCTTGGACAAGAATAAGAAACATAATATTGAAATAGTTGTTGATAGACTTATTATTCATGAGGATATTCAAAAGCGATTATCAGACTCGTTAGAGACAGTTTTGCATTTGAGCGGAGGAATTGCAATTGTAGATATTATAGGAAAGGAAGAAATACTTTTTAGCCAAAATTTTGCTTGCGGTGATTGTGGCATAAGTATTGAGGAACTAACTCCTAGAATGTTTTCATTCAACAATCCCTTTGGAGCATGTCCCACATGTACAGGACTTGGAAATCTACTAAAGGTTGATCCTGACTTAGTTATACCAGACAGATCATTATCTTTGACAGATGGAGCAATAGTAGCATCTGGCTGGAATATAGAAAGTGAAGATGCCTACACTAGGATGATTTTCAATGCTCTTGCGAAGCATTATAAATTCAAGCTTAATACTCCTATCCACAAGCTTCCTGCAGAAATAATAGATATAATTCTGAACGGAACAAAGGGCGAGAAAATAAAGGTAGACTATGAACGGGAATATGGTAGTGGTTCATATATGGCGGCTTTTGAAGGCGTAATAAATGTAACGGAGAGACGCTACAAGGAGACCCAATCTGATAGCATGAAGCAGTATTATGAACAGTTTATGAGTCATAATTCCTGCCCAGACTGTAAGGGCGCCAGGCTAAAGCCGGAAAGCCTAGCCGTAACAGTGGGCGAAAAAAATATACATAAGTTGTCTACTATGTCGATTTCAGATACAAAGGATTTCTTTCTGAAGATAGATTTAAGTGAACGGCACAAATTGATAGCAAATCAGATATTAAAAGAGATAAATGCCAGAATAGGGTTTCTTGTGGATGTTGGCTTGAATTACCTTACCTTATCTAGAATGGCAGGAACTCTTTCCGGAGGTGAAGCCCAGAGAATAAGACTTGCTACACAAATAGGCTCTGGACTTATGGGAGTTTTATACATTCTTGATGAACCTAGCATTGGTCTGCATCAGAGGGACAATGCCAGATTGCTAAGTACGCTTACAAGGCTAAGGGATTTGGGAAATACATTGATTGTGGTAGAGCATGATGAGGATACTATGCATGCTGCAGACTACATTATAGATATGGGCCCAGGCGCTGGCATACATGGTGGTTATGTAGTGGCTGAAGGACCTCTAGATAGTATTCTGCAATGTGAGGAATCGCTTACAGGTCAATATCTTAGTGGAAAAAAACAAATAGAGATTCCAAAAGAAAGAAGAAAACCCAATGGCAAATGGCTGGAAATTGTGGGGGCCAGGGAGAATAACCTCAAAAATATAAATGCAAAAATACCTTTGGGAGTTTTAACTGCTATTACAGGTGTTTCAGGATCAGGTAAGAGCACTCTGATAAATGAAATTTTGCATAAAAGCCTAGCTGGCCAGTTGAACAAAGCGAAGACCAGACCTGGCGAGCATGATACCATAAAGGGTGTTAATTATTTAGACAAAGTAATTAATATTGACCAATCCCCAATTGGAAGGACACCAAGATCAAATCCGGCAACGTATACAGGAGTATTTGATCTGATTAGAGAGATTTATGCTGCTACTACTGAAGCTAAAATGAAGGGATATAAAGCTGGAAGGTTTAGTTTTAATGTTAGAGGAGGCAGATGTGAGGCTTGTAGTGGAGATGGCATAATTAAAATTGAGATGCATTTTCTTCCTGATGTATATGTCCCATGTGAGGTTTGTAAGAGTAAAAGATACAATAGGGAGACATTAGAGGTCAAATATAAAGGTAAAAGTATATCTGATGTTCTAGATATGACTGTTGAGGATGCACTAGAATTCTTTAAAAATGTACCTAGAATACAAAGAAAGCTACAGACCTTGTTTGATGTAGGGCTTGGATATGTAAAGGTTGGACAACCCTCTACTACACTTTCTGGCGGTGAGGCACAAAGAGTAAAGCTTGCGACTGAGCTCTCAAAGAGGAGTACAGGAAGCACACTTTATATACTGGATGAGCCGACAACAGGATTGCATGTTGCTGATGTCCATAGGCTGATAGATATTTTACAGAGACTTGTAGACGCTGGGAATTCAATGGTTATAATTGAGCATAATCTAGATGTAATAAAAATATCTGACTATGTACTAGACCTTGGACCAGAAGGTGGAGACAAAGGCGGGAATATTGTTGCGGAAGGAACCCCTGAGGAGGTTGCACAGGTGAAAGGGTCTTATACTGGGCAATACCTGAAAAAGCTATTAGATAATAAACAAAAACTTAAATAGACATATCATAAAAAGTATCCATCAAATGTAATAAAACGGGATTGTTAATTCTATGTTAAGTTTGTTGTAAAAGAGTTAACACTATTATATACTTACAAGGTAAATTTGTTACATTTTGTCGGAAGAAGGTATGATTAATGTTTAGAATTACAGCTAAAGAGGAATTATTTTTTGATTATTTTATTGAAACCTGTGAGCTTATCTGCAAGGCCGCATCTTTTCTGGATGACCTGACAAACAACTATGTTAACGTAAATGAAAAAATAAGCAGAATTGAAGATTTAGAGCATGCGTGTGACAATAACGTACATAAAATTCTCCATGAACTAAACAAGTCATTTATTACCCCTATTGATAGAGAGGATATTTTCACAATTGCTAAAGAGCTTGATAATATTACAGATGATATTGAGACAGCTGCTCATAGATTTAGCATGTACAACGTGAAAGAAGTCAGACCTGAAGCACTTACATTGACAAAATTAATAGTTAAAGCAACAGAAGAGCTTAAAAATGTAATGATTGAAATGAAGAATATGAAGAAAAGTAAAAAGCTTCAAAACTATATTATTGAGGTAAATGATGTTGAAGATGAAGCAGATACTATTTTTAGAGATGCCATGGCAAATTTGTTTATAACAGAAAAAGATGCCGTTGAAGTAATTAAATGGAAAGAAATATTTGAATTACTTGAGAATACAATTGATGCTTGTGAAGATGTTGCAAATATAGTAGAAGGGGTTGTTATGAAGCATGCTTAGTGTTTCTTTGATACTTGTTGTTCTTTTGGCACTAGGATTTGACTTTATAAATGGATTCCACGACACTGCAAATTCTATCGCTACATCTGTCTCAACTAGGGTATTATCTCCACGACAGGCAATAATTATGTCGGCGATTTTGAATTTTGTTGGAGCATTAACGAGTAGCAAGGTAGCAAATACTATCGCAAACGGCTTAGTTGATAGCGCATCTATTAAGGTGCAATACGTAATAATAGCTACATTAATTGCTTCAATTATTTGGGACCTGATAACTTGGTATTATGCTATTCCTAGTAGTTCATCTCATGCACTTATTGGAGCTCTTATTGGCTCATCAATTGCATATTCAGGTGGGCTTAGTATAGTAAAATGGAAGGGTGTACTTGATAAGGTTATATTACCACTGCTCACTTCGCCTATACTTGGATTCGCTATCGGGTTTTTATTTATGTCTATATTATATAAACTGCTTCGCCCGTTTTCACAAAGATTTGTTAATAAATGGTTTTCTAAGCTCCAAATAGTATCGGCAGCATTTATGGCTTATTCGCACGGAAAGAATGATGCTCAGAAATCGATGGGTATTATTACATTAGCTTTAGTTGGTGCAAATCTTAATAATGGTCATGTTGGAGTGCAACATTGGGTAATGCTTGCTTGTGCACTTTCTATGGCATTTGGAACCTCTATTGGAGGTTGGAAGATTATAAAAACAATTGGTGTTAATATGATAAAGCTTCAACCAATAGGTGGATTTGCAGCAGAAACAGGTGCTGCTGTAATTATTGAAGTCATGTCGTCATTTGGTGCACCCGTTAGTACTACACAGGTTATTTCAACTTCCATTATGGGTGTTGGTGCGTCTAAAAGATTATCAGCTGTTAGATGGGCTCTTGCAAGAAATATAGTATGGGCATGGATATTTACTATTCCAGTAACAGCAATTTTGGGTGCATTTATTACCACAATTTTCAAAATTTTTGTTCAGTAAAAACTTAGGACTTCAAAGACCTGGATTACAGTCGTATAGATTAGCTATGCAGACTATAGTCTAGGTTTTTTTATTAAATTCATTTTTAATCATTAAAATACGTTTAAAAGCATAAAAATAGATACAAATCAGTTAGACCTTAGTTTTTACTTGTGTTATACTATTAAGCAATCGATAGTGTTTATTAAGTCTATCAAGTTTAATAATTTAAATATAATTATTTTTTAGACATTAAAGGAAATAATATAGTATATATATTGATATTAAAAACTGAAGATTCTTAAGGCTCTACAAATGAGCCTGGCTAATTAACCTCTTTTATTTGCCTTATAGCAGGTTGGGAGGTAGTAATTTCATCACATTTTGTGGCCGTTATGCGGCTTAAGGAGGTTAATATGATAAAGTGTTCAATTTGTAATAAAAACATAGCAGTTGTTTTTGTTACAAAGATCATAGAAGGAAGACAAATTCAAGAGGGGCTTTGTGTAAGTTGTGCAAAAAAACAAAACTTACAGCCCATTGATCAGCTGTTGTCTCAAACTGGGATGACAGAGGATGAACTTGATAATATCAGCAGACAAGTTGGAGATATGCTAGAGGATATTAACAGTTCTGAAATAATGGAAGCAATGCAGGGGGATCCAGGAAATATCAACCAATCGAATCCATTCTTTGGTATGCTCAATAAGGCTTTCCCAAAGGTGAATGATTTAGAAGCAAGTAATTCAAGTAACGACTTACCAGCAATTAGTGGCCAAAATGTAGATGGCGAAGATAATAGTAATTCCACAAAAACAAGAGTTCAGGATAAGAAAACAAGTAAGAAAAAAAAGTATTTGGATATTTATGGTATTAATCTTATTGATAAAGCCAAGGCGGGCGAAATTGATAAGGTAATAGGACGAAATAAAGAAATTGACAGAGTTGTACAGATATTAAATAGAAGAACAAAAAACAATCCGGTACTTATTGGTGAGCCTGGTGTTGGAAAAACAGCAATTGCAGAAGGCTTAGCAGTAAGAATTGCAGAAAAAGAAGTACCATTGAAGCTGCATAATGCTGAGGTTTATTTGCTTGATATGACAAGTGTTGTGGCTGGAACGCAGTTTAGAGGGCAGTTTGAGAGCAGAATGAAAGGGATAATAGATGAGGCTAAAGCATTTGGCAATATTATTCTTGTAATAGATGAGCTTCACAATATAATGGGTGCAGGAGAGGCAGAAGGTGCTATGAATGCGGCTAACATACTTAAACCTGCTTTGTCTAGAGGAGAAATTCAAGTAATTGGTGCAACTACTTTGAATGAATATAGAAAACATATTGAGAAGGACTCCGCATTAGAGAGAAGATTTCAGCCAATTATTGTTGATGAGCCTTCTATTGCAGAAACAGTGGAAATTCTCATGGGAATTAAGCATTATTATGAAGTGTATCATCGTGTGAAGATAAGTGAAGAGATTATCAGGGCGGCTGTTAATTTCTCAGAGAGATATATAACTGACAGACTTTTACCTGATAAGGCAATTGATGTAATAGATGAGGCGGGATCTAGGGCCAATTTGAGGAATGTTAAGCTAGCCAAATTGTTGTCATATAAAGATGAACTGCTCAAGATTCAGGAGGATAAGGAAGCTGCTGTATCAGCAGATACCATTGAGGACTATCAGAAAGCAGCTGATTTAAAGGTATATGAATGCAAGCTAATTGGCATTATAAAGGACATTGAAGATACAAGCAAGGATGAATTGTTAACTATTGAAGACGTCGCTAGCGTAATAGAGGCATGGACAAAAATACCAATTCAGAGACTAAGCGAAGAAGAATCAGAAAAGCTAATGAATCTGGAGTCTCGTATCCACAAGCGTGTTATAGGACAGAATAAAGCAGTAGAAGGCGTTGCTAAGGCTATAAGAAGAAGTAGATCTGGCTTCAAGAAAAAGAAGAAGCCAGCCTCTTTTATATTTGTTGGGCCTACAGGTGTTGGTAAAACCGAGCTGGTTAGGGCTCTGGCCATAGAATTATTTGAGAACGAAGAAGCATTGATTAGACTTGACATGTCTGAATATATGGAAAAGCACACTGTTTCTAAGCTGATAGGCTCTCCTCCTGGGTATGTAGGGTATGATGATGCGGGGCAATTGACTGAGAAGGTAAGAAGAAAGCCATATTCAGTTATTCTCATGGATGAAATTGAGAAGGCACATCCCGATGTGTTTAATATGCTGCTACAAATACTTGAGGACGGGAGATTGACAGACAGCCATGGAAGAACTGTAAGCTTTGAAAACACAGTTATTATTATGACGTCAAATGCTGGAACTAATCTGAAATCTAGTGGTATAGGTTTTTCTAACAACTCATATAATGCACTTGAAAGTAAAGTAATGGGTATTATTAAAGAAACCTTTAGACCTGAGTTTTTAAATAGAATCGACGAGGTTATAGTGTTTACTGAGCTTGGCACAGATGAACTTAAGCAAATTGTTGAGTTAATGTTAGAAGAGGTATACTCTGAAGCTAAAGACAAGGATATTAGAATTAATGTATCTGAAAAGGTTAAGGAGTTTATTCTTGAAAAAGGGTACGATGTAAAATTTGGTGCTAGACCATTAAGACGTGCTATTCAAAATTATATTGAAGATAGACTTTCAGAAGAGTATTTGAAGGGTAGCATTAAAGAAGGGTCGTTAGTTGGTGTGGATCTTGATGAAAATAAGGAAATAAAGCTATCGATAATTTAAAGCTATAATTAATTTAAATAAGAGGAAACCATGATAAAAGTATACTTTTATCATGGTTTCCTTAGTTATAATTAAAATGTGATTTTAATTGTGATTAATGTAAAAAATGAGATATAATACTTGTAATAACAATAAATTGTACTGTGAGCCAATTTGCACAAGATATTTATTATTCAAATCGTTCCCTTGAAATTTAACTGCAAAATTAATACAGTATGGATTGGGGTGAAACAGATGAGGTATTCAAAAAGGTTTCTAGCTATAGTGGCTATTGCTCTATCTAATATCTTGCTATTTTCGTGTTCAAGTGATAAACCACAGAGCCTAGATAGTGCTAAGAACATTGATTTACCTGTTAAGACTAGTACTCTAAATCTGATGACTAGCTGGGGTGGGGTGGATAGTAAAGCTGGCAGCCTCAAAGAGATTATTGCAAAATTTGAAAATGAAAATACCTCTATTAAAATATCAAACCAATCCATTTTTGGAGATGACTATTTGCCTTCACTTAAGACAAGATTTGCATCAGGAAATGAACCGGATGTTTTTGGACTATGGCCGGGTTCAGACATAAAATACCTTGTTAGGGCTAACAAGGTAGCTGATATTACCGATACCTTGAAGCAGGATAGAAGCTGGATGGACAGCTTCAATCAGTCAAGCTTTAGCCTCACAACATATAATAATCGCATTTATGGAATTCCATTTGAGCTGATATTTGAAGGCCTTTTTATAAATAAAGATTTATTTTTAAAATGTGGTGTTAAAATACCTACAAATTACAAAGAATTAAAGGAAGCAATTTATATTTTTAGAGGAAGTAGTATTATACCAATTGCATATAATTCTTCGGCAGAGGGTTCGTATATATATCAAAATATGATTGCAAGTTTAGGTGGTTCTAAAGGGGTAGAAGGTTACATTGTTGATAATAAAATTAATAACTACTATATTGATGCAATGAATTATATGAAGGAATTGTATGATATGGGGGCGTTTCCAAAGGATGCGCTTACATTAAGTAGCAACGAAAGAAATGAACTTTTTATTTCAAAGCAAGCTGCAATGATAGTTCAAGGCTCGTGGTTTATACCATATTTTTACAAATACGATGAAAGTGTTGAAATGATCCCGTTTCCTTCTATGGGTGAGGGTGATCGAAAGGTTCCTACCGGTCTGGGCGGAGGCACTTTCTATATAAGCAAAAGTGCATGGAATACTCCGATAGGGGTAGATATTTCTATTAAATTTTTAAAGTATTTGACTTCTAAAGAAACAGCAACGTACTTATCCGAGAAAACAGGTTTAATTAGTAATTTAAATATGGAACTGAAATCTGATTATAGTACTCTGGCAAAACAGAGCATAGGTGTATATGATAGTACTCAAGAAAAAAATAGAACTGCTATACCTGACCATATCATTGATAGAAGCATATGGGAGGATATAGTTATAAAACAATTCCCATATTTTTTAGAAGGTAAAAAAACACCTGAGGAAATATGGGGTCTTGCTGTAGAAAAGATTCTTTTAAATTAAGTGTATTGTTGAGGTTAAAATGATAAATAAGGATACTTTCGGAATATTTTCAAGTATAAAGAGGGCAATGCGATTTTATAGAGATATTTCTATAAAGAAGAAACTTCTGCTAGTTCTGTACATTCAAATACTAATACCTCTTGTTTTTATAGGCTTTTTTAGCTTCAAAAGTTCTGAAGAGATTATAACTAACAAATCCATAGCATATTCAAATGATATATTAAGTCTTATTGAACTGAGACTTCAAGATACAGTAAGGAATTTGAATATAATTTCTCAGGATTTAAATAACGACCAAAGAATTTATTCGGCGCTAATTAATGATGATAATAACAATATTAATAAGCTCAATAATTATGAAGTTGCAAGTCAATTAAATAACGTTTTTCTGAATGTAATTATGACGAGACCTGAAATAGGATCTATGTGCATAGTAACAAATAATAAAAGATTCTTCAATTATGATAACAACAGTATACAGTCAAATATTAAATCTATAGTACTTCAAAATTATACTAAAATAAAAAAGAATGCATCAGATGCAAATGGTAAAACTGTTTGGTTTTTTAATTCTAAGGATGGAATAGTCCAAAATGCATATCTAATAAGAATGATTTTTAATAGAGATAATTATAAGGAAATAGGTCTATTGGTGCTCCAAATCAATATGGATTTTTTAGACTCTGTTTTGCAGGGTTTAGAATCTGAAGTAATGCAGAATACTACTATTCTTTCACCAGATAATGAAATTATTTTGTGCAAAAATAAATCCGCGTTGGCTAGTTATGAAAAAATTATAAAAGCTACTCCTTACGAGAAAAATTCATTTGTAGATAAAACGAATAAAATTTTTGTTGCTTATACTACTTTATCTATACCAAAGTGGCGTATAGTAACATATATACCGTTAAATCAGTTGTATATGGACGTTGAAGTGTTGAGAAATAGAATAATTTTATTGTGTTTGGGCTCTATTTTAATATTATCAGCAGTCAGTATTTTCATGTCCTTTGATTTAATTAAGCCTATAAATCAACTTGTAAAGGCTATGAAGGGAATGAATATTGATAATATATCCAACAGCTATATTGAAATTGACAGAAAGGATGAACTGGGGTTTTTACATAAGACCTTTAACACTATGGCAAAGGAAATTGATCATCTGGTTACTTGGATCTACAAGGAGCAAATTACCCGTAAAGAAGCTGAATTAAAAGCATTGCAGTCTCAGATAAATCCACATTTCCTATTTAATACATTAGAATCAATAAACTGGATGGCTCAATTAAATAATGTTCCTGAGATAAGTGATATAGTTTCCGATCTTTCAACATTGTTAGAAGCAAGTATTGGAAGAGATGACAGGCTTATAACCATTGAAGAAGAGTTCATGTATATCGACAAATATATTGCTCTCTTGAAAAGAAGATTTGAAGATAAAATAACACTAAGCAAAGAAGTGGATCCACAGGTCTTATATGTAAAGATCCCAAGGCTACTTATACAGCCACTCATTGAAAATGCAGTTTATCATGGAGTTGAAAATAGCAGGGGGAAGGGAATTATAACCCTTACTGCAAATATACAGGATGATTTGATTGTAATTGAGGTAATAGATAATGGAAATGGTATTTCAGCTGAAGATTTATTAAAGCTTAAAAAAGGCTTGGATATGGATAACGACACATATTTTAAATCATTAAGTAACAAAAAGAATAAAAGTATTGGTATTGATAATGTTAACAGAAGGATAAAGCTTTTTTATGGAGAAAATTATGGAATTGAAATCGAGAGCAAGTTAAATATTTATACAAAGGTATCAGTGACTTTACCTCTTCAAAATTATAATGCCAAGGAGGGTTACTATGTACAAGGTCCTAATAATTGATGATGAAGCTATTATAAGAAAAGGTCTTAAGAATATTATAAATTGGAAGCAGCTTGATTGCGAGGTTTGTGCGGATGCCAGTGATGGTATTGAAGGGATAGAGTTTATTAAAAAATATTTGCCAGAAATTATTATTACTGATATTCGCATGCCTGGGTTGGATGGTCTTAGTATGATAAAGCAAGTAAAAGGCATCGTTCCAAATTCTAAAATAATAATTCTAACAGGGTATAGAGATTTTGATTACGTACAAGAAGCCATTAAGTGCGGAGCTTTTGATTTTTTGTTAAAGCCATCAAAGATAGAAGATCTTACATCTGTTTTAACAAAGGCAGTTAACGAAATCAATGAACAAAATATAAAACATATGGAAGTTGACAAGTTTAAACTGTTATTTGAACAAAGTATTCCTATTTTACGGGAAAAATTACTTTATGACATTATATATGGCATAAATACAAATAAAAATGAAATTATCGATAAGATGAAGCTTTTTAATATATATATAAGTAACTTTGTCCTTGTAATTATGGAAAACGATTATGATGAAAAATCTACCAGTACTCAATACGATAAGCATTTATACCAATTTGGTATAGTAAATTCATTCGAGGAAATATTTGCTGAAAGTTATAATGTCATAAGTATAATGCTCAATAGTAGTAGAGTTGGGTTTATTATTCAAAAAGATGGAAATGATCCTTTAAATATTTTAGAAGTAAGCGAGAAATGTGAATATCTCCAGGAGGTAATAAGCAACGGCTTTGGTTTTACAGTTACAATTGCTGTTAGCTCAAACGGTGTATCTGCAATGGAACTAACAGAAAAACTAAAAGAATGTCTTGGCTCACTGGAATATAAAAGTTATATTGGTAACAACTCTATTATTCAGTATAGTGACTTAAATTCATTTTTTCGCTATGAGGAGTATTCAACTTTAGATAATTATCAAAAGCAATTGCTTGAAAGTATAAAATCAGGCAATCAGAGCCTTGTAAGAGTCACTACGCAAAATATTTTAAGGTATATAGCCACTAATAATATAAATATTAACTATATAAAAAACTTTTATTACAGTACACTTTCTTCAATTAATAATATAAGAATATCTGTATTAGCCATTGATATGGACAAAAAGCATGAAGAGGGTAGAGAAATAGCAAGTTTATTACAGCTTATAGAGAGATGTGATAGTGCCGATGAGTTAAATACTTTACTAGGGGATGTATCAATTAGAATTGCAGCAAAGGTTAATAACTTTAATAATAGGAGTCTCAAACTCCTTTTAAGAAAGGCAATTGACTACATTCATGATCATTATAATGAACAAGTCACTCTTAATGAGGTAGCTGAGAATGTATACGTCAGTACATTTTATATAAGTAGAATGTTTAAAAAGGAGCTGGGCAAAAGTTTCATTGATTATATAAATGAAGTTAGAATTGAAAAGGCAAAAGAGCTATTAAAGGATGTAAAGTATAAGACATATGAAGTTGCAGAGCTGGTCGGCATTTCAGATCCACACTATTTTTCGAAAATATTTAAAAAATATACGGGTATGACTCCTTCAGAGTATAAAGAAACCATTTCTTAAATCAAAAATTCCAAAAATATTTCAAATCCAATTTATGCACAAAATGTTAACTTTGTGTAATATTTTGTTGTACAATTTTGTTCTATGTTATAGACAATATATTGCACTTTAAAGCAAGTTGCTCTATTTCGTGTTTCCCTTCAATTTATTAAAATGTAAATATAACAAAGCAGATAAACAAGTTGACAATTCTTCGTTAACACCTGTCTTTGATATCTCACATTCACACTACGAAGGGTGGCATAGTCATTATGAGAATAACTCCAGCTGCATTAGAAAAAGTAGCACTTTCACCAAAAACTAATAAAAAGAAGTCTGGTTTTCTGAAAGAAGTTTCAAAAAACAGAGTACTATTTATTATGATGCTGCCTGCATTGGTCGTTTTATTTTTGAATAACTATTTACCGATGGCAGGTATATTAATTGCCTTCAAAAATTTTAAATTTTTCGGAAGAAACTTTTTTGAAAATTTTTACAAGAGTGACTGGGTTGGACTTCAGAACTTTGAATTTTTCACTTCAACACCAGACGCATTTATGGTTACAAGAAATACTTTAGCATATAACTTGGCTTTTATTGTTATCGGTCTAGTAGTTGCAGTATTTTTTGCAGTAATCTTAAATGAGGTAAGGAATAAATATCTCTCGAAATTTTATCAAGCAAGTATGTTTTTGCCGTATTTTATGTCTTGGATAGTTGTAAGCTATCTTGTGTTTGCACTACTGAGTGAAGAACAAGGTTTTGTAAATAAAAATTTGCTTCCGGCATTTGGAATTAGTATAGACTCTCTTCCAGCTTGGTACGGTGACCCGGCTAAATGGCCTGTTATATTAACTGCTGTTAATATGTGGAAATTCACCGGATACAACTGTGTTGTATATGTAGCAGCAATAGCTGGTATTGATCAAGAATATTACGAAGCAGCAACTGTTGATGGTGCAACTAAATTTCAACAAATCAGAAATATTACACTTCCTTTGCTTACTCCTTTAATGATAATCCTTACGCTTTTGGCAGTTGGCCGCGTTTTCTACTCGGATTTTGGATTGTTCTTCAGCGTTACAAGGAATGTTGGTGCTTTGTATGATACCACTTTGGTTATTGATACATTTGTGTACAATGCATTACGTAATATGAACGATGTTGGTATGGCATCGGCAGCTGGCCTTTATCAATCTTTGTGTGGATTTGTTCTAGTATTAACTTCTAACTTAATTGTTAGAAAAATAGATCCAGACAAAGCATTATTTTAGGAGGTAAGAGAGATGAGTCGTAACGACAGCTTAGAAACAATGAATTCAGTTTCACCTTTTTGGAATGGTTTATTCAATATACTTTTTACAATATATTCAATTGTTTGCATAGTACCACTTTTATTGGTAGTAGGAGTTTCCTTCTCAGATGAAAAATCTATTATAACTGGTGGATATAATTTCATTCCAAAAGTTTTTAGCCTAGAAGCTTATAAATGGGTTTTCAAAAGTGGAGATACAATAGTAAGAGCATATGGTCTTTCAATTATGATTACTATAGTTGGCACCTTGTGTAGTGTTGCTATAATTTCAATGTTTTCTTATGTAATATCAAGAAAAGATTTTAAGTACAGAAATGTTTTTTCATTTATCGTATTTTTTACAATGATTTTGAATGGTGGGATGGTTCCTTGGTACAAGGTTTATACGAATCTTTTACATATTAACAATACCTTGCTAGCATATATAGTTCCTTCTCTTGTTAATGCTTGGTACGTAATGATAATGAGAACATTTTTCCAGACAAATGTTCCAGACTCAATAATAGAGTCTGCAAGAATTGATGGTGCTGGAGAGTTCAGAACATTTCTGAAGATTGTAATGCCGTTGGCAAAGCCTGGTCTTGCAACTATAGCATTGTTTCAAACCTTGGGTTTCTGGAATGAGTGGTATTTGCCATTAATGCTGATTGAGGATAGTAAACTATACAATTTGCAGTATATTTTGTATAAGACACTTAACGCAATTCAGTATCTATCACAGGCATCAAATGTATCAGGGGGGACTGCTGAGATTCTTGCAAAGCTTCCATCGGAAACAGCTCGTATGGCAATGTGTGTATTGGCAATAGGCCCGATCATATTGGCATACCCGTTCTTCCAAAAGTATTTCATTAAAGGGTTAACTGTTGGTGCTGTTAAAGGCTAATACCATACAAACAGTATGGATGGCATAAATATTTATAATTTTAAGGAGGTTCATACATGTATAAGGCAAAAAAACTAATAAGTCTATTTTTAGTTATTGGTATGGCTATCACTATGGTAGCAGGATGTGGAAGCAAAGATAATGCAGCTACTTCTTCAGTAGCAGCCACGTCATCGGTAGTAGCTACCTCTTCAGTAGCAGCTGAAACAACAAAGGCGCTTGATCCAGTAGAACTCAAATGGTATGTTATTGGTAATGGTCAACCTAAGGATATGGATGCAGTTTTGGGAAAGGTTAATGAATGGCTACAACCTAAAATCAATGCTACTTTAAAACTTAACGTTTTTACATGGGGTGATGATTACGAGCAGAAGATGGGTGCAAAGGTAGCATCTGGCGAAGAGTACGATATTGCTTTCACTGCTAATTGGGCTCTAAACTATTTACAGAATGCTCCAAAAGGTGCATTTGTAGATCTTACTCCTATGCTAGATCAATATGCTCCAAAGACAAAAGCATTACTTGGCGACAAGGTTATTAAGGGTGCTTCAATTAATGGAAAACTATTTGCTATTCCTACTAACAAGGAAATGGCTCATAACTGGGGATTTCTAATAAATAAGGATATGGCAGCAAAGTATGCTATTGATGTAACAACAATAAAGAAATTTGATGATATCGAACCATACCTCAAAATAATAAAGGAAAAAGAAGGCGCAAATGGAGTAGAACCTTTCCAATCAGTTGTTGGTGAATCTGCTTATAGATTACTAGATTTTGAAAAGATGGTTGATGATAACGTTCCAGGAGCTATTTATGGCGATGGAAGAGATACAAAAGTTGTTAATGACTTTGATACTCCTGAAGCTAAGGCGCTATTTACAACTCTTAACAAGTGGAGTAAAGCTGGATATATCAGAAAAGATGCTGATACAATTACGGACTTCTCTTCAAACAGAAAAGCTGGTAAAGTATTCTCAGCTATGGCTTCATTAAAACCAGGTAAAGATGCAGAAGAATCCGTTTCTTCTGGAATCAACTGGGTACAGGTTGACCTTACTCCTGCAAGAGCAACTACTCGTGAAATGACTGGTTCAATGCAGGCGATTTCTACTTCCTCAAAGAACCCTGAAAGAGCTCTAATGTTCCTTGAGTTATTCAATACTGAACCAGAGCTTTGTAACATAATCAACTATGGTATTGAAGGAACGCACTATAAAAAGATTAACGATACTACTATTGAAATAACTCAAGCTGGTAAAGACGGTTATGCACCAGGTACTCAATGGATGTTTGGTAACCAGTTCAACACTTACTTATATTCTACTGAAGATCCAAAGAAGTGGGAAAAATTCAAAACTTACAATGATTCTTCAGTAGCTTCACCAATCATTGGTTTTACATTTGATACAGAATCAGTTAAGACAAAGGTTGCAGCATTGACTGGTATAAAGAAGCAGTTTATGCCTGGTCTTGAAACTGGTAAGGCTGACCCTGCAGTTGCACTTCCTAAGTTTACAGAAAAACTTAAAGCAGCAGGCCTCGATGAGGTTATTGTTGAGATGCAGAAACAAGTTGATACTTTCTTGGCAACAAAATAGTATTAAGGAACAGCTAAATAATAAACATAATCGTAAACTATCAGTAATGACTTGATAGTTGGGCTATATGTGAAACAGGGCTAGCGCTAGTATAGTGCTAGCCCTGTTTTAAAACAAAGGATTAATCTAAAAGGCAAGTGACCTTATCACATATTTGTCGTTATGCGGCTCATAGCGGTTAATTAAGTGATTCTGAAATGAAGTAAATTATAAGTTATTTTGAGAGGAGCAAAGAAATGAAATATGGATTTTTTGATGATGAGAATAGAGAATATGTAATTACTACGCCCAAAACGCCATATCCTTGGATAAACTATCTAGGTACACAAGATTTTTTTTCTTTGATTTCTAATACTGCAGGTGGTTATTGTTTTTATAAGGACGCACGTTTACGCAGAATAACAAGATATAGGTATAATAATGTTCCAATTGATATGGGTGGAAGATACTTTTATATTAATGATAATGGTAATTTGTGGTCTCCCGGATGGTCGCCAGTTAAGGCAGATTTAGATAGCTACGAATGCAGGCATGGAATGGGTTATACCAAAATATCAGGAAGTAAAAATGGTATAAGTTCTGAAGTGTTATTCTTTGTACCTTTAAACTTTAATGGAGAAATTCATAGAGTGAGGGTTAAGAATACAACAAGTGAAAATAAAAGCGTAAAATTATTCTCATGTGTTGAGTTCTGTTTGTGGAATGCTTATGATGATATGACAAATTACCAGAGAAACTTTAGCACAGGTGAGGTTGAAGTTGAAAAGTCTGTTATATATCATAAGACAGAATACAAAGAGAGAAGAAATCACTTCGCTTTCTATTCAGTAAATGCTGATTTGACTGGGTTTGATACAGATAGAGATACATTTGTAGGATTGTACAATGGATATGAAGCACCTCAAGTACCAGTAAGCGGAGAGCCTCAAAATACTATTGCTGACGGCTGGGGACCAATGGCTTCACATTGTATTTCGGTTGAGCTAGAGCCAGGTGAGGAGAAAGAGTATGACTTCATACTTGGATATGTTGAGAATGATGAAGATGATAAATGGGAAAGTAAGGGCATAATTAACAAGGAAAAAGCTTATGAAATGATTAATGCAAAAGGCAATCCAGCGGGAGTGCAGGCTGCTTTTGATGAGATACAAAATCACTGGAGTCAGCTACTCACTCAATTCAAACTAGAGCATAAGGATGAAAAGCTCTGCAGAATGGTTAATATTTGGAATCAATATCAATGTATGGTTACCTTTAACTTATCAAGAAGTGCTTCTTATTTCGAAACAGGAATAGGTAGAGGAATGGGCTTCAGAGATTCAAATCAAGACATTCTGAGCTTTGTTCATCAGATACCTGATAGAGCTAGGGAAAGAATACTTGATCTTGCTGCAACTCAGCTAGAGAGCGGTGGAGCATACCATCAATACCAGCCTTTGACAAAGAAGGGTAATGATGAAATCGGAGGTAACTTCAATGATGATCCATTGTGGTTAATTGCTTCAGTAGCTGCTTATATTAAAGAAACTGGAAAGATGGACATTCTTAAGGAGCAGGTTCCTTTTGATAATGATGATTTAAATACAGATACACTGTTTGAGCATATCAAACGTTCATTCTATCATGTTGTAAACAATTTAGGACCACATGGGCTACCTCTTATTGGAAGGGCAGATTGGAATGATTGCCTAAATCTAAATTGTTTCTCAAGTGTTCCTGGTGAATCCTTCCAAACATCAACTAGTAAGGATGGAAAAGTCGCAGAATCTGTTCTTATTGCAGGTATGTTTGTGTATTATGGGCCAGAATATGTTAAGCTTTGTAAATTGAATGGTCTGGATGATCAAGCTTTAAAAGCCCAGGCAGAAATAGATAAAATGATAGAAATTGTGCTAAAATATGGATGGGATGGAGAATGGTTCATTCGTGCATACGACGATTTCGGAGACAAAATAGGAAGTAAAGAGAATGAAGAGGGCAAGATATTCATTGAGTCACAGGGATTCTGTTCAATGGCTGAAATAGGTCTTGAAACAGGCTATGTTGAAAAAGCTCTTGATTCAGCAAGAAAATACCTAGATACTCCACATGGATTGGTATTAAATAACCCTGCATTCACTAAGTACTATATAAATATGGGTGAAATATCAACATATCCAGCAGGGTATAAAGAAAATGCTGGAATATTTTGTCATAACAATCCGTGGATAATTGCTGGTGAAACAGCTATTGGTAGAGGTGATAGGGCTTTTGAATACTATTCTAAAATAGCTCCTGCATATACTGAGGAAATCAGTGATATTCACAAAACTGAACCTTATGTATACTCACAGATGATTGCTGGTAAGGATGCTAAACGACAGGGTGAAGCGAAGAATTCTTGGCTTACAGGAACTGCTGCTTGGAATTTCCTTGTTATATCACAAAACATTCTTGGTATTAAGCCAGACTACAGTGGTTTAAAAGTTGATCCTTGCATTCCGAAGGATTGGGATGGTTACAAGGTTAGTAGAAAATTCAGAAATGCCACTTATGAAATAGCAATTAGCAACCCAGAGCATGTTTCAAAGGGTGTAAAGAAGCTGATCGTTGATGGTAAGGAAGCAGTTGGAAATATCATTCCTGTTTTTAATGATGGTGGAACACATAATGTTGAGGTAGAAATGGGGAGATAAACCTTAGTTAAGTGCAAAATCTTAGTGAATGGTGAATAATGAAAAGTGGAGCGCCAAGAAAGCGCCTAAGATATAGCAGGTGGAAATCCTGTGCGGAAAGGGTGAGCCGCCCACCGCTATCCATTCCTTGGAACCGAAAGGGTGACCTTAG
>Ga0209430_1001288_pt1 | contig 19193 bp, 13 predicted proteins | sample BarGraIncub1133A_FD_184504 | JGI IMG/M metagenome (GOLD analysis project Ga0209430, IMG submission 184504) | Arctic peat soil microbial communities from Barrow, Alaska - Barrow Graham LP Incubations 11-33A (SPAdes) (version 2) | ecosystem: Environmental > Terrestrial > Soil > Wetlands > Peat... | reverse complement strand
TCAAAATCAATTTGTTTTAAATCAACATCGGCCTTTGCCACTTTGATAGTAACGTCTTGGCCAAGACGATAGAATTTCCCTGTTCGTTCCCCAATGTGCTGGTGAAGATCAGGATCGTAGACATAATAATCGTCTCTCATGTTTTGCAGTCGAACCAGTCCTTCGACGGTATTTGCCAGTTCCACAAAGAAACCAAAGGAGGTAACGCCGCTGATACGCCCGTCAAAAACTTCACCTATATGGGCAGTCATGTATTCGGTCATTTTCAGCTTGGTGATTTCTCTTTCTATTTTTTCAGCCTGGCGTTCAGTCTCTGAGGAATGCTGACCAATGGCTTCAATATTGGCTTCCAGATATTCCACTGTTTTTTCACTGATTTTTCCTTCCAGGGTTTTTGCCAGGTATCGGTGAACAAAAAGGTCCGGATACCGGCGAATCGGTGATGTGAAATGGGTATAGTATTTCGCACCTAGAGCATAATGTCCAAGGTTATGTCCTTGATATACCGCTTGTTGCATGGTTCGCAGCATTAAAAGGGTGATGACCCGTTCTTCACTTTTTCCTTCGATGTCTTTCATCAGTGTCTGAAAGTCTTCTCCGGTTGGAGTCTCATCTTCTTTGGAGCCTAATTTATATCCGTAACGGTTAATAAATGTTCGGAAAGCCGCCAGCTTTTCGGTATCAGGCTGGGGATGATTTCTGAATAAAAAAGGTACTTTCGTTTTTGAAACATGTTTTGCCACGGTTTCATTGCAGACAAGCATACACTCCTCAATCATCCGATGGGATACCAGACGTTCCTCAACGGAAATGCGTTCCGGGAAACCTTTGTCGTCCAAATATATTTTGGCTTCGGGAAAGTCGAAGTTAATGGCGCCGCGTTTAAGCCGTCGTTGGGTATGAAGGACATCAAACAGTTCTTCCAAAATCTGAAGATCGTCGATAAAAGGCAGCAGCGCTTTGGCAACGGGGTTATCTTTTCCGGCTAAAACATCGGCGACCCCCTGATAGGTCATTCTTGATTTAGAGTTGATGACAGATTTAAAAATTTTATAATCGAGCACCTTGCCTTTTTTATCAATTTCCATTTCACAGCTAAAGGTCAGTCGATCTTCATCTGGCACAAGGCTGCAGACAGTATTGGAAAGATTAAAAGGAAGCATGGGTACAACCCGGTCCACAACATAAACACTGGTCCCACGTTCCAGGGCGGATTCATCAAGTGGAGCACCCTGGCGAACAAAATGACTGACATCGGCAATATGGACTCCAAGAATATAATGGCCATTTTCTTTTTTTTCAATGGAAACAGCATCATCATAGTCTTTTGCATCATCTCCATCAATAGTAAATATCACTTCTACACGGAGATCTTTGCGCTTTTCCAACTCAACTTCAGTGATTTTATCCAAAATAAGATTGGCTTCTTTTTCAACACTCTTGGAAAACTCCATAGGGATGTCATATTCTTTAAGAACGGAGAGAATATCAATGCCTGGTTCGTCTTTATTCCCCAGGATTTCTGCTATTTCGCCTTCCGGATTTTTCCCTCGATCAGACCAACTGAGGATATTAACAACCACCTTATCTCCGGTAACCGCATTTTTTCCACGGCGTTCCGGAATAAAAATATCCTTGCAAAGACGATCATTGTCAGGAATGACAAATCCAAAGCTTTTTCCTTTTTCATAGCGACCAATAATTTTCTTATGGCCCCGTTCAATGATTTCAGCAATCTCTCCTTCAGGTCTTTTTTCGCCTGGCTGTGAAGTCAGCTGTACCCAGACATGATCCTGGTCTAACGCACCATTTAAATATTTTTCCGGGATGAAAATATCCTCTGTGAAAATGCTGTTATCAGGAATGACAAAACCAAACCCACGTTGGTTTCCCTGGAGGACACCAATAATCTTTCGGGAGTCTTTGTTCTCTTTGTTCTCTTTGATCTCTTTGATCTCTTTGACATCTCTGACGTATTTGACTTCTTTGATGTCTTTTGTTTTTTTTGTATTGGTATCTGTGATTATTTCAATTTTTTTCTTCTTTTCCAGCTCTTTTAAAACATGGGTGAGCATTTGCCGATCGCTTTTCTTTTTTAGTCCAATAGATTCAGATAACTCCTCAAAGGGCATTTTCTTATATTCGGGGTCCTCCATTAATCGTTGAACAAGTTTCTTTAGTTCCTTGGTTCTCATATTTGCCTCTTTCAACCTTCTTTTTAAATTTTTTCTCTTAATCTATATATGACATTCATGACTTCTATGGGACTCATTTCATCAATATTCAAATCTCGGATGGTTCCTAAAACAGCTTCTTCTTCGGGGCTGATCCCCTTTGCCATTTCAAAAAAATTGAGCTGATTTCCTTTTCCGCCTGAGAGAATCGGTGGTTCAGTGACCAATAGTTCCTGGCGGTAGGTGCTTTCCCCTGCTTCTAAATGCCTGAGAATTTCCTGGGCCCGGCGTGTTACCGGTGTTGGAAATCCGGCCAGTTTAGCCACTTCAATCCCATAACTTTGGTCCACACTTCCGGGATTTATTTTTCTTAGGAAGATGACACCATCCGGAGTTTCTTTTAAACTGATGCTATAATTTTTAATCCCCGGTTTCAGCGTTTCAAGTTCGGTAAGTTCGTGATAGTGGGTGGCAAAAAGGGTTTTAGCCCCAATGGCGGCTTTATCCCAGAGATGTTCCACCACGGCCCAGGCAATGCTGATGCCATCAAAGGTCGAGGTTCCCCGACCGATTTCGTCTAATATTACCAGGCTTTTATCGGTAGCATTTTTTAAGATATTGGCGACTTCGGTCATTTCCACCATAAAGGTACTTTGACCGCTGGCAAGATCATCACTGGCACCCACCCGGGTAAAGATCCGATCCACCACACTGATGGTGCCGGCGTCGGCTGGAATAAAGGATCCAATCTGGGCCATGAGTACAATAACCGCCACCTGCCTTATAAAGGTTGACTTCCCGGCCATATTCGGTCCGGTGATAATCATCATTTGCTGGTCATCATCATTGAGCAGACAATCATTCCCGATGAAATGGCTTTCGCCAATAAAGGCTTCCACCACAGGGTGTCGGCCGTTTTTAATATTGATGGCCTTTTCATTTGAAATTTCAGGACGCACGTAATGATTTTGTTGGGCAACTGTAGCCAGTGAGTAAATCGCATCCAGTTCAGCCACTTCGGCAGCTTTTTTCTGGATCCGCTGGATTTCCACCAGAAGGGTTTCGCGAATTTCCTGGAAAATCTGGGTTTCACATCGCAGCAAACCTTCCTGGGCTCCCAGGATTTTATTTTCCATGGCCTTTAGCTCGGGGGTAAAATAACGCTCGGCATTGGCCAGGGTTTGTTTTCTGATATAGTCTTCCGGGACCTGGTCTAAATAACTTTTTGTGACCTCCAGGAAGTAACCAAACACTCGGTTGTATTTTATTTTAAGAGATTTAATGCCTGAATTTTCCCGTTCTCTGGCTTCCAGATCTCTGATCCAATCCTGGCCTTTTTCAGCGGCTTCTCTAAATGTATCCACTTCTTCATTATACCCATTTTTGATAACATTTCCCTCTTTTATAACCAACGGTGCATTTTCGTCGATGGATTTATCAATGAGTGTCCAAACATCCTGGAGCAGTTCTTCTTTATCATACAAACTTTCCAGCTTTTCTGCTTCCAGGGATGTTAGAAAGTCATTGATTAATGGCAATGCTCCCAGAGATTGTTTCAGGGCTAATAGGTCCCGCGGATTGGCGGTTCCAAATGAAAGCTTTGCGCAAAGTCGCTCAAGATCATAAACTTTGGTGAGAATATTTTTAAACTCAGGTAAACGGCCGGAGTGGTCATAAAATTCCTGGACGCTTCCCTGGCGTTCTAAAATACTTTCGGTTTTGATTAAAGGCGCTTCCAGCCATCGTCTCAAAGTTCGGCCTCCCATGGCGGTAATGGTTTTATCCAAAACCCATAGCAGGCTCCCTCGTTTTTCCAGGGTTCTGATGGTTTCGGTAAGTTCCAGATTTCTTCGAGTGGACAAATCAAGAACCATGTAATCCTGGCTTTTATAATAGCTGATGGTTTTTATATGGTTTAATGCCCGCCTTTGGGTTTCGTCAATGTAACCCAATAGAGCTCCGGCAGCGGCAATAGCATGGTCCCTTTTTTCGAGATCCAGGGCGCCCAGTGAAAACACTTCAAACTGGGTGGTAATCCGCGCACTGCAGTTCTTGACATTGAAATATTTTTCAGGGTAAAGACTGGCCAGGATGCCGAATTTTTTTTCGATAAGATCCAGGGCCTGGGGATCTTTAAATAAGGCCGGGTTCAGGATGACTTCGGAGGGCAGGAGTTTGCCGATTTCGTCGGCTAATTGAGACAGCCAAAGTTCCCGGGTTTTACCTTCCAGCTCGGTGACATAAAAATCCCCGGTTGAAACGTCCAGGCTGGCTATACCCAAACGATTATTTTCAAGATATAAGGACATCAGATAATTATTCTTTTTAGATTCTAAAAGTTTGCCTTCAGAAATGGTACCTGGTGAAATTACCCTGACAATTTCACGTTTAACAATGCCCTTGGCATCTTTGGGATCTTCCATTTGTTCGCAAATGGCGACCTTGTAACCTTTTTCAACCAATCGGGTGATATAGTTTTGGGCAGCATGATAGGGAACCCCACACATCGGGGCTCGTTCTTCAAGACCGCAATCTCTTCCGGTGAGGGCAATTTCTAATTCTCGGGAAGCCTTGAGGGCATCATCGAAAAACATTTCATAGAAATCTCCCAGACGAAAGAAAAGGAGGGCATCGGGAACCTCCTCATGAATTTGCAGGTATTGGGTCATCATGGGTGATAATTGCGCCATGGGTCTCCTCCTGTGCTATTTTAATGCCATCGAGACTGAAGGTTTTTGTATCGGTTATTTTAACCAGTACAATCTTACCAATGTCTTCGTGGCTGCCTTTAAAATTTACAAGCTTGCCGGTTTCTGTTCGACCGGTAAGGCGATTAAGTTTGTTTCGGCTCGGTTCTTCTGCCAAAACGGTGACTATTTTGTCCTGATAGGTTTGATTAATGCCGAGGCTAATCTCATGGAGAAGATCAAGACTTCGATTTAAGCGCCTATGCTTAATGTCCTCGGGAATCTGATCAGCCATGGTGGCTGCCGGGGTTCCGGTGCGAATGGAATATAGGAAGGTAAAGGCTGAGTCAAACTCGCACTCCTTTATCACACTAAGGGTTTCTTCAAAATCTTCTTCGGTTTCTCCGGGAAAGCCAACAATGATGTCGGTGGTAATGGCGACTCCGGGAATCTTTTCTTTCATTTTTTTAACGCGTTCAATAATGTCTTCCTTGGTATATTTTCGATTCATGGCTTTTAAAATCCGGGTGCTCCCGGATTGGATGGGCAAATGAATGTATTTGCATACCTTGTCGCATTCGGCAATGGCATCTATGACATCATCGGTTAAATCCTTTGGATGAGATGTCATAAAACGAATCCGACCCAGTTTTTCTATGGTATTTAATTCCCTAAGCAAACTTGAAAAATTAATGTCTTCGCCAAGATCATTGCCATAGGAGTTCACATTTTGACCAAGCAGGGTTATTTCCACACAGCCATCCTCGGCCAGTGCCCTAGCCTCGGCAATGATTTTTTCAGGCTGACGGCTGACTTCCCGGCCTCTGGTGTAAGGGACTATGCAGTAAGTGCAAAAGTTATTACAGCCATTCATAATGGTGACAAAGGATTTAAAGGGATACTTTCGATCCACCGGAAGATCTTCAATAATATTATTTGAATCTTCCCAAACCTCAACCATACGTTTTCCGTTAGCCAGGTAATTATTTAAAATTTCCGGAAAAAGGTGGAGATTGTGGGTTCCGAAAACAAGATCAACCTGTTTGTATGTTTTAGTAATTTTTTCAACAATTTCCGGCTGCTGCATCATGCATCCGCAAACAGCCAGGATTAAATCAGGATTTGTTTTTTTTATAGTTTTAAATTCACCAATATTCCCAAAAACCCGAACGTCCGCATTTTCTCGTATGCTGCAGGTATTGAGTATAACCAGACCTGCCTTATAAACATCTTCTTCATAGGTGTAACCCATGGCCTTTAATAACCCTGAAAGTTTTTCGGAATCATTTTCATTCATCTGACATCCGAAAGTTTTAATGGAATAGCTTTTGTTGTGTTCCAGTTCTCTTTTTTCATTCTTTTGATGACTCATATATTGTTGTTTCTCCTAAATAACTTAACTTAATAAATTCAATCCTTTTATTATAACCTAAATAGATTAAAAACACTGTTAATATTTAAATCAAGTGTTCGCTTAAATAAAATCTTAATCCCAATGTTCATTGCAATCCCATCGTTACACGACACGATCTGGAAACTAATCAATTATATATTTTTCTCAGCTATTTGGGCAATTTTCAGGGTTATATTTTTTACTTTTGATGATTTTTTAGTTTCATATATCTCCAAAGCTTTTTGATAATAACTCAGTGCCTTGTCTTCTTCCCCCTGAGACAGATAGACGCTCCCGACACTATCATAGGTTGATGCCGTATCAATATTCATGGTACCGAGTACTTTTTCTCTTATAACCAAGGCCTTTTGATAATATTCAAGGGACAATTCATTTTCGCTTTTAACAGAATATACAATCCCAATATTATTATAAGTGTTAGCCGTATGAATGTGATCTGTCCCCAATACTTTTTCTCTGATTTTTAAAGCTTTTTCATAAGATTCCAGCGCCACATCGATTTCGCCATTAATCAAATATACATACCCCATACTATTGTAACTGGCAGCGGTATCCGGGTGGTCTGCTCCCAGTAACTTCTCTCTAATGGTTAAAGCTTTCTGTAAATATTTGAGGGCTTTAGAAATGTCCCCTTTTGTTGCATATGCATTCCCAAGGTTATGGTAAGAAGCGGCGGTATCGGGATGCTTGGAACCAAAAACCCTTTCTCTTATTTCCAGCGAATTTTGGTAAATTTCGAGGGCTTTGTCAATATCGCCTTTTTTTGAATATGCATTCCCCATATTATGGATCGTACTGGCAGTGTCTCCATGCATAGAACCCAATATTTTTTTTCTTATTTCAAAAGCTTTTTGATAATATTCAAGGGCTTCACCATAGTTTTCCTGAGCCAAATAGGCATTTCCCAGGTTATGGTAAGTCGAAGCAGTATCGGGGTGATTTTTTCCGAAATGCTTTTCTTGTATTTCTAATGCCTCTTTAAAATAATTAAGGGCCAAATCTGTCTCACCTTTAATTAAATAAACTGTCCCAAGGTCATTATAGGTCATTGCCGTATCAAAATGATTTTTTCCCAAAGTCTTTTCTCTTATTTCTAAAGCCTTCTGATAATACCTCAGGGTTAAATCAATATTGCCTTTAAGTGAATAGACTGTTCCTATCGTATTATATACATCTGCCGTGTCAGGATGATTGGATTCCAATTCATTCCTCCTGATTTCTAAGGCTTTAAACAGATTTTCTAAAGAAACATCAAAATCAAAATGACTCATTAAATATATGCCAGTATTGTAAAAGCTGGCTGCCCGTTCAAGACTTGATCCATTGGCAGCAAAATCATATTCTTTTTGAAAATAGTTCATAAGTGTTATTAGCAGATCTTTATAACTAACATATTCTGCGGATTTCAGATGACGTGTTATAGTTGATGGGTTTAAACTTAATTCTTCGGAAATTAAATTTTGTTGTTCAGACATTTCAGACATTCTAAAAACAACTTCTCTTTGTTTGGCTGTCCATCCTCCCATGATTAAATTCACAGACCGGCATAGTGCATTAATAAGAACTTCGTCATTTCTATTTGTTTTATAACAGACAGCAAAAGAATTTTCATTTATTTTGTTTTCTTTTGTGAGTCCTTCTCGGGCAAGATAATAAGCTGGACCATTTCCGCTAAATGCTTGCTTGGAATTGATATTAATATAACTATCTGTGAGCCCAATACCGAAAATAACTGCGTGTGGATGAAGCTCTTTATTAATTAATTCAATTATTTTGACTGAAATCCATGACGCATTTAATTGACCCTGAAATTCATCACCCGTTGTGATTGTGAATTCGGCAACAATATTTTCCTTATAATCATTATTAATGCGTTCGAGGATATTCTCCAACTTTTCCTGAACATCAATGAGATCTGGAGGGTCTAACTTCTTCGATTTTATTAACAAACCAATGATTGCACATTGCATTTCAAACCTTCTTATTCATATTTTATTGCGTTTATCATATCATATGTCAACTTTTATTAATATAGCTTTGCCCTATTATATGCAATTTCATATTTTTTGCATCCATATTTCTGAAGCATCTAAAATAATTGTTTTAATAAAGTCACCATTAATACCACTCTTGCAATATTTGTCGTGTTACCCTAATTGAGGAAAAAGTGAATATTTATCCTTTGTATTTATTGACATAATTTTGGATGTATGGTACAATGTTTAGGCATATACACATTTTCCCTTGTCCATTTTTTTTGGACGAGGGAATTCTTGTACCATAAATCATATATTTGGATGTGATTTTATTTGACTTTATCTGTTTTGTAAAATTTCTTTTCTAAAAAACACATATCATTTGGGATGATGATCTGTGCCATCCCAAAATAAGATACTTCTTTAACAAAACAGCTATTGAATAAATGAAGAACAAGGAGTAAGTCATGGCGAAACAAATTAGACCTGAAGAAGCTGTAAATATGGTAAAAGACGGGTCGTCCGTTATGATTGGTGGGTTTTTAGGCGGTGCTGTTCCGCTAAAAATGATTGATCAGCTTGCTGACAGCAAAATTAAGGACATCACCCTTATCACTATCGGTGCCGGCTACCGTGGCGGCGGAGTAGATATTGGAAAACTGATTTTAAATAGACAAATTAAAAAAATTATCTGTTCCCATGTCGGAACTGACCCCAATCTTATTAATCAAATTGTGAACAATGAAATTGAAATGGATTTAACCCCAATGGGAACCTTTGTTGAAAGAGTCCGGGCCGGCGGAGCAGGTCTTGGAGCCGTTGTAACTCCTGTCGGCCTTGGGACAGAGGTTGAGGAATTTGCAGAAAAAATATTCGTCGATGGCCAGCCCTTTTTGTTACACAAACCCATTCGCGCAGAAATTGCGATTGTAAAAGCTTATCGCGCAGATACCCTTGGCAATCTTCAATACAGTGGGATTTATAATTCAAATCCCGTTATGGCAACAGCGGCAGATATTGTGATTGCCGAAGTGGATGAAATCGTTGGTATTGGAGATATCATCCCTGAACAAGTGGGAACACCGGGAATTTATGTTGACTATATTGTTCAGGGTCACTCCAGCAAGAAACGTCAGGAAATTTATGAAGAACTCTGGATATCCACAAATAAATTATAGGAGGTGTATTAAATGTCAAAAGACTATATTGCACAACGAATTGGAAAAGAGTTTAAAAACGGTATGTATGCTAATCTTGGCATTGGCATACCCACGCTTTCAGCAGATTATATTCCAGAAGGAGTTGAAGTGTTTCTTCAATCCGAGAATGGTGCTTTACTTTTTGGTCCCAAACCTCAACGGGGTAAGAGTAATCCTGATTTATCCAATGCAGGAACTGAGCCGATTACCATGCTTCCAGGTGGATCTCTATTTGACATAAATGCATCTTTCGCCATGATCAGAGGAGGACATATTGATATGACCGTACTCGGGGCATTAGAAGTTGATCAACACGGAAATCTCGCCAGCTGGAAAATTCCAGGGAAATGCCTAAGCGGTATGGGTGGCGCCATGGACCTCTTATATGGCTGTAAAAAAGTCATTGCCGCTTTAACACATACTGATAAATATGGGCACTCAAAAATAAAAAAACAATGCACCCTTCCTCTTACCGGAGCTCATGTAGTTGATATGATTATTACTGAAAAAGGGGTTTTTTCGGTTAGCGAAGATGGCTTAATTCTAGAAGAACTTGCCCCAGGGATTACTGCTGATGAGATCATCCGATTCACCGAAGCAGATATAACAAATATCGACGATTGGAAAGTTAAATAAAGAAATATATTTTCAGTATTAAAAGAGCATATTCAAAATCCTTAATTAGAATTTGAACATGCTCTTTTAAATGACCTTCAGTCATGAAACTTCATTACTTAAGGTCACCACTCTTTATTAAATATAGTTGTTCTGACGTAACAGCTCATATAATGTGGGCTTCAAACGAAATTCTTCCATTAAATTTGTAACCTCTTCAAGGCACATTTTTTTTGTTGCCAACGGGATATTTTTTTTCATTGCCCGTATTAAAATATTTTTAGGTGTGTGATCAAAATCAACAAATTCCAATAATTGGGTTTTATAACCGCAGCACTCAAGTAGATTACCTCTGATGGCATCGGTCATTAATGCAGCCGTCCGTTCTTTTATAATGCCATAACGGGTCAACAAGGAAAGTTTATCACTTTCAATTTGTCCATTCAACTCATGTTGACAGCAGGGAACCGAAAAGATCATTTTGGCATTCCACTCAATGGCGTTAAAAAGCGCATAATCTGTAGCAGTGTCGCATGCATGAAGTGTTATGACCATATCCACAGGAAAATTACATTGATAACCATTAATATCGCCTAATTCAAAGTGTAGATGATCATACCCATATTTTTTTGCAGTTTCATTGCATTTCGCAATCACATCAATTTTTAAATCTAAACCAATTATCTTCACATCAATTTTTCGTATCACGGTAAAATAATAGTACAAAACAAAAGTGAAATATGATTTACCACACCCAAAATCGATGATTGTGAAATTTTTAATGGCTAAATCTTTGATTGAATCGTCAATGATTTCTATGAATCGATTAATTTGTTTATATTTATCATACATGGCATTGACGACTGTGCCTGACTGTGTGAATATTCCCATATCCACCAGTGGTTCTATACAGGTACCCTCAGGTAAAATATAATTCTTTTTTCGATTATGATCCAAAGAACTGGCTTGTTTATTTTTATTAATGCTTTTTGCAAAAGAAGATTTGCCCTTTTTCGATATTCGAATCATGAATTCATAGTCTTCATTCCATGCATTTACTTGTTTGTAATTTTTTTCAACAGTTCTCAATAAAAAAGAGTTCAAGTCTTTTTTTAATAGTTTTTCATGAAAAACTTTTTCATCTGAAAATTTTTCAACCTGATAACCGTCATTTTTTAAACTGATCACAATTTTATTGAATTTTTCATCTTTTTTTTCAGCATTGCTGATAATATATTGATAAGGCTCATATGAACATATGATATCCAAATATTGTTTTAAATTATCCATTTTTTCTCCCAGCTTTTTTTTGAAAATATTTATTTTTATGGAATTACCATCATTTAATTATAACTTATTGATCTCGCGGTTACAACTTATGTGTATTCACCAAATTGATATCATTTGAAACACCTGTGTTATTCATTACTGAATTCCTTAGAAAAAAAAGCAAGGCTATCATCACCTTGCTTCTCATCATTTATAAACATTTATTTTTTTGTCTATTTAAGAACATACTTTAATGATTCAACGATGCTTCGCGCAGTTAAGGTGCTTTGTCCAAAGGCATTGGCGTAATGATCACCTGCTTTTCCGTGATAGAACACGCCAGCTTTAGCGGCCTCAAATAAGTCAATATTCTGGCCTGCAATACCTGCAATCATCCCTGCAAGAACATCTCCAGTTCCTCCGGTAGCCATTCCAGGATTACCCGTTGAATTAAACCAGATTTCGCCGTTGATTCCAAAAATCATGGTGCGATAGCCTTTTAGGACTAATACGACATGATACTCTTCTACAAATTTTCGTCCATATCCAATGGGGTCCTGAAGAATATCTTCCTTTGGAACATTAATAAGTCTTGAAAATTCACCAAAATGCGGGGTAATAATCACAGGGGTCTTTGACACTTTTAATGAATCAATGACATGTGCTAAATGATGAAGACCATCGCCATCAATTACCACTGGCAAATCGCCTTCCAGGAGATGTTCTAATATAAAGCTATAATTTTTAGCCCGGCCAATGCCAGGGCCAATAAGAATTACTTTTTTTTGATCTTTTTCAATATTTTCGGCTGTAATATTACAGTTATAAGTCTTAATCAATGCTTCTACCGGTGCTCTTGCAACCACTGGCAAATAAATATCTTCAGGAACATAACAGGTCACTAAACCCCCACCGCTTTTTAGAGCGCCTTCAACCGCAAGAATGCCAGCACCACTCATGCCTTTAGAACCTGCAATCACCACTAAGGAACCATAATCATACTTATGGGTGTTCTTTTTCCTTTTTTTGGGAAATGAAAGATCTGACTCCTGGGTGTAATACTTATTGTTTGAAATGCTATTTTCATCAATATCAATGTCGATAAGCATGGTATCTCCGGTGTGGTCTGGTCCGTCGTTAAGCAGACATCCTGTTTTATAATTTTGTATAACAATGGTTTTATCCGCAAAAATTCCATTACCCAGAGTGAGACCCACATCCCCTCTTAATCCAGAAGGAATATCAATAGCAATGATTTCTCCTAAAAATTCATTGACGATATCAAAAATCCGATGATACTTATCCGAAATTTCGCATCCAGTTAATCCTGTTCCAAAAATAGCATCAACGATTAGGTTTGTCTGTTTTAAAATCAACTCAAACTCTTCAAAATCTTTTTCTTCAATAATAAAACGAACCGGTATATCTCGTTCTTTTAAAAGCCCAAGGTTTATAAGGCTTTCTTTTGTCAGTTTTTCCTCTGGTTCGGTAATGAAAACATTCACTCCATAGCCCTGTTCAAAAAGAAGGCGACTGATGACTTGACCATCTCCCCCATTATTTCCAGGTCCGCAGAGAACCACAACCTGGGCAGTTTTTTCCAGATCCATTTCAATTATTTCAGTGCACTTGCTCCCAGCTTTTTCCATGAGATCAAGGCTCTTAACCCCTGAAACAATTGTGTTTTGATCCATAAGAGTCATTTCTTTGGGTGTGACAACTTTCATAATCTTCCTCGTTTCTTGTTTACAGTGATATGATCACTATCATTAGTTTTTAAACAATACTATGATTATACCAAATAATATTGTTTTGTAAACAAAAGAACCGTCAATTTAATGACGGTTCTTTTGGTTGCTTTTATTGTTACTATCTTAGAGCATCCAGTGCTTTTAATGTGTTTGCATCAATCTTACCTGTTTCTGTTAATCCATTGGCTTTTTGAAATGCTTTCACTGCTGCTTCTGTAGTATCACCAAAGGTGCCATTGGCATCAGTGGCTGTCAAATATTTTTGATCAACTAAAATTTGCTGATAAGTTTTGAGCACCGGGCTATTATTGCCTTTTTCAAACTTAATATTTTCGGAAATTAATGAAATAATGGTAGAACGATCGAGTTTTCCTGTTACTTCCAGGCCCTTCATGGCTTGATACGTTTTTAAAGCCGTTTGGACTTCTTCTGTAAATTGTGTGCTGGGTTTGGCAACCATAAAGCCGCCGTCATATAAAATTTGTTCATATTCAAGGATTTCATCGCTGGTTTCTCCAACAGAATATTCTGTTATAACAACCGTAAGTCCATCTTCAGTGGTAATTTGGGTTGTTTTTTGTTCTGCTGCCTGGTCATTGCTATTGGTTTTTGCACCAATATTGATTGCATAAACTTCTGCAACTCCCTGGGGTTCCATAGAAATTTGATCTGCCGCAGCATAAACATCTTCTACCACAAATGAACCGGTAAGAGATACGAATACCATAGCAAAGACGATGTAAAGAACAACATCTTTCGTTTTTTTCCATAAGTTTTTAGTGGTCATCTTCTTCACCTGTCCAATTATGCCATACTTCTTGGATATCTTCATTTTCGTCAAACATATCAATCATTTTTAACATCTTTTTTGCATCGCCGGGCACGACTAATTCGGTTTCAGTTGAAGGAATCATGGCAATCTCAGCTGAGAGAAACTCATATCCTGCGGACTTAAGTGCTTCGCATACCTTTCCAAAATCAACGGGGTCAGTGCTAATTTCGTAGCCTTCATCCGAGGTTTCAACATCCTCTGCACCAGCATCCAGTGCTGTCATCATAAGTTCCTCTTCATCAATGCTTTCTGATTTTTCGATCATAATCTGCCCTTTTTTAGTAAATAAAAAACCCACACTGCCACTGATTCCCAGGTTTCCACCATTTTTATCAAAGGCATGACGAACATCTCCGGCAGTTCGGTTTTTATTGTCAGTTAACGTTTCGACAATAACTGCAATGCCTCCCGGGCCGTAACCTTCGTAGGTAATTTCTTCATAAATACTGCCTTGCAATTCTCCTGCACCTTTTTTAACGGCGCGATCGATATTTTCATTTGGCATGTTAGCAGCTTTTGCCTTAACAATTGCTTCCTTAAGTTTTGCATTCATTTCTGGATCGCTGCCACCCTCCCGGGACGCAACTGCAATATATTTTGCTAATTTTGTAAATATTTGACCTCTTTTAGCATCTATTTTTCCTTTTTTGTGTTTTATGGTCGACCATTTTGAATGTCCTGACATCGACTGCCTCCTATTATCCTTATTACTTTTCAATGAATGATTGTATCACACTGTTATTGTTCCGACAATCTTCTTTTTATTAATCTTAAACATCAGCTTCTATTTTATTAACTTCAGACTCTAATTCTTTTCTCAGTAAAATAAGTTGGATAATATCTTCCTGGGCAAAAAGTTCATCAAATATTTTCTCATATTGTGAGGCTTTTTCGCCCTGATTAAGTTTGTATAGATTTCCGATATTATCTAAAATACTGGTAACAGAGCTTGATTTCAAACCGAAAAGCCGCTGAGCATTTTGAATTTCTTCTCTTATGGAAGACATTTCTCGATCAACAGCGTTAACTGCATTAGCTGCATTGATGAGCCGTTTTTTGACAACTTCAGGAATATTTTCTTTGTATTTATAATTTAAGGAATGTTCAATGATTGACCAAAAATTCATAGCCAAGGTACGAATCTGTATTTCTACAAGAATGGATTTTAGACCGGATACGCAAAAAACCGAATAACGAATGATGAGATGGTAACTTTTATACCCACTGGGCTTTGCTTCGCTAAGGTAATCTTTAACTCGGATAATTTCCATATCCCTTGTGGCGCGTTCTTTAATAAGCTCCACAACCTCATAAATATCCTCTTCGAATTGGCACATAATACGAATACCTGCAATATCTTGAATCGTTTCTTCCAGGGCATCTATGTCAACTCCGTAATTTTGGATTTTTTCCAAAATACTAGCCACACTTTTTACCCGTCCGTAAACAGATTCTATTGGAGAGTATTCACCAAGTTTTTCATATTGATCTTTTAAACTGTTAAACTTAAGAACGATCTCATCCACAGCTTGATCATAGGGAATGAGAAATTCTTGCCAATATTTTGTTCCCAAGGCATTTACCTCATATTATCTTTTACCAGAGAAAAGTCTCCCCTGGCAGTAATTTTCGTTTTTCATTTGAGCTTCAAGTTCATCTCTGATTTTCCACCAGCTGGTGTCCCAATTGGTGATAACACTGTCTTCTTTCGGTGCTCGGCCAATGAGTCGTTGCACCACCACATCCGGTGAAAGGTTTTCTAAAAATAGGATAGCTCGGCGAATGTATGCTTCCTTTGTAAGGAGCTTAACTTTACCATCTTTATACCAACGTTCTAACTGGGTATTTTTTTCAATGTAGAGACTATGGCATTTGACAAAATCGGATCCTTTTTCGGAAATGATTTTTGCACTATTAATTACATCCTCTTCCTGATCCCAGGGCAGGTCAATAATTAAATGGGTACAGGCCATGAGTCCGACCTTTTTAATTCGATCCATTGTATCAAGGTAATCCTCAAGAGTATGTCTCCGGTTTATTATTTTCAGGGTCTTTGCATTTACACTTTGCAAACCAAGTTCTATAGTTACTTCAATGTCATTTTCTTTTTTCATTTCTTGCAAAAAAGATATCTGCTCATCTGTGACACAATCTGGACGTGTAGAAATGGCAATTTCAACCACATCAGGTCGAATACATGCCTTTATCCAATCTTTAAAATCTGAAAATTTGCAATAGGTGTTAGTAAAACTTTGGAAATAGGGGATAAACTTTTTGGCATTGTAACGTTTACCTATATATTTAGAATTAATTTCCATTTGTTCTTTAACTGACAGCAGATTGGAAAGCGTTTCATTACCTCCGCCTTTTGCCCCACAATAAACACACCCATCATGTCCTAGGGTACCATCTCGATTTGGACAGGTTACAGGTATGTTTATGGGTATTTTATACACTTTTTCCCCGTAATTTTTTTTTAACCAAACAGAGTAGACTTGATAGGGTTTTGATTCTTTACTATTCATTTGCTTCCTTTGAAACAGATTAAATGGACGAACCCGAATGTATAACACTTACGGATTCGCCCAACTTCATCGTTTATATTAAATTTTTAACGCATTGTGGTAACTCGGATTCATCACAGCTCATGCTCAAAACAAATTTTATTTCATGGTTTTGATTAATTGCTTGTAATTTCTCAACGATTTCGCAAACATCTTCTGTTGTTTTTGAATCAATAATACGTAACAAGTTATCAATATACATAATTTTTACATCAAAATTTTCTGAAATGGCTCCGCTGATAAAGCCAATTAACTGGCCTGACCCGACAATTCCGTATTCTTCTAAATTTGTAAATCTAATCTTTGTATCAATCTTTACTCGATATTTATCTCTGTCATTAATAAAAATGATATCTCCCTTACAAGTCTCAAGATCTGTGTTGGCCATGTCGATCATTTTTTTTGTCTTGCCGCTTCCCTTTGAACCATATACAAATTCAATCATCTTAGATACCTCTTTCCATATTGATAATATCATTATAAATGGAACAAACGATTAATTCAATCCTTATTTAACTAATTCCTTAAAACAATTGTAAAAGAGGGTAAAAAAAGGTAAATTAAATTAATTCTAATGTAAATCTAATGTTTGTTCGATAGAATTGACTTATAAAACTTATGGGGATTTTTTCAAGAATCTCCCGAAAGGACGGTTTATCATGTCGCAACCTAAACGCATTCTTATTTTAACCTGTTCCCATGGTTCTGGTCATCAAATGGTAGCCGCTTCCCTTAAAGACGGCTTTGAATCCATGGGACATACGGTTTCTATTCAGGATTTATTTAATGAAACCAACCCTGCTCTTAACCGGTTCATTGAAAAATCATATCTATTATCCTATTCAATTGGGAGTAGTTTTTATCAACGGATGTATTATGATTTAGAGGAATCCGCTCATGGGAAATTCATTTATAGCCTTTGGCATCTTACTGACAAAGCCTTGCTTGGAATGATTGAAAAATTCAAACCGGATTGTATCATTAACACTTATCCCTATACTATTTCTTCAATCATGAAAGAAAAGTATTATCCTGAGATTCCCGTTTTTACAGTCGTCACAGATTTTTGTATTCCTAAGGCTTGGATGCATAAAGATACGGAACGTTATTATGTTGCCTGTGAAAATGTGGAATCAATCCTTAAAGCTGATGGTTTCTCCGATTCGCAAATTTTAAAAACAGGAATTCCAATTCGCGAGGCCTTTTATCGCAAGGAAAACCGACTGCGGTTAATGAAGAAATATGGTCTGGATCCCAGTAAAACGACTCTGATTATTTTTGCCGGTACCTATGGTGTACTAAAAAACATTAAAGAAGTCTGTGCGCGAACGGATTCATTGAAAAACCTTCAAACCATTGTTATTTGCGGGAAAAATCGCAGTCTTCAACGGGAATTAGACCTGGAATATTATAAAAACACAAAAATATTCGGTTATGTTACCGACATGCATGAATTTTATTCGCTCGGAGATCTTATGGTTACTAAACCCGGGGGTATTACCTTGAGCGAGGTGATTGAAAAGAAAATTCCAGTGATCCTTTACAATCCTGCTCCAGGTCAAGAAGGAGAAAATGCTCAATGGTTTAAACAGCAAGGTGCAGCAGTGGTGACGAATACCACTTCAGAATTGATTCTTGCCATTGAATCTTTGAAAGATAATCAAATTAAGCGTTTTTCCATGAAAAACATTCTTAGGAATATGCAGTATGGTCATGCGACAACGTTAATTACCAAAGATATTTTAAAAAGTCTGAACTCCTACGAAAATATTTCGTATTTAAATGCATCTCTTTAATTTTTGATTTCTGTTGACGCGAATGAAAGTCCTTGAAACAGTCCTTGAAACATTCAAGATTAAGTATTTACTTTTTATACCAATCGTGTTAATCTTTATGTAATTGAAGTCCATAAAAAGGATAACTATTTAAAAAGAAATTTTGAAAAGAGGATGTTAATTTGAAGTCTCGTATTGTTACTGATAGCTCCTGCGATTTACCAATCGATTTTCTTGAAAAGGACGGCATTGATTTTTCAATCGTTCCTTTGACAATTATTGTTGGCGATCGGGAATTTATAGATGATGAAACCTTAGATACTAAAGAATTAATAACTGCAATGAAGGCTTGTAAGACCGCATCACAAACGGCCTGTCCTTCTCCCGAGGATTTTTCTTCAGAGCTGCGCAAAAATAAGGAAAGTTACATCATTACCTTAACCTCCGGTCTCAGCGGTACCTACAATAGTGCTCGTGTTGCCAGGGAAATGGTTCTTGAAGAAAACGGTGATTTAAAAATTGGACTGTTTGATTCTTTGGCAACGTCTCCATTTATGATTCTGATGATTATGAAACTTCGTGATTTTATTAAAACAGAAACTATGGATTTCGAAACCATTTGCGAAAAACTGGTCAACTATCAAAAAACTCTGCAACTGCGCTTCATTCTTCAGGATTTTTCAAATCTCGTTAAAACCGGACGAATGAATCGGGTTGCCGGGGTTGTCGCCTCTGCCCTTTCAATTTTTCCCATATGCCGCTCTGATGAGAAAGGTCAAATCCAGATTGTAGAAAAGGTTCGCGGGATTAAAAAAGTCTTATCAAGTTTTGCCAATATGGTCGAAGAAAAGCTTAAAACCCAAGAGCAATTTCCGGTGGTGATTACCCATTGCAATAATCCCAGTCAGGCTCAGATTTTGAAAGAATTGCTGGAAAA
>Ga0209430_1001286_pt1 | contig 19211 bp, 13 predicted proteins | sample BarGraIncub1133A_FD_184504 | JGI IMG/M metagenome (GOLD analysis project Ga0209430, IMG submission 184504) | Arctic peat soil microbial communities from Barrow, Alaska - Barrow Graham LP Incubations 11-33A (SPAdes) (version 2) | ecosystem: Environmental > Terrestrial > Soil > Wetlands > Peat... | reverse complement strand
CTTTGGCTACGCGGCTTGTAGGATCCATGACAGGATCGATGAACTTGATGTTGGCCGTAAATTTGCTGCCGGGCAGTGCTTGAAGGCTAAAAGAAATGCTGTTGCCTACTTTCAGGAAGGGCAGGTCGCTTTCGTAGGCATCAAATAAAATCCAAACCTTGGACAGGTTGGCCACTTCTAATAAGACGGTGCCGGCATTGACGTAGTCACCGGTGTTCACCCGTTTGGAAGTGACAATGCCTGAACTGCCTGCCAACACTTCAAAATTATTCCGCACCTTTCCGGAACGAATAATCTGGTCAATTTGAGCATCGGTCAGCTTCCACTGGCGAAGTTTGTCCTTGGAAGCTTCAAAAAGATCCGGTTGATCGGCGCTGCTTTTGGCGGTTTCGAGCAATTCCTCCTGGGCTGAAATCAGGTTCGGGGAATTGATGAGCGCTAGTGTTTGTCCTTTTCGGACGGTTTCGCCGGTGAAACTGATGTACAGCTTTTCAATACGGCCGGGTATGTGCGCGGTTTGGCTTTCCAAAAGGCGTTCGTCTGCCTGCACCTTTCCAAAGAGCCGGAGTTCCTTGACCGGGGCCGAGTGACTGACCACGGAGGTGGAAATGTTGGCCAGTTGCACCGCTTCAGGGTTCAGGTAGAGTGCCGTGGAATCGATGGAGGAGCCTCCACCAGTGACCAGCAGTATCAGATCCATACCGCAAATGGGGCATTTGCCGGGTTTGTCCAGTTTGACCTGTGGATCCATGGAGCAGGTCCAGATTTCTTTCTTTGCTTGGGCATGCTGATGTGGCTCTTTGGCGGGTTTAGGGTTGTGAAAAAGCACCCAGCCCAGGAGCAGACTGCCCAAAGCCACTAAGACGAACTGAACGTTCTTTTGCTTAAATATGTTGCTAAATGATTGTTTCATTTCATTGATTATTAAGGATTTAAAAGCTAGCAGTCAACTGACGTATTTTTGCCTGCGCTAGCAACAGATCCACCCTGGCATTCATTCCTTTCAGCGCATAATCCAGTTGCTGGCGGCTGATGGTTCGAAGTTCAGACAAATCGGCCGCTGAAGAAGCAAAACGCTTCAACTGGAGTTGATAGGATTTTTCGGTCAGCAGGCGTTGGCTTTTATACAGTTGAATACGGCGTTGTGCTTCGCGGTAACTGAACAAGGCTTCCTGATAATCGGATTGTAGGAGATTCAACCTGGCCTCATAGCTTTGTTGAGAAGCCGTCTTCTGCCACTCGGTTTCCTGTTGGATGGCTTTATACTTTTTACGGTAAATCGGCAACGACACCGAAACCATGGGCATCAACATATCCCGACCGTTCATCATGGAGGTGGAAGCTGGGTTTTTGGCCAGAATGGAATATTTCAGGCCGATTCCAACCATTGGATAGCCCATGCGGTCCGTCATTTTCTGACGGGCTTCCAGCGATTCCCACTCGAATTGAAGCATGGTCAACATCGGGTTGTTTTTCAAGGCTGAATCCAGTGATGGCTTAAAGGCATCGGTGTAGTCTATATCGGGCAAAACGACCGGACTTTCGTCTGAACGGTTCAGCAGCTTGTTAAATTTGAACAAAAGGCTCTGATACTGGTCGTTCAGCGAGGAAATACTATTGACAAGCTCATTCTCTTCCAGTTGAAGGGTATAGAGGTCCGACAAACTGTTTCCGGAGGCCGTACCCATGGACGGTGAAGCCATCGGAACTGCAGCAGGAGTAGGATTGGTGGCACTTCCTGACATGCTCGTCATACTGCTTCCGGATGAATTAACGGTAGGCTTCGGCATGGAACTGCCGGAATTGGCTACCGATACGCTGTTACCAGAAGCTCCAGCTTTGTACCGACTGGTTGCCAACCGTTCCACCTGACGCAACAATTCCAGATTCTGCTGGGTGATCCTTACCAGTTCTCGGTTGCGGTATAGATTGAACCAGCTGCTTCGCACCTCGTAGAAAACCTGCAACTTAGTCTCTTCCACCAATGCGAAGGAGGCTTTAGCCATCAGACTCATCTCGTCCTTCGCATTTTTGATCACGCCGAACCAGGGAAACATCTGCATCAATTGCAGGTCAGCCACTTGATTCCCGCCCGGCAATTCCATTGGTGTCAGGAAAAAGCCCAGGTTCAGGTCAGGATCGGGCAAACTGCCTACCTGAGGCACTTTCTGCAAAGCGGCCTGGTATTCGCTCCATTTCTGAAGAAGGGTAGGATTGTTTTCAGCAGCCGTTTTTTGATACGAGCGCAAAACGTTGTCCATACCGGGAATGTTTTCCGATAATGTGTCTTTCGGGTTCGTCTGCCCAAAGACATTGGTGCACCCAATCAGTAAAAAAACCAGGTAAATCGTTGTCCTTTCATATTGTTTCATCATCGTCGTTTTTTAGTGTTTTGCGCACCGCCCGTTCCCGCCAGATGGCCTGAAACAAAGGCACTACAAAAATGGTCATCAGCTGAATGATCATTCCGCCAAAGGTCGGAATAGCCATGGGCACCATGATGTCGGCACCTTTCCCGGTGGAAGTCAGTACCGGAAGCAGTGCAATAATGGCAACTGCCGTGGTCATCATGGCCGGGCGTACCCTGCGATGACCGGCAGAAATGACCGCTTCCCGGACACCGTGCACGGTCGTCGGATGTTTGTCTTCAAAAACCTGATGAATATACGTTCCCATCAGAACGCCATCGTTGGTGGCAATTCCGAACAACGCGATAAAACCGACCCAAACCGCCACACTCAGGTTGATGGGGTGCATCTGGAACAGATCCCGCATGTTGGTCCCCGCTACGCTGAAATTCAGGAACCAGTCTTGCCCGTAGAGCCAGATCATGATGAAACCGCCGGCAAAAGCCACGAAAACACCTGAGAAATGGATGAAAGAAGCGGTAATGGTCCTGAATTGGAAAAACAACAGCAGCAAAATGAACAACAGACTGATAGGAATCACTATAGCCAATCGCTTGGTGGCCCGGATTTCCTGCTCGTAATTCCCGGCAAATTTCCAGGTGACACCGTTAGGCAGCTTGAGCTGGCCGGAAGTAACTTGTTGGTTCAGAAAGTTGGAAGCCTCTTCCACCACATCCACTTCGGCTTTGTCGCTGACTTTATCAAAGATGACATAGCCTACCAAAAACGTATTTTCACTGCGAATCATCTGCGCGCCGCGTGTATAGCCGATGTCAGCGATTTCACCAAGTGGAATCTGGACGCCGTTCATGGCCGGGATCAGGATGCTTTTCAACGCTTCCGGATTGTCGCGGCGTTCCCTGGCGTATCGTACGCGGATGGGAAATCGTTCACGGCCTTCCACCGAAGTGGACAGCGTCATGCCGCCAACGGCAGCCTGCAAAACTTGCTGCACATCGTTGATGCGCATGCCGTAACGAGCCATATTTTCCCGGTTGAGCTTGATTTCCACGTAAGGTGCGCCCACTGCCCTGTCGTAAAAGACGGAAGTGGCTTGAACGGACGGAACGTTTTTAAGTGCCTGTTCAAAGAGCATGCCGGCTTTTTCGATGGATTCCAGATCGGGACCGTAAACTTTCAGACCCATGGGTGCCCGCATGCCAGTGGCTAGCATCACCAGACGTGTTTCGATGGGCTGCAGTTTGGGTGCTGAAGTTAATCCGGGAATCTGTGTGACTTTGACGATTTCGTTCCAGATGTCGTTGGGGTGCTTGATTTCAGGCCGCCATTGACGAAGATAGTCCCCATTTTTTGAGGGAATCAGGCTGTCTGCTGTCAATGGCCTGTAGTGCTCTTTTTCAGGCACATAAAAGCCGCCGCTCCTTAATATATAGGCACCGTACCGATTGATTTTAAACCGCATTCGCTTTCCGTTTTCGTTCAGCAGGTATTCAGACCTGTAATTGATGGTGTTTTCGAACATCTGAACGGGAGCCGGATCGAGGGCGGAATTCACACGTCCCCATTTTCCGACGGCGTTTTCAACCTCGGGAATGGCAGCCAGACGTTTGTCCAGTGTTTCGATGTACCGCAGATTCTGATCAATGCTGGTATGCGGCATACTCGTTGGCATCAGCAGGAAGGATCCTTCATTGAGCGAAGGCATGAATTCCTTGCCAGTACCGGGGAAAGCCTTGGTTGGCCCCTCCCAAAGTGCCGTCTGTCGGAAGTTTTTCCAACCGACTTTTTCAAAACCCGTGGCAACGAAACCAAACAGTTTGTCATAGCCTTGCCAAATCAATAGGCCGAAAATCAGGGTAAAAGCCGGCAGCAGCAGGAATTTCTTCTTGTTTTCCAGTGCCCAGCGCATGATGGGTTCATAAAAATGGACCACAGTCATCAATGCTGCCAGAACGACACCGATAATACCTGCCACGAACAGGAAATTCACCAGCGTGCTGGTGTGCGCACCAAGCGGCAACCATTCGACACTCAGCCAATACGCGGCAAGCACCACCAGGATACCTATATTGATGTAACCCGGATAGTCATGACGGGGTGCTGACCACTTGAAAGCCAATAGGTTATTGGCACCTACGGCAATTAGTGCCAACGCCGGTGCGAAATGCCCCATGAACGCCAGCAAAACGCCACCGCCCAACACCAAATAATTGGCGTAATGACGGAGCTTTTTCGTATCCAGCCGGATGTTGAAAAATAGATACACCAGTGTCGGTAAAACCACAATCCCTAAAATGAAGGCTGAAATTAAGGCGAAGGACTTGGTAAAAGCCAATGGATGAAAAAGTTTGCCTTCGGCCGCTTCGAGTGCGAATACAGGCAGGAAACTCACGATGGTGGTGGCGATGGAAGTCACGACGGCTGCCCGTACTTCCGTAGTGGCCAGATAAATAACCGAGATTAGTTTTTTACCACGGATATTCTTGTTTTCCGGTTGCTCCAGATGTCTGAGTATGTTCTCTACGTCCACGATGCCGATATCCACCATCACACCGATGGCAATGGCGATGCCGGACAAGGCGACGATGTTGGCTTCCACGCCGAAAAGACGCATGAGTACAAAGGTCATTAAGACGCCTATCGGCAAGAGACCAGCCACTATGAGCGATGCCTGCAGGTTGAGCACCAGCACCAGTATCACAATGATGCTGATCAGGATTTCGTGCGTCAGGGCCGATTCCAGTGTTCCAATGGTTTCCTTAATGAGCCCGGTCCGGTCGTAGAAAGGCACGACCGTGACTTTAGAAACGCTGCCGTCCGGCAAGGTTTTCTGTGGAAGCCCAGCCTCAATTTCCTTGATTTTGTCCTTGACATTGGTGATGACGGCCATCGGATTGGAACCGTATCTGGCCACCACGACGGCACCGACCGCCTCCGAACCTGCCTTGTCCAGACCGCCGCGACGAGTGGCAGGCCCGAAGGTGGTGCGGGCCACATCTTTGATGCGTACGGCCACATTGTTGCGTACTGCCACGACTGAATTGTCCAGGTCGCTTGTATTTTTGATGTAACCAAGGCCGCGAATAAGGTATTCCACCCGGTTCAGTTCCATGGTTTCGGCTCCGATATCCAGATTGCTTTGTGAAACAGCATTCATCACATCCATGACGGAAACGCTGTAGGCTTTCAATGCTTCGGGGTTGATATCCACCTGATATTCACGTACGAAGCCTCCAACGGAAGCCACTTCAGATACCCCTTCGGCAGAAGCTAAACTGTATTTGACGTAAAAATCCTGAAGAGTGCGCAGTTCCTGCGGACTCCAGCCGCCACTTGGTTTACCCGTCCTCGGATTTCGACCCTCCAACGTGTACCAGAAAATCTGGCCAAGCCCGGTGGCATCAGGTCCCAAAGTCGGTTGAACCCCAGTTGGCAAGGTTCCTGCAGGCAAGGAATTCAGTTTTTCCAGAATGCGTGAACGACTCCAGTAGAATTCCACATTGTCTTTGAAAATGATGTAAATAAAAGACATGCCGAACATGGAGGTGCTGCGGACGGTTTTGACGCCTGAAATTCCGGAAAGCGCGGAGGTGAGGGGATAGGTCACCTGATCCTGAATGTCGCGGGGCGAACGCCCCATCCATTCAGTCGCTACAATTTGCTGATTTTCACCGATGTCCGGAATGGCATCGACGGGAATCGGATCTCTGGGAATAAGGCCGGTGTTCCAGTTGAATGGTGTGAAGGCAATGCCTGCCACCAATACGGTCAACAAAAACAGGAAGGTTACCAGCCGGTTCTCGAGAAAATATCGGACCAGTCTGTTGAACATGGCGGCTTACCTATACTTGCAGCAACCGGGGAGGTTATTATATGCTTTGTCCTTAGCTTTGAATTTATCGGTGTCGTGACCAACAGCTGCCAGAGCTTTCAGGACAGCGTCCGTTTTCACCTTAGCGGGATCATAAGTCAAGCTTAGCTTTTTGGTCTTGGCATCCCAGACGGCTTTGGATACACCTTTTACAAGTGCGGTTTTTTCGATGCGGGCCTTACACATGCCGCATTTTCCGTTCACATTGAACACTTCGGTCTTGACGGCAACGGTGGATTTTGTACCAGTTTGAGCAACGGCAGCGGTACCCAGGGCAACGCTTAAAATAACAACTAAAAATAATTTGATCGTTTTCATAATTCTTTTGTTTTTTTTAAATGTAATAAATTGCAGCAAAAGAATTGGATTAAATCAGGAAAACGCAGATGTTCTCTTGAATCACCCGGGAGGGTAAGACATTGCCAGGCGGGAGAACATGCGTATAGAGGTAGTCAACAGGCTCCTGTGACTTGAAAAGAAAGCGTATGTGTGCTGTAAAACAGGCGATTACCTGGGGAATGATTTTTTTTAGTTCCAGCGACTGAATTTGATATTGACCGTCTGTGGTGTAGGTGGAAAGTTCGTCCTGGCAACAGGGTTGTTCAAGCATGATGCCCTGCAATGCGTCATGCGCTCCTTCCATCCCGCATGTCGCCAATTCCTTGTCGAAAGACCACTTCACCTGAGCCAGCGTTCCTCCACAATAATGCGAGGCCACAGACAAATGCATTCCTGATATCAGGAGCAGCAGGGCTAGAAGGGCGGATACAGTCTTTTTCATCAAATTGGTTTCGGTTGGAAACTATTTGTAAAGATAAGCAGTTTTCAGGAAAATCGACATTATTTTGGAAAATAACAAGGTTTTTTAACGAACCCTATATTCCCTGTTTCGCAGCAAGTCCAATATCCCATTGATGAACGTCAGCGGATGTACTGGGTTCCCGGGTATATACAGGTCGACGGTATGGTTTGTCAGAAAGGTACGGTTCAGGGCAGGGCTGCCATCGAAAATCCCGCCACTGATGGCATCGACACCTGCCAGAATGATGATTTTGGGGCTTGGAACAGCGTTGTAGCAGCGTTCCAAGGGTTCAGCCATGTTTTCTGTAATAGGGCCGGTAATGACAATGCCGTCGGCATGTCGGGGGGAGGCTACAAAATCGATGCCAAACCGGCTCATATCAAACTGTACGTTGTTCGAAGCATTCAGTTCCATCTCGCAACTGTTGTCTCCACCTGCTGAAATCTGTCTCAGCTTCAGCGAACGACCGAACATCCGCCGGATTTCTTTGCGGATCAACTCCGGATTCATCTGAATCAGAAGATCTTCACCTTCCCGAATGAGGAGCTTTTCCCTATCGTTGCTGGACATTTTGTAATCGGTTGTGAATTTGATTTTATCTGGAAACTGAACGGCGCATTCACCGCAAAACGTGCATTTGCCCAGATCCAGACGAACAGGATCGGTTGAAATAGCGTGTGTCGGGCACAAATCAGCCAGAGCAGCTTCATCCACTTTGACTTGCGAGATGATGGGCCTGCCTTTGAAAATGCCTGGAACGATGGCTTTCGTTACATCGGGAATGAATTGACTGCCCTGATGCCACCTGATTTTTAGATTGTTCAGCATACTCTTATAGATCGTGTCCGGAATAGGACAGGTTGAAACTCTTGTTGCAAATCGGAAAATCGGAAATGTCGTTGTTGCGGACGGCTTGTGCCAGAGCCATCCAGTTGTGGTGGGAAGGGTCCTTGATCTTGTAAACCGCCAGTGAACCCTTTTCGTCGGTGATGGCACAATGGCAAATTTCGCCCCGCCAACCTTCCACCAGTGACAGTACGAAGGCATTTGCTCTGGGGACTAACGTCGTATCTGAAGGTTTGCTGAATTTCGGCACTTTTTTCAACAATTCCCGGATATAACCGATGGATTGCTTGATTTCAAGTCTACGTATCTGCGCCCTGGAATACACGTCGCCGTGGTGTTTGATGATGGGTTGATGATCCAACTTGTCGTACAGGCAGAACGCGTGCGATGAGCGTATATCCCTTGATAAAGCATTCATTCTGGCCGCCATCCCAACGGTTCCAATCTCCAGAATTTCTTCGTAGCTCACAATGCCTGTTTTCTCCATGCGCGAAAGGGCACTGGAAAGCGTAAACAATTGCTTAGCCATTTCATCGAAATCCGGTTCGTAGGCATTCAATACCGTCTGAAGTCGCACAGCCAGTTCAGCCGTAAAAGGATAGTTTATTTTTCCGACCCGGATGAGGCCTTTCGCAAAACGGTTTCCGCCCCATTCCTGAAGGAAATTGATGATCGGGGTGCGCAAACGCCCGAAGACGGATTCCCCAAGTTGGTATGCCATATCAGCACAGATGCCGCCCAAGTCGCCCGTGTGGACCGCAATCCGTTCCAGTTCCAACGCTACTGTCCGAGCCCAAAGCAACGAATAATCGGGGGTATAATCGCACAAGCTTTCCCAGAGATTGACGAAAGCAGTGGTATGCCCGGCCACCGTATCGCCAGTGATGCTTTCTGCCAACGTTGTACGTTCCAACAGTTTTTTCTTTTCAAGGAACAATTGCTCAATGCCTCGGTGCTGATAGCCCAACTGAATTTCGAGGTGCATGATTTGCTCCCCGTTGCAAATGAAGCGAAAATGACCGGGTTCAATGATTCCGGCATGGATGGGACCGACACCCACTTCGTGCAGTTCTTCGCTTTCAACGGTGTAAAAAGGATAGTTCGCAATCCGTTGCTTCGAGTCAGCTCGGTCGAAAGCATACCGCATCGGTTTCAGCCAGGGGTGATCCGTATAGTTGATGCCGAAATTTTCATGAATTTCCCGTTCGAACTTTTCAAAATTGGGATGCTGAGCAGTAAACGATGCCAGATTTGAGGCACGACCCACCAGTGAAGACGATATATATATAAGGTGTGTCTCGTCGTCTGCCATGCAGCAGATCAACTTGATGTCATGCCGGGTATGATACCCGAAATAGTTCACGCAATGTCTGGACGGACAGTCTTTGAGAAAACCTGTATTCAACTCCAAAAAGAACGCGTAATCGTATTCCGGAATGTCCTTCAGGGCAATGACCTGATTGTTTTTAACGGGGAGGTATTCGGTTGTCTTCATGGTATTATTTTTACAGCTTCCTTCAATAAATTCACCATTTCCATCGGCGGATTGTAGGCTACATAAACCGCCAGGGCCAGTAATACATACTGGGAAAAAGATTCCCAGGGCGAAATCCGTGGAACAGCCGATTCATCCATCGTGCTGGGCGGTGTAAACAGCAGTTTGAAGATGTTACTGCCGAAACCCCAGATGATCATGGTCAACAGCAACAGAACGACCAACAAAATCACAATGGAATGTGCCTGAAACAAGGATTGGAAGATCAGGAATTCGCTAACGAACAAACCCGATGGTGGCATGGCGGTGGCCGAAATAAAGGCCAACAGCATCAGGATGGCGCCTGTTTTGTTGTATTTGAAGTAGTTGCCCACATCGTAGATGCTTTTGCTTTGATACACCCAATAAACCTGATTGTATTGCAGGAACAGGGTGGGTTTTACCAACGTGTGCAAGATGACATGCAGAATGGCCGCATACACCCCGATGCCGCCGGCAGAAAGCCCCAGCATGACCAGCCCCATGTGTTCGATGCCCGAATACGCGAACATGCGTTTGATGTTTTTGATGCGTGTCATATAGACCGTTGCCACAAAAATGGAGAGCAGCGCGGCGATGATCATGATGCTGTCCGCCCAATGACGAAGGGGCGTGTGTGCAACAACGGCATAAATGCGGAAAATCCCGATAAAACCGACATTCATCAGCACACTCGACAACAGGGCACCAGCCGGAGCAGGCGCTTTATCCTTGGCATCAATGCCTGCCGTGTACATGGGAACCAAACCCAATTTGGCCGTGAATCCGGTGAAAATGAACAAGAACGACAATTTCAGCCAAAACGGGTTCAGTTTGCTGCTGTTTTCGTACAAGGACTGAAAGGACATGTCCGAAATACCAGCCTGTTTGAGCGACAGACTCAGGAAAAGGATGCCGATGTAAATGAACGTAATGCTGATGGCACAGATGAATACGTATTTCCAGACACCTTCCAGAGCGCGGATGTTGCGGTGGTGATAAATCAATGCCGATGCACTCAGCGTGGTCAGTTCCACAAAAATCCAGGTTACTGCGATGTGGTTGGACAAATAGGCCATGCTGCAGGCTGAAATCAACAGCACCATGGCGGCAAAAAACAGCCCCCTCGATCTCGGGGTTTCATCCACATTGTGCACTTCAATGTACCGCCCACCATGGATGATGACAGGAACTGCCACCACGCACAAGACCATCAACAACAGAATACCCAGTGCATCGGGTTTGAAGTAGGTGTATTGAACCACGTTCAGATGAAGGTATTCGTACAAGCCAAAGCCAATCAAGACGGCCAAGAAGATGCCCAGCAACGCATAATTGACCACTGTATTCTTATTGAAGTACAACAAGACGCAGATCAACAAGACTAAAGCTAAAAATAGTAGTATCATGGTTTTTTAGTCTTTCAGGTTACTTAAACGGTTCACGTCCGGATCCTTCAATACGTCACCGATTTTATTGAAGAATACGCCTAGGATCAACACACTGGCAAAAATATCGAGCATGATGCCCAGATTCACCAACATAGGCATTTCATTCCCGACAGCGAGGGAAAGGATGAACACACCGTTTTCAATGATAAGGTATCCGATGACGTGGGTGATGATTTTCTTCCGGGTTACAATCAGGTACAAGCCTGTAAACAAGGTCGATAAAGCAACCACAAAGAAGGTTTTGTCAATGTTTTTATCGTCGATGGAACCAGACATGATGATGGTGGCTACTATAATGAGGGTGACGATGATCAGCGAAACGAAGTTAGGCAGATAGGGTTCGGCGATTCGGGTGATGTGGTTGCGCTTGATCAGGTGATTGAGAAACCAGGGCACTACGAGCGCCTTGAATACAATGGTTTCCAACATGATGAGCAATAAGTTCAAAGGGCTGATATGGGTCAGGGTTAAATAGGTGGTGCCGAAAAGTAGAAAACCCTGAAACACCAAAATGCTCAGATAGGTCGATAACCGGTTGGCGATACTTATATAAAGCAGCGACATAGCCAATGCAATCAGAAGGATGTCAGTCATATATCTGTTCGTTAAATAAATTTACCCAAGACCAATAGCACCCCAAAAAATATCAGGATAGAAACGGAAGTGAGAATAAAGATGAACTGTGGGTTGTGCCCCATACGGGAACGTGCCCCGAACGACTCGATCAGCCCCACGGCGACGGCAAACAAAACCTGAATGCCGATGAACAAAGGAATGGAGAACCACAATGGCAAGACCCCGATAAACAGATCGGCAATGATGGCCCCGTACATTGCAAATTTTAGGTTGGTGGTGTACAGAATCACGCCCAGATCAAATCCGCTGTTGTCCAGGATCATCACTTCATGAACCATGGTCAGTTCCAAGTGCGTCTTCGGGTCGTCCACCGGCATTCGGCTGTTTTCAATCATGGCGATGAGCACAAACACGAACGTGGCCAGTCCGCCCAGCATGTAGGAAATATACGAACCGTAATGCAGTTCGCTGAAAATGCTTTGAAACGAAGTATGTCCCGTAAACAAGGCGAAGGAACCCATCAGAATAAAGAAAGCAGGTTCCACCAGCATGGAAAACAAGGCTTCACGGCTGGCGCCCATACCTTCGAAACTACTGCCGGTATCGAGCGCAGATACGATCATCAGGAACTTTCCGAATGCCAAAATATAGGCAAACATCACAAAGTCTCCATTGAAGGAAATAAAACCCGGACTGTTGCCGTGCGGTATCATCAAAACGGCCATCAGCACAGAAGCAAAATAGGCTGTAGGTGCTATTTGGAAAATAAAACTCGTCGTTTTGCTGAAAACGGAGCCTTTCCGCAGCAACCTGAAAATATCGCGCATGGGCTGGAAAATACCCGGCCCTTTTCGACCGGAAGCCAAACTCTTTGTGCGGATGATGACCCCCATGAAAAACAAACTGGCCAGTAGGATGAGGAGGAAGCTTACCATGTCATAATTGATTTAAAAAGGATACTAAGGTTGAGAATTTGCTGATTATCAGAGGTATCAATATCGTCGCACCAATGAAAATGAAGCCATACAGCATGTAGGTCTGAATGTTTCCGTTCTGCAGGAAAGTAAAACGGCTGAGTACGGTTCTGAAAAAAAGAATGGGTCTGTCAATCAACCACCGTTCGAGTTTATCGCCCGGATGGGTGTATTGTTTGACCTTTTCCGGATACAGGCCGACCGCTTCGACTTTCTCCTTTTTGATGTACAGGATGGGTTCTACTAGTTTACGATAGGAACGGATGAACGAGGAGGCCGTATAGTGCATTTTCGAAGTTTCACCAGTATAGCCACAGCTCCAGGTGGTATCTTCCAAGTTTTGTCTCTGACGGACGACGAGATAACGTACATAGTACAATAAGGCCATCAGCGCGATAAAACCAAGCGATGCCCAACCCACGACGGAGAGGCGCTCAAAAATCGTTTCCATCTGGAGTCTGCCAACAGGTCCGACGACAGGTTGATACAATGCAACGATTTTTAAAAGAGGGGCACTGAATAGTATTGGGAATAAGCCTATGACAAGAATGCTCAGTGCTATGAGAAACATGGGGAAAAATCGGGCGTGCTTTTCTAAAAAAGCAGGTTGTCGCGTTTCAACCTTGGGCGTTCCTAAGAACACGATGCCAAAGGCCTTGGTGAAGCAAATCAATGCCAGACCCCCGATCATGACCAGCCCGAAAATCACAAACAGCAGAAACAGGTTGACCAGGAATTGATTGGCTTGCAAACCATCGAACAAGCCGTTGTAAATGAAGAATTCGGAGATGAAACCGTTGAAAGGAGGAAGGCCGCAAATGGCCAGCGATCCGACCAAGAATAGATAGCCTGTCCGAGGCATTTCTTTCAAAAGACCACCCATCGCCTCGATATTCATGGTGTGTTTGGCCTGATAGACATTTCCGGCACAGTAGAACAAAAGCGATTTGAACAGCGAATGGTTCAGCGTGTGCAGCAAGGCTCCGCCAAAACCGGTGACCACCAACACCTGATTGTGGTAACCCAACCCAAGGCAGCCAATACCGATGCCAATACCGATGATCCCGATGTTTTCGATGCTGTGATAGGCCAGAAGTTTCTTAAGATTGTGCTGAACGATGGCCAACGCCACCCCGTAAACCCCGGTTAGCGTCGACATGAACAACACGAAATAACCGATGGTGATCATATCGGTCTTGATCAGCATCAACATCCTCAAGATACCATAAATGCCGATTTTAATGATGACGCCGGACATGATGCCCGAAATGTGCGCAGGTGCAGCCGGGTGCGCCTTCGGAAGCCAGGTATGAAAAGGGACAAAGCCGGCTTTGATGCCAAATCCGATAAAGAAGAAAACAAACAGGCCTACACCGATTAAGGCTGGCTGGGACGCCGTGTAAATGGTAATTGCCTGCAAATCAAACGATCCGGTCTTCACTTTCACCCACATAAACGCAAACGTCAGGAAAAGGATGCAAACATGCGATTGAATCAGAAAATTGATGCCAGCTTTCAGTGTATCCGCTTTATAATTTTCGAAGATGATCACTATAAATGAACTCAGGGCCATCATTTCCCAGATAACGAGCAACACCAAGCTATTCTGTATCATGCAAAGGTCAATGAGCGACGTAAAAAGTACGATGAAAGCGACCGCGTGCAGGGTCAGATTGGACGGCTGGTCGATGTATTGTTTCATATACTGAATGCCATACCATGCTCCGGTTAAAAAGGTAAAACCGATGACGAGCAGGAACCAGGCCGACAAATAATCCACCCGGATCGGAATGAGCCCGGTTATGAATGACCCGGTATACGCGTATTCCACAGAACCGTTGACAAATACGGAAATAGCGATGATGGAAGCGATCAATACCTGTATAGTAATGACACTCAGGGTAATGATTCCCCTGCCTTTAATTTTGAAGAAAGGAAAAGCAAGGATGCCAACGAGGACCAGCACATTAAAAAGCTCGATCAGTTTTATTTCCATAGTCACTTAAAAGATCCAATTGAATGCAGTTCCTAAAAATACCAAGAGGATAAAGAATATGCCATACAGGACATACGATTGTATATGCCCGTTTTGAATAAATCCAAAGCGATTCAGGAAGAAATTCAACCCTTTGGTGAGCGGATGAATCAGGTATTTTTCCATCAAATCGAAATAGGTGGTTGCAAATGTGCGTTGCAGAGGATACAAATTGGTTTTTGGTATTTTTTCAAAGTGTTTCTCTTCCCTGACCAGGAAGCTGAACAGTTGCCCGAACGGACGGGTAAACGACTTGCCGGTATATTGAGCTTTCTGCACCGGAGCGACATAGCCACAACCCCAGGTTTCGTACAGCACCGTGTTCCGCTTACGTAAAAAGAACCAACGCAAACCAAAAAGAAGCAGTAAAATGCTGATGAACAATAGACTCACCCTGCCCATGATAGCCAGATTTCCTGAAATTGTTTCAACGGTACTGCCCAAATCAACAGAAAACACATTGGAAATCACGTTGGCAGCAAAATGAAAATAAAATTGGGGGAAAATCACAACGGAAAACATCGCCGCCACAATCAGATATTGAGGCAATAGCATCACAAAAACACTTTCCTTGGGTTCATGCGGTAACTCCGTTCGGGGATTTCCCAGAAAAAGAACACCGAATGTCTTGGTGAATGTGAGCAGGGATATCCCGCCTACCACAGCCAGTCCGGCAACAGACATAATGACCAGGATCAGTTGTGGAATTTCAGAGGGTGCGCTCAAAGCCTGGAACAAACCCGTGTAAATGAGAAACTCTGATACAAATCCGTTCAATGGAGGAAGCCCCCCGATGGCCATGGCTCCGATCAGGAAAAAGGTTGCTGTCTTTGGCATTTTCTTGATGAGGCCGCCCAAAAGTTCCATGTTGCGGGTGTGCGTTTGTTGATACACACTGCCGGCAGCAAAAAACAACAGCGACTTGAACAAGGAGTGGTTGAGCGTATGCAACAAGGCGGCACTGAAACCGAGCAACACCAGCAGGGTATTTCCGTTTCCGAGTCCGATCAGCCCGATGCCGATGCCGATTCCGATCAGCCCGATGTTCTCGATGGTGCAATACGCGAGCATTTGTTTGAAATCGTATTTGACGGCCGCATTCACAATGCCATAAAGGGCCGTAGCTACCGAAAGGCTGAGAATGACCTCGCCGATAAGCAGCCAGTCTTGCTGAAGGTTCGTGATGATTCGGAAGATACCATAAATGCCCAGTTTGACGATGACGCCAGACATCACGCCGGATACATGCGAAGGCGCAGCAGGGTGGGCATGGGGCAGCCAAGTATGAAATGGAATGAACCCCGCCTTGATGGCAAAACCGACGAACAACAAAATGAACACCCAGATGGTTTCGTTTGTATGCGGCAACGCTGCCAGTGCAGAAAAATTGAACGAACCCGTCTGCACGTACAACCAAATGAAGCCAAGCGTTAAGAAAATGACACTCAGGTGCATCTGGACCATATAATTGATTCCCGCCTTGAGGGTGCTCTTGTTTTGAAATTCAAAAATGACCAGCATCAGCGAGGATAGCGACATAAGTTCCCAGGAAACCAGAAAGGCCAGCCCGTTTTCGAACAGACACACCCAAATCATGGATATATGGAATAGAATATAGAACACCCAGTGCAAGCCCGTGTTCACTTTCAGTTCTTTATAGGACTTTAAATAGCCCATGCCGAACAAGACACCGTTCAGGGAAGTGAAGTTGATGATTAAAATGAACCAGGCCGAAAGGCTGTCCAACCGGATTGTAATGTCGCCAATAAGAGGGAACATCGTGAAAAAACCGACCTGTGGGGTTCCGGTCAGCGCCAGAATGGAAGGGATGGAAGTCAGGACCGCGTTGGTCAATACAATGAATAAAGTCAGCCCTGCCTTGTACTTGTCAGAAATTAGTACAAGACCAATGATGCCAGCAATAAGTACGAGTGCCGTCAACCCGACTAAGGGTATTATCTCCATAACGATTCAACAAAAAAGGGCTTTTTTTATCCCTTTCAACAAATTTAATCAAAAAACCTGGAAAAGCATCTAAAAAGGATACTATTTCCTGACTAAATGCTGCATAATGTTGGCCGGTGGTTGTTCATTGACCAACGCACTGGTCCTAAAAATGGACCGGGAAGTAACTGTATTGGACGGTGTTCACAGCATCAGATGTAATACTCTGCAGAATCCATCACACCGGCTCTTAAGGCGTATTTGGTGGCTTCATAGACCGTATTTACTTCCAGTTTCCGAAAAATATTTTTGCGATGGGTGGTGATGGTATGAACGCTCGAAAAACGTTCCTGAGCGATTTCCTTGGTCGTTTTACCCAAGGCCAGTAACTTTAAAATGTCTTGTTCCGTCGTCGTAAGAACGTTTTCTTTGGTGGTGATCGAAACTCGTTTGCCCAAGAGCAGGTTGGTCGCTCTGCTACTCAGGTAACGTTCCTGCTCGAGCGTCAGATTCAAGGCTGCCTGGATTTCATCTTGGGTGGCATCCTTGAACAATACGCTGATGGTTTCACAGCCAGGAACGACTGTGCGCAAAAAATCTTCACTGAGTTCCTCCGAAAAAAGCAAAAAATGGGCATTCTTGAAGCGGGCACTCAGATTCAACAGATTGTCCGGCCCTGTCAAATCATATAAGGTGTAGTCAAGGATAACCAATGCCTCTGGTGAAGCTGTCAGTTCTGCCAGCAATTCCTTTTTGGAAAAGGCTTCCTCAACGCGCATTTCACCGGCAGTCTGGTTCAGGAAATAAAGCAGGCCGGCGCGGGTGATGTCCTGATTGTCGGCGAGAATGACGTATTTCATGTGAGGCTCTGTTGGATGTCGTTCAGCAATTCCTCCACCTCTTCCAGACCCACCGACAAACGGATGGTGGTGTCCCGCACGTCCATTTCTACGCGAACAGATTCCGGGAAAGTTCCGAAGATGGTGCTGGCAGGATGGATGGCCAACGACTTGTTGTCGAACAGGTTGGTGGCGCGTTTGATGAGTTTTAGTTTGTTCATGAAGGCAAAGCATTGCGCCCGGCTTTCCAAGTCGAAGGTCAGCATGGCACCGGGCAGGGGACCAAATTGGCCCAAACTTATCGCGGCAAATGGGTTTTCCGTCAGTCCGGTATAATTGACTGAAACGATGCCTTTCACCGACTGAAGCCGTTTCGCCAGCTCGAGGCAAGTCGAGGCAGCCCGTTCAAAGCGCAGCGGCAGTGTTTCCAGACCAAGCGTCTGCTGGTAAGCGACTTGTGGTGTCATATAAGCACCCATGTTTCGGTGGATTTCCCTGCGCAATTTAAAGGTGAAGGCGTTGGAACCCACTTGTTTGGCCAAATCCTTCAGTTTGACGGAGCGGTTCCAGTCGAACGTGCCGTAATCCAAAATCAATCCGCCCAGGCTGGTAGCACCTCCAGAAATATATTTGGTGCTGGAAATCAATTCGATATCCACTCCAAAGTCTTTTGCCGACCAGGCACAGAACGGCACGATGGTCGTATCGGCCACCAGCGGCACTCCGGCTTCACGAGTCAATGTAGAAAGTGCCTTCAAATCAGCCACTTCCAGCTGCGGATTCGTGATGACTTCCAGAAACAAGGCGCAGGTGTTTTCGTCCATGCAATCCCTGACTTCCTTCAGATTGGTCAGGTCGCAAAAGCGGGTTTCCACCCCAAAAGCTGCCATCGTGGAATTCAACAAGGAATAGGTGTTTCCGAACAAATGGGGCGAAGTCACTATGTTGGCACCATTGTAAGTCAGTGCAATCAATGCGTTGCTGATGGCCGCCATTCCCGAATTCAGGGCGGTGACACTGGTGGCGCCCGAAATGCTCCGAACCCGTTCTTCAAAAAACTGAACCGTCGGATTGGTGATTCTGGAATAACAATGTTCAGCCGATTTTCCGTTGAATGCTGCTTCCATTTCCTCCGCTGTGTCGAATTCAAACGCAACCGATTGATAGACGGGAACCTGCAGTGCATGATGCGGTTCTGGCTTGAGGTAAGAGGAGTGTTGGTACTTCATCGGGCGTGATATAATTAGGTGTGTGTAATACCCACAAAAATACGTCCTTTTTTCGTACTATTGCATTAGAATTCGTGAATTATACCATACGCAGGGTATTTTTGCCCACTGAAACGCCCTTATCTTTGCATCAGAAAATCAAACCAAATACATACGCATAATGTCCAAAATCGCAAAACAGTTGACCGACCTGGTCGGAAACACGCCGCTCCTGGAGCTTTCCAATTACAATGCCGCCAAAGAACTGCCCGCCACCATCATCGCCAAGCTGGAGTATTTCAATCCGGCCGGCAGCGTTAAAGACCGAATTGCACTTTCTATGATCAATGATGCCGAAGAAAAAGGCCTGCTGAAACCCGGTGCCACCATCATCGAACCGACCAGCGGCAACACCGGAGTCGGTTTGGCCTTCGTTTCAGCCGCTAAAGGTTACAAATTGATTTTGACCATGCCTGAAACCATGAGCCTGGAACGGCGCAACCTGCTCAAAGCACTTGGTGCCACGCTGGTGCTCACATCCGGTGTCGGCGGCATGAAAGCAGCCATTGCCAGAGCCATTGAACTCAAGGAAGAAACTCCCGGTTCCATCATCTTGCAACAGTTTGAAAACCCAGCCAACCCCGAAATTCACAAGCGCACTACCGGCGAAGAAATCTGGCGCGATACGGACGGCAAGATCGACATTTTCGTGGCTGGCGTCGGCACGGGCGGTACCATCAGCGGTGTCGGTGAAGCCTTAAAAAAACACAACCCAAACATCCA
>Ga0209430_1001285_pt1 | contig 19225 bp, 12 predicted proteins | sample BarGraIncub1133A_FD_184504 | JGI IMG/M metagenome (GOLD analysis project Ga0209430, IMG submission 184504) | Arctic peat soil microbial communities from Barrow, Alaska - Barrow Graham LP Incubations 11-33A (SPAdes) (version 2) | ecosystem: Environmental > Terrestrial > Soil > Wetlands > Peat... | reverse complement strand
TCAATAAGAACTTTAGTGTCTGTTTCAGATAATGAGCAACCTTCAATCTTTGATGAATTATAGACAATTGAAATCATGCAGAATTTCTCATAATCAATAGAATCCGTAATTCTTTGATTAATGTATTGTTCTCTTAGTATTTTAAGTTGATCCCACATGATATCAATTTCCAACAAATGTAACAACTCTTTTATCGATTCTGTAATTGGTAGTTTAAATGAACTGACTTAAAATCAATACTCCGATAAGTCCAATAATGCCTATCAGTGTCTCCATCACGGTCCAGACAAGAAAGGTTTGTTTTATTGTTGTGTTGAAGTACTCCTTAAACATCCAGAACCCGATATCATTAAAATGCGACCACATCAGGCTTCCGGCTCCCGTGGCAATCACCATCAGTTCCGGTGAAACACCGGTTCCTTCAATCAATGGTAACGTTAATCCTGCAGCTGTGATGCAGGAGACAGTCGCCGAGCCGATTGCAAACCGGATCAATGCGGCGACAAACCAGGTAAGGATCAATGGCGACATGCTGAATCCACTTGCCATCACCTTTATGTAGTCAGCTGTTCCGCTATCCACAAGTACCTGTTTGAATGCACCGCCCGAAGCAATGATAAGTAGGATCATCGCAACACCTGACGCAGAATCGGACAATGTTTTCATCAGATCCGACATCTTTCGTTTCTTTTTGATTCCCAATAGGTAAACCCCGATAAAGACAGCGAAGAAAAGCGCCACAGTCGGATCGCTGATAAACTTCAGTATTTTGATATTGCTGCTTTCTGCAGGAATAACCATCTGAAGAACTGCTCCGGATAGCATTAAAATAATCGGGCTGATGGCTGTGAACAGACTTGCAGAGAGTGATGGTAATTCTTCAGGTGTGAATTCGCGGGCAACAAACAATTCTTTTGGCGGGGTCAGTTTCCATTTGGAATAAAATCGCGAAAGAAGGGGACCTGCTATTATAATAGCAGGTATTGCAACCATCATTCCATACATTAAAGTAAGATTTGGATTCGCATGAAATATAAAGGCGATGGATGTTGGTGCCGGGTGGGGGGGGAGAAATCCGTGTGTTACTGAAAGTGCAGCACACAAAGGAAGTCCAAGATAGATCAGCGGTAATTTGGTTGAGGCTGCAAGCGCATAAATCAGGGGAATCAATACAAGAAAGCCGGCGTTGTAAATCATTGGTAATCCTACGAGGAAACCTGTTATCATGATTGCTATCTGTATCTTTCCAATTCCGAAAAGATCAACCAGTTTATTTGTGATCTGGTAAGCAGCGCCACTCTGCTCAAGTAATTTCCCGAGCATTGCCCCAAATACAATAATCAGAGCAAGGCTTCCCATTGTACTTCCAAGTCCGTCAGTGATGGATTGCAAAATCACAAGGGGTTCCATGCCACTTAGTAAACCAACAGCAAAAGAGGTGATTAGCAGTGCAAGAAAAGCGCTGATTTTATAAACACTTATCAGTATAAAAAGGAGTATGATCCCGGCAACAATAATAATCAGCGGCATAGTAGTTCAATTAGTCAATGAGGGACGAAAGTAAACTATTTTGGCACTTAAACGAAATGTCGGGACTGAAAATTCATATGGGCTTGAAGCTGGCAACTGGCGGCTTGCAACTAGCAAATTCGCACTTGCCGGGGAATGTATTACAGAAAACTGGATTATTTTTGAACTTTCAAAATCTGAAATAGCCATGAGAGTATACTTCTCGCAAACCAAAATGATTATATGGCTATTCCATGCGACCATTAAAAATCAAATTATAAACGCATGAAATAATAGCTTTGTAATAATTTGAACCCAAATTAACCATTATCCCTTAACCCATTATCCATTATTCAGTTTTTTCTTTTTCCGGTGCGCCAAAAGCCATACCAGAAAACCACTGATCAGAACTATCAGTACACAAATTCCGGCAACGGGAATGTATAAAAGGTAAAATATTCCGATAAACTGTTCAAGGATCCTCCCGGTGTGTATTTCAAGTGCGAGATTCCAGAGCGAGATCGGTGATTTGGCTTTAACTTCGACTGGCACCTCCCACATTGTGGTATTATTGATGGGTTCGATACCGATGTTGTAGTCGAATATCCATTGATTATTCCGATGATCTTTTATATATCCAGCCACCATGTTGTCAGATACGGGTCTTGACATCCCGGTAGGTGCCTGGTATCCTTTTCCTGTGAAGAAATCAGCAACTTCGCCATTCACAGCATCCCATGTAAACATTCCCGAAAATGAACCAATCAGGTATTTGGTGGAGTCAACCGGTTCAAGTACGTTGCATCCCATCAAACTGACAGGTGGTTGTGAATAGAACCTGATCATTGGCCGGGAGAGGGTCTCATCGGCGGCATAAAATCCATCGGCAGTAGAAAAGATATAGATTCCTAACTTTTCATTCCATGTTCCTTTACGAAGCTTATCGTTCCAGGCATTGTTGTTGTCGAGATGCGTTCCCGGGATAATGCCAACTCTTGAATTGACAATCGGTATCAGCAGCGGCGGACGCAGAAACATACCTGCTGTCGTATTGATCACCAAAAACAGGACAAAAACATAACCCACCACATTGTGCCAGCGAAGATTGAGCCGGAAGGTAGCCGGAAGGTTTCCTGAAGTACCGCTTATCCTTTTCTTTCGTCTAATTAGTTTAGGGAAAAAGAAGTGAAGCAATCCTGTAACAGTGAGTAATATCGTTACAAATCCCAGCAAATCGACCAGTAATTTTCCAATAGTTCCGAATAACTCGCCGCTGTGCAATTCCCAAAGTGTATTGAACAGACCGGCGCTTCTTGTATAACCTTCGGGTGCCGGAAGTACAATAGTTTGAAAATGGTTTAAATCTGCACTCTTAATCAGGTAATTTCGGCTTAGGATAAAAAGTGTGTCCTTGCGGATAAACAGATCAACAAGTCGTTGCCCGCTTGCAAGTGTGGGTATTGATTGCCATTCTTTATCTGAAATACCGCGTTGAAACAATCCGAACTGTGTGGCAGCAATCAATTTTCCGTTGAATGAAATCAGTTGATTGATCTTCCGGTTATCGATTCCGCGCGGAAATCCCTGGTTGTAATCGATAAAGCCTTGATTCGTTTTGATCCATGAACCAATATTCCCGAAGAAAAGCAGGGAGTCTTCACCAATACTAAAACCTCCGCGCACAGCTGCCTGGTTCCAGTTCTGGTATTCATACGATCGGGGCATCCATTTCCTGGAGACGTCTACTCCCGAAAACAAGTTGCGGTGATTCATGATCATACCCGAAAATGCGAAGTGAATCGCAAAAATAGCGATTATAATTCCCGGCCATTTATGGAACTTCCGAAATGTGGTGACAAGCTTTTTTCGGTTCATCTGAAATGACTTGTTCTGATATTTGTAATCATAGATCTATTCGCTTTCCTTATAAATGGCATTCCCATAATCTATACCAAAGTGATTTTGTAATGATAAAAGAAGTCACGGTGTGCGGCGCATACAACTGATTTATTTCATTTGACATTTGCAGATGCGTCTCTATTGTTGTTTTATTTAATACCCCGGGTTGCGCTCTCCGTCAGCTGACGGATCGCTTACCCGGGGTTATTGATATTTTGCACATTCAGTGCCGTTTGCTTTTATGACTGTCCATTTCTCTCAGTCTCTAAATCTCTTAGTCTAATTTTGTCTCTCCCTCTTTCACATGACTCCATCCAAATTTGAGTCCGAAAATAAACCAGACCAAAGATAGTGTTCCGGCAGCAAACAAGGTGTCACCAAACACGCGCATCCATTTCAATGTTAGCATATATGGTTGATGCAAAAACTCAGCTGATCGTGCATACCATAATCCTTCTTTCACACTGGCAACTGTTTGCGCCAGTCCAATTGGAAGAACACTGAATAACACCATTGTCGCAAGTCCGATATTGATAGACCAGAATGCAAATTTAATATAACGGTCTTTCCAGACAACTGTTTTATCCATGTCGCGCAAAACGAACAACATCAAACCAATTCCGAGCATACCATAAACTCCGAATAACGCCGTATGGCCGTGTACAGCAGTGGTATTTAAGCCTTGCATGTAATAAAGTGCAACCGGTGGATTGATCAGGAATCCGAATATCCCGGCGCCTACAAGGTTCCAGAAAGCAACCGCAATAAAGCAGTAAATAGGCCATTTGTAGGCTTTGGTCCACTCTGCCATCTTCGTTATTTTCAGGTTATCGTAAGCTTCAAATCCCATCAGCACCAACGGTACGACTTCAAGTGCACTAAATGTTGCTCCCAATGCCATGACGGCAGTTGGAGTTCCCGTAAAGTAGAGATGATGGAAAGTTCCTAATATTCCACCGGCCAAAAAGACAACGGTAGAGAAAAGAACTGCGGAAGTTGCGGTAACGGCTTTGACAATATTTAGCCTGACAAACAGGAAGGCGGTAATAACGGCTGCAAAAACTTCGAAGAAACCTTCAACCCAAAGATGAACTACCCACCAGCGCCAGTATTCTGCAACTGCAAGGTTCGTTTGTCTTCCCCAGGCAAGACCTGCTCCGTAGAATGCGGCGATCGCTATTGTAGATATAAGGAACATCGCCAACAGATTACGATTATCCGATTTCTGTTTGAGGGCAGGCCAGATCGCGCGTCCCATTAATATTAACCATATAATCAATCCGACAAAAAGGAATATCTGCCAGAAACGACCAAGGTCAACATACTCATAACCTTGATGTCCAAACCAAAAGTTTTGAACAAATCCTAGTTTTTGCATCACACCCATCCATTGACCGGCTAACGATCCAAGTACAATTACAAGCAATGCGATGAATAAGAAGTTCACACCCAGTCGTTGAAACTTAGGTTCGTGTCCCGAAATAGCGGGGGCATAATATAAACCGGTTGCAAGCCATGACGTAGCAATCCAGAAGATCGCAATTTGTACGTGCCATGTGCGTGAAATAGAGTAGGGGAGCCAGTCGCCTAATGGAATACCATAAAAAGCGTGCCCTTCAACACCATAATGCGCCGTGATCACTCCCATAACAACCTGTACCAACAGAAGCAGCGTAACAATCCAGAAATATTTCAACGTTGCCTTTTGCGAGGCCGATTGTGTGGTCATTAATAAAGGATGTTTAAGAGGAAATTCATCATCCTTTTCATCTCTTTTCCTGGCGTAGTACCAAACCATCAATCCAATTCCCGCCAAAAGCATCATCACGCTAAAACCGGTCCAAAGTAAAAGTTCACCAGTAGGACGATTACCAACCAGTTCTTCAGCAGGCCAGTTATTGGTATAGGTAATGGTTTCATCGGGTCGCTGCGTTACGCATGCCCACGAAATCCAGAAGAAAAATGCGTTTAGTTGCCTGACACGTTCCGGATCTTTCAGCGAATTTTCGGGAATCGCATATGCTTCGCGCAGACTTGCCATTCCTGGATCGTTCGTGAACAATCCACCGTAAAACTTCGTGTTATCTGCAATCGCTTCGGCTCTTAATTTCGAAACAATCAACGTTTTAGTTTCTGCCTGGTAACTGTTAACCCGAAGATCTTTCTGTAAATGGATCTTAAGAGAGGCCTGTTTCTCAGTGTTCACTTTGTCATAAGTGAGACTGTCGGATGCCATTGCATATTTGTTGAGCATAAACATCGCCTCTTTATGAAGCCAGTCGGCACTCCAGTCGGGTGCCTGATAAGCTCCATGTCCCCATACGGTTCCGATCTCCTGTCCGCCCATTGATTGCCAGACATTCTGACCATCTTTGATATCCTGACCTGTAAAAAGAATTGTTCCGTCAGCAGTCATTACCTTGTCGGGAATAGGGGGAGCCTGCCGGTAGATTTCCCGTCCATAGTAGATCAGAACGGCAAATGAAATGGTCATTACCAGGATAAAACTAATCCAGAGTTTTTTTGTGTTCATTTAATAAACTGTTGTTAGTTAATGATTAATATATATTTGATAAGGGTTTCAAGATGGATTATATACTTGAGTCAATTTCTCAATTCTCGCGATAAAATCTTTTTTCTGATGATTTGGGAGGCATTTATTCTCCACTTCCTGAAATTGTTTGTATAGTGATTCCTGATCATCCTTTGGAAGTGCCTGATCGGCCATTCTGAACAGAACATTGTTCTCCTTTGCGATGTGATTCCGGAGCAATTCACCGTATCCGAGCATGTTACTATAGATAAAAGAGAGCGCCGAAAGATCACCGTTCTTAAACAGTTCAATATTCACTGTCATCTCTTTCACAAAGGCTCTCCCTTGTGTATGCTCGTGGAGCATCATCGCAACAGGGCCTTGTTGAGTGGAGAAACCATGCCCAGCCATCAGCGGGAAGAGCAAGGTTTCCTCTTTGGCGTGGTGCAGACCATCGGCATAGCTTTTGATTAAATCTACTGCATCTTCCAGATCGGAGATATCAGGCTCCGATGATTTTGTCATGGCCTCCATTACATCAATCAACTGTAAGATATAGACATGATCGTCTTCCAGATTTTTTGTCGCGTTGTTCATATTTCTAAATTTTAATTGGCAAGTTTTAAAGCTGCAGGATAGAGTATGTTGTTTTCGAGATGGACGTGGATGTGCAGATCATCTTCGAATTGTTCGAGGAGTTTAAAGGTTACCTGGTAGGTACTGCAACTGTCTTCCGGCAAGGAATAATGATGTGTCAGGTTGTTGATGGCGTCCATTGCACCACCCGCAAACTCATGCTCACCTGCCATTCGGGCAATTTCTGAGATAATTAATTTTTTCGATTCGGGATTGTTGTTTGCGAGTACGCTTTTAATTGCCGGGAATAAAACCTCTTCTTCATTTTTTAAGTGCTGAAGCAATTCATCGTTTATTTGAGCAAAAAGAGCCGCCACTTCAACAAGTTCAGGGTGATGAACTCCATGAACATCCGCAATTTTTCGTGTATACTGAACCAATTCCGGTAAGGTTTTAAGTACATAACGGTGATGGGTATTCACGATGTAATCGCAAAGGAAATCAAGTTTCCACGATCTGTAATCCTGTCCGGCATTCGGGGGAGTAGCCGCCAACTCTTGTAATTCAAGTTTTACCTTATTCTGGTCGACCCCTCTTTCGAGACAGGCATCTGCCAACGATTTCTTACCTCCGCAGCAGAAATCGATGTTGTTGCTTTTGAAAACGGAGGCGGTCCGGAAGTCATTGGCGACTATATCGCCTATTGGGGTTGTACTGCTAATTGTGTCTTTATTCATTTTTTGTCGATTAAATAAAGTGCAATAATAAGAAATTATTTAATAAAAGACAAAAAGGTCTTTTATTATTTTATTCTTTTTTTTCATTAACTTTGTACGGTCATTAAAAGGAAGGAAGAAAGCCGTGTTTAATAAAGAGACAGAATATGCCCTGCGTGGGCTGGTATATGTACAGGTTCAGAATATGAAAGGCACAAAGCCGGGGATCATTGAGATTGCCAATGAAATTGATGCCCCTTTGCATTATACAGGCAAGATTATGCAGCGGCTAGTTAAGCAAGGGTTTTTATTGTCGAATAAGGGGAAGGGCGGGGGTTTTTATTTCGATGACCATCAACCTGAGCTTCCCTTAAAAAAGATTATTCAGGCGATTGAAGGGGAAAAAACATTCGGGGGATGCGGATTCGGGTTAAAGCATTGCGACGAAAACAATCCTTGCCCGCTTCATGGTCAATATGCCCCGATACGGGATTCGATTAACAATCTTATTTCCGGAAACACGGTTCAAAGCCTGGCAAGGGAATACCAAAACGGGGATATGGCGCTTTTAAGTCGATTGAAAGGGTAATCGGCTTTTTTTGATCTATCCGATATTGCAATTTTTGGGAATTCTATTTCCATAATCTAATTTAGATTTTTACGAGGTAAATATCGTAATGGTGGAATAGATTATTTTTTTGGTGAATTATTCAAATATATCAGTTAAAAAAAGTTGCTTTGTCTAAAGCTTATTGATAATAGATGGTTTTGGTGGTCTCCAAAATTATATTGCTTAGAAACATTTTAAATATATAGTTCAAGGAGTTTATTTATCGGTAAGATTCGTAAACTTGCACGTTTGATAAACTATATTTGCGAATTAATTAAACAAACAAAATATCATTAATATGTTGGTTGCATAATGAGCCTTGTTTTTACGATATATTCCGCTTTTTTTCTTGCAACGGCATTCGTCTCATTTTCTGTTGCTTTCCTTGCCTGGCAACGTCGGTTTGTAAAAGGAGCCAGAGAAATCACCGTGTTGATGACTGCAGCAGGCATAGGTGCATTTTGGCTCATATTTGAGACTGCGGCACCTACAGTAATGGAAAAAATATTCTGGTCCAAACTCGAATACATCGGAGGGATTCCTACCCCTGTCCTTTATCTGATATTTGTCCTGCGCTTCACTGGTAAAGACCGGTTTATCACCCCCAAATATATCTTATTGTTGTTCATTATCCCGGTCATCACCTTTTTATTCGCAATCACCAACGAATATCATCACCTGGTATGGACAGGATTTTCTGCAATTTCTGATAAAACGAACCTGATGGAATATTATCATGGTGTTATATTCTGGACAGGTTACATCGGCTACACTTATCTGATGCTTTTTGTAGCAACGATCTCCCTTTTTCGTTTTATTATTCATCAAAACAAACCATTCCGTTTTCAGGGGGTGATTGTTTTAATTGGAGGTTTATGCCCATGGACTGCAAGCGTGATATACCTTACCGGAAGTAATCCGGTTGCCGGGCTGGATATCACCCCAATAAGCATAATCCTCAGTGGTACACTTGTGGCTTATGCTATTTTAAATATTCGCTTCCTTGATCTTGTCCCTGTTGCCAGGGAAATGCTTGTTGAAACTTTACCTGATGGAATTCTGGCGCTCGACGGTCAAAACAGGATACAGGACATCAACGGTGCCGCATTAGATTTTCTGGGTATCCCAAATAAATACATCATTGGATTTTCTGCTCTGAAAACAGGCGCCAGTGCAACCTTGTTGATGGATGCCGTAATTAATCGTGAAGCGATTGACGAGATCGATATCCTGAATAAGAATAAAATTAAAACGTTCCGGATTATTAAGCATGCGATCAAAAACCAGACGGGCAGCCGTCTGGTTGTAATACAGGATATTACAGAACAGGTTGCCTCGAACAGAATGATCAGGGCAGGGGAAGAACGTTACTACCACATGTTTTCCATGTTCCGGTTGATGTCAGATAATATAGATGACTTTCTGTGGGCAAAGGATATGGACGACAAGTATACATTCGTAAATAAAACGATGTGCGACAGGCTCCTGATTGCAAACAATGTTGATGAACCCATCGGAAAAACGTATGAATTCTTCGTCAGCCGGGAGCGGGAAACTCATCCCGAAAATCCCGATTGGAATACATTTGTTACAGATTCTGTGGCCAATGATATGCTAACTTTCAACGGAAGGAGTTCAAAACAATATGATTTATCCGGAAATGTGCAGGGAAAATTTCTTTACCTTGATGTTCATAAAGCGCCAATTTGGGATGAACTTGGGAATCAAATAGGTGTTGTTGGAACGGCCAGAGATGTTACACTCACAAAACAGCTTGAAAGTGAAAAAACAGCTACATTGGAGCAGTTGCAGAAGAGTGAAGATAATTTACTGAAAATCAATGCCGAAAAAGATAAATTCTTTTCCATCATTGCCCATGATCTGCGAGGCTCGTTCAGTGGTTTTTTAGGATTAACGGAGATAATGGTCGAAGATTTACCGGGTTTGACGATGGAAGAGATTCTGGATCTTTCGTTGAGTATGAAAAATTCTGCCGCGAACCTGTTTAGATTACTCGAAAACCTGCTTGAATGGGCCAGAATGCGCCAGGGGTTAATTCCTTTTGATCTGAAATTAATTCAATTGCTTCCTTTGGTAGATGAAAGTGTGAAGGCGATTCACGAATCGGCTAAATGCAAGAATATTGAAATCGTTAACAATATTCCGGAAAGTGTTGTTGTTTTTGCTGACAAACACACACTTCAAACTGTCATCCGTAACCTCGTTTCAAACGCCGTGAAATTTACACCACAAGGTGGAAAAATAAATATCATTTACAATGTCACCTCTGAAAAAGAGGTTGAAATATCAATTAAGGATTCAGGTATTGGGATGAGTTGTACGATGATTGAAAATTTATTCAGGCTGGATGTTAAGACCAATCGATTAGGTACCGATGGTGAACCAAGTACAGGGTTGGGATTGATGCTGTGCAAAGAATTTGTTGAAAAACATGGTGGCAAAATAAGGGTGGAAAGTGAAGTTGGAAATGGATCGACGTTTTATTTTACAATTCCCTGCATTTTGAAACAGGAAAAAAGCAGTGTCACTCTAAAACGTAGGATAGGAAGCCACGAAATGCATATGAAAAATTAATAAGCATCAGAAAGTTTTGCTAACCTTCATATTTTGTCTGTTTTGTAATAATTTGGTTAGTTTATAATATCATTTTATGGATAGTTGGACTTATCTGATTGAAAAACTATATTTGTATCACTAATCTGCATACAAGATGACAACTAAACCTGACTTTCAAAATTCATCTGTTGATTCCTTGCGCAATATTCAATTTAGCGACCTGTTTATTCTTGAAGATATTCAACATTTGCAGGATTTATTTGCTGATGCTCATGGTATTGCTTCGATTATTACCGCGATTGACGGCCAGCCAATCACCAGGCCAAGCAACTTTACGCAGTTATGTGGTAACATTATCCGGAAAACAGAGAAGGGGCGAGCGAACTGCTTTAAATCTGATGCCGCAATTGGTAAGAAATGTTCTTCAGGCCCAATTATTCAGCCATGTATGAGCTGTGGTTTATGGGATGCCGGTGCAAGTATTACTGTTGCCGGCAAACACATTGCCAATTGGTTAATCGGACAGGTGCGAAATGAAAAAGTCAGTGAGTCACAAATGATTCAATATGCGGATGAAATTGGTGCAAAACGCGTTGATTTTCTGGAAGCATTTCATGACGTCCCGGCAATGTCATTAGAAAAATTTGAGAAAGTAGCCAGACTGTTATTCGCGTATGCCAACGAACTTTCCGAAAAGGCCTATAATAATCTGCAATTGAAATTGAAAATTGAAGAGAACGAAAAAACCGTAAAGTTATTGCAGGAAAGCGAGGAACGTTTTCAGACATTATTTAATAAGGCTCCACTTGGTTATCAGTCGCTTGACTCTGATGGCAAATTTATTGAGGTAAATCACAAATGGTTAGATACACTTGGCTATACACATCAGGAAGTAATTGGAAAATGGTTTGGCGATTTCCTGTCTCCGATGTATCAGGAAGGCTTCCGTAAGCGATTTCCGATCTTTAAAGCCCAGGGCCATATTCATAGCGAATTTGAAATGGTTCATAAAAATGGGAAAAAATTATTTATTGCTTTCGATGGAAAGATCGGGTATGATTTAAATGGCAAGTTTCAGCAGACCCATTGTATATTACAGGATATCACTGAGCGCAAAAAGTCTGAAAATGCACTGATAGAAAGCGAAGAAAGATATCGCACCGTGGTTTCCAATACGCCGGTGGTCACGTTTGTGACAGACGATAAGGGTATATTTAGTCTCTCAGAAGGAATGGGATTGGCAAAGTTGGGATTAAAACCCGGGCAAATTGTTGGACGCTCCGTCTTTGATGTGTACAGAGATTTCCCTACAATCTTAGAGGCCTTGAAAAAAGCGCTTGGAGGCGTCCATCAGCGATATGAAGTGATGGTTCAGGGTATTGTTTTCGATGTCTTTTATTCTCCTGTTTTTGATCAGCATGGCAAAGTTGTAAAAGTTATAGGCGTATCCAACGATATCACTGAGCGCATAAAAGCAGAGGAAGCGTTGGTGAAAAGTGAGGAGAAGTACCGCAAAATCTTTGAAAATGTGCAGGACGTTTTTTATCAGACGAACATGGACGGGATATTTATTGAGGTAAGCCCATCAATAGAACATTACACAGGATTCAGACAAGATGAAATAATTGGATCAAATGTTAATGATTTTTATTATGATTTGAATGATAGAATTCACGTGCTTGATACCATTTTGAAAAATGGTGAAATAAAAGATTATGAATTAAAGCTGAAAATCCAAAGCGGAGAAATAAAATACGGATCAATTAATGCACGTTTGTTTTTTGATGCGCAGGGGCAGCCAAGTTATATCAGTGGTGCAATACGGGATGTCACAGAACGGAAGCTGGCTGTATTGGCTTTAAAAGAAAGCGAAGACAGGTATCGGAGTTTCATTTCACAGGTTTCGGAAGGCGTTTACAGATTAGAAAGTGATCTTCCGATGGATATAGGCTTACCGGTCGAAGAGCAGGTTGATTTTATTTATGACCATATGTTTATTGCCGAATGCAACGACGCATTTTTAAAGATGTACGGAATTACAGATCGGAAAGATGTTATTGGCAAGGGCCATCTTGATTTTCATGGAGGACGTCACAATGTGTTGAATAGAAGTTTGTTGAAAGAATTTATCAACAATGGTTATACTATTCAAAACGGGATTACAGAAGAAAAGAATACAACCGGAAAACTGATATATATAAGTAATAATTCATTGGGTATCATACAGAATAATCATCTTGTCAGGGTGTGGGGTACCCAGATCGATATCACCGAAAAGGTTCGGTCCGATCGTGTTCAGCAGGTCCTCTATGCCATTTCCCTTGCCGCTCTTTCATCAAAAGATATGGATGAACTGACAGAAATAATTAGTTTGCAACTTGGTAAATTGCTGGATACAAACAACTTTTATATTGCTTTTTATGATGAGACCAATGGGATGTTATCGACTCATTTTTTAAATGACCAGAAAGACGAGATAACATGTTGGCCCGCTGAGATGTCAGCAACAGGTTATGTGATAAAGCGTCAGAAATCTTTGCTTGCGAATGATACTGATATGATTAATTTATGTGAGGCCGGTGAAATCGAAATTATTGGCGTACCTGCAAAGGTTTGGTTGGGTGTTCCGCTTTGGGCAAAGAAAAAGGTGATTGGGGCGATTGTCGTTCAGAGTTACGATAACGCAGATGCTTATACCGAAAAAGACCAATTGATGCTCGAATTTATTTCCCATCAGATTGGCATTTCAATCGAACGTAAAAAGGCTGAACAGGAATTAAAGGAGGCAATTCTGAAAGCACAGGAATCCGACCGTTTAAAATCTGCTTTTCTTGCCAATATGAGTCATGAGATCAGAACTCCGATGAATGGAATACTCGGTTTTGCCGGATTATTGAAAGAACCTGATCTCACGGAAGAAGAACATGAGGAGTATATCCAGATTATTGAGAATAGCGGAGCCCGAATGTTGAATATTATCAATGACATAATGAGTATTTCTAAAGTTGAATCGGGTCAAATGGAAATTACAATTTCTGAGACAAATTTAAACGATCAAATGAAATACATTTATACCTTCTTCAAGCCTGAGGTCGAAGGTAAAGGGATGAAGTTTACTTTTAAAAACGCCTTGCCGGATAATAACGCTGTTATTAAAACAGATAAAGAAAAAGTTTATGCAATACTTACTAACCTGGTAAAAAACGCTATAAAATTTACGAAATCAGGTAGTATTGAATTCGGTTATTCCTTGAAGTCGGGAATAGAAGAAAAAGAACTGGAATTCTATGTGAAAGATACTGGTATGGGTATTCCTGAAGATCAGCAAGGGTTCATCTTTGATCGTTTCAGACAAGGTAGTGAATCGCTGAACCGGAATTATGAAGGAACTGGTCTGGGCTTAGCCATTTCGAAAGCATATGTGGAGATGTTAGGAGGCAGAATTTGGGTAGAAAGCAAGGTGGGAAAAGGTTCCGGTTTTTATTTTACACTTCCTTTCAACCGTGAAAGAAAAGTACCAGAAATCAAAAATAATATTAGTTTATTGGATGTTAAATCGACTCAGATTGGTTCAGAAATTTTTGGATTGAAGGTATTGATAGCTGAAGATGACGAAGGATCAGCAATGCTTATTGCAATGGCCATCAATGGGTTTAGTAAAGCCATTATAAAAGTAAGAACTGGGATCGAAGCTGTTGAAGCATGCCGGAATCATCCGGATATTGATTTAATACTGATGGACATTAAAATGCCTGAAATGGATGGATTTGAGGCTACCAGACAAATTCGTCAATTCAACAAGGATGTTATTATTATTGCGCAAACAGCTTATGCATTAACGGGCGACAGGGAAAAAACATTAGCAATCGGATGCAATGATTACATTGCAAAACCCATTCAGAAAGATCAGTTTATTGTATTGATAGAAAAATATTTTAAGAAACAGGGGAATAAATAGAGTTAGAATTAATGACATAGAATTCGGATAAAAAAAGCAAAGTGTTTGTTAATGAGTTTTTTAAGATCAGACCTTTTAGACTTGAAAAAGTAAGAATAACTAATTTAAGTTTTTTTATCATTTGATTTATACAACTATTTATATATTTGTGCAACTATTTTGGCGGATATTCGTTTCTATTTCTATAATGAAAAAGTTTTTATCCATATCATTTTCACTGCTCATCCTGGTTTCTGGATTGCAACTCACTGTTTCAACACATTATTGTGGCGGTGAAATTGCAGCTTCCAAATTATCAGTTTCGGGCGAGTTGGCTTCTTGTGGTATGGAAACTCCAGCAGCGCAATGCCCGTCGACCGGAACCCATTTTGGTTCGAATTGCTGCAATACCAAAGTCTCTGTTTTTGCGATAGATAACAATTACCCACCTTCGTTTTCTGATTATAAATCATTTTCGCAAAACATTTTACAGGTTTTTGATATTCCTGTAAGTTACCAGATTCAGTCTTTATCAGTTTTAAGTCTTTGTAGTACAAATGTCAGTCCGCCAGGCAATTTCATGGTGAGCGCTGTCAGCTTGCCCGACATTTGTGTGTTCCGTATTTGATTTTATGTCTTAACCATTATTTAGTGGGAAAGTTATGTGAACTTTTTCTGCTAATGAATTTTTTATTTCTATTATTCAAGACATTAACATCAAATATTTTAAATCATGAAAACTGTAAAAATCATTATAATTGCCTTATTGGCAATCGCTTTGGGCTCTAACTCCTATGCCCAGTCAAATACGGCATCACAAGTAGCTGCAACAAAAACCGAAACACTTAAAGTTTCCGGAAACTGCGGTATGTGTAAAACGCGTATTGAAAAAGCAGCCAAAATAGATGGCGTTTCCAAAGCAGAATGGGACAAAACAAGTAAGATGCTAGCTGTAACTTACGATCCTTCAAAAACAAGCATTGATCAGGTCGGGAAAAAAGTGGCTGCTGCAGGTCACGACACCGAAAAGGTAAAAGCTGAAGATAAGGTTTACAGCTCGCTTCCGGCTTGCTGCAAATATCGGTAATTCTGAAATTTGACGATTCGTCAATGACCCGATCTTAAATTCTAATATTTGGATCACTTCATTGTCGAATTGTTTCAACTTTTTATTGCCGATACGAAGTTCGACTGAGCTAATCGTCGAAACAAAGTTCGACGAAGTCAATTGCCTCATTTTCTCATTTTTAAATTATTCCCATGTTCAACCGACTTGTAAAATATTTCCTCGAAAACAGGCTGATTACCTTTATTTTCCTGATCACTTTTGTGGTTCTGGGTATGGTATTTATGCCTTTTAACTGGAAATCGGATTTTTTCCCGCGTGATCCGATCGCAGTGGATGCAATCCCCGATATCGGGGAAAATCAGCAAATTGTATCGACCGAATGGATGGGGCGTTCACCAAAAGATATGCAGGATCAGGTTACCTTTCCATTGACAACTGCATTACTGGGAATCCCCGGCGTGCAAACTGTGAGAAGTACCTCTATGTTTGGTATGTCTTTTATCTATATCATCTTTAAAGATAACATCGAGTTTTACTGGAGCCGCTCACGCATTCTCGAAAAGCTGAATTCTTTACCTTCAGGAACATTACCTGCCGGGGTACAACCAACACTCGGACCCGATGCAACCGCTTTGGGGCAAATTTTCTGGTACACATTGGAAGGACGCAACCCCAAAACCGGTCTGCCAAATGGTGGATGGGATCCGCAGGAACTCCGCACCATTCAGGACTTTTACGTCAAATACGGATTATCAGCAGCTGAAGGAGTTTCGGAAGTCGCATCGGTTGGTGGTTTTATCAAGGAATACCAGGTCGACTTAAACCCTGAGGCATTGAAAGCATTTAAGGTTACAGTAATGGATGTGATGAATGCCGTACGTAAAAGCAATCTCGACATTGGTGCTGAAACAATGGAGCTCAACAATGTCGAGTATATTATCCGTGGCTTGGGATATGTGAAGAACCTGGCTGACCTTGAAATATCGGTGGTGGCTGTCAGGAATAATGTTCCTGTCAGGATAAAAGATGTGGCGCATGTTGCTTTTGGTCCTGCCACACGTCGTGGGGGGCTTGATAAAGCGGGTTCCGAAGCGGTAGGTGCAGTAGTGGTGGCCCGTTACGGTTCTAATCCGATGGATGTGATCAACAATGTAAAAGGTAAAATAAAGGAAATTGAAGCAGGGATGCCGCAAAAGACTTTGCCTGATGGTACAGTTTCCAAAGTAACCATCGTCCCTTTTTACGATCGTACCGGTTTGATTAAAGAAACAATTGGAACACTTGAATCTGCCCTGTCGCACGAAATTCTGATCAGTATCATTGTCATTATTATCCTTGTAATGAATCTGAGGGCATCCCTCATTGTTGCAGGATTACTTCCGATTGGGGTATTAATGACGTTTATTCTTATGCGTCTTTTTGGCGTTGAGGCCAATATTGTTGCTTTGTCGGGTATCGCAATTGCGATTGGAGTGATGGTCGATATTGGGATTGTGGATGTTGAAAATATTCTCAGGCATTTGGAAATGCCCGAAAACAAAGGGATTCGCGGTAAAAAGTTAATGTCGGTAATCTATCTGGCAACTACCGAAGTGCGTGCGGCGGTGGTTACCTCAATTGCGACAACCATCGTCAGCTTTCTGCCTGTTTTTGCAATGCAGGCAGCAGAAGGAAAGCTGTTTCACCCACTTGCCTTCACAAAAACGTTTGCCTTGATATCTGCATTTATCCTTGGAATTGTAGTTCTACCAACTTTAACGTATATCTTCTTTTCGATACGCATCGATACAAAGAAGATCCGCAAAGTATGGAACGGAGGGTTGTTTGTTGCTGGCATCCTGTTTATAATTTTCTGGCATGCATGGCCTGCGTTGGCATTAATTGCAATTGGAATCAACAATTTGCTCGACGATCGTTGGTCAGGAGACAAAAAAGAATACCCCAACTATATCAACATTGCCATCACCGTTCTTGTGGCAGCGTGGTACCTTACGATAGCGTGGTTGCCGCTGGGTGCACATAATAGTGTTTTGGCGAACTTCCTGTTTGTAGGTGGAATCATAGCTATCATTCTTGCTGCTTTGATGTCAATGGTCCATTTCTATGAGGATATTATACGTTGGGCATTGGCAAATAAACGAATGTTTCTGATTATCCCTGCTGTCACATTGTTATTCGGACTATTCGTCTGGCTGGGCTTCGATAAATCATTCGGATTTATCGCTACAGGTGCAGAAAAAATGGGATGGAAAAGTTTCAGGCAAACAGCATTTTGGCAGTCGCCTTCTAATACGTTTCCAGGTATAGGGAAGGAGTTTATGCCTTCGCTTAATGAAGGTTCGTTCCTGTTAATGCCTACCAGTATGCCTCATTCAAGTATCGAAAAGAACCTTCAATACATTGAGACACTTGATAAACGTTTGTCTACTATTCCCGAAGTAGATGTTGCGGTTGGTAAATGGGGGCGTGTAAATTCGGCGCTCGACCCGGCTCCTGTTCAAATGTTCGAGAATACAATCAATTATCGTTCAGAATATATCCTTGACGAAAACGGGCAGCGTATGAAATTTAAAGTGGACAAGGAAGGAAGCTATCTCTTTAAAAGCGGATCAAAATACAATCTTAAAAAGCAAGGCTTTCTGATTTTTCCGGACGATAGTCTGATCCAATCCGACAATGGTGAGTATTTCCGTCAGTGGCGTCCCGAAATAAAAAGTCCGGATGATATCTGGAAAGAGATTGTGAAAGTGACGAATATTCCGGGCCTGACCTCTGCTCCTAAATTGCAACCCATCGAAACCCGACTGGTAATGCTTTCAACCGGAATGAGAGCACCGATGGGACTGAAAGTATATGGACCCGATTTGGAATCGATCGAAGCGGCCGGGATACAGCTTGAAAAAGCTTTAAAAGATGTACCCTCTATTAAAGCTTCAGCTGTTTTCTATGACCGTGCGGTCGGAGCCCCTTATATCCAAATAAAGCTAAACCGTGAAGAGATGGCCCGGTATGGAATGACTGTCAGTGATGTGCAGGAAGTTTTACAGGTGGCTGTCGGGGGTATGGCGCTCAGTAATTCTGTTGAAGGTCGTCAGCGGTTCCCGATCAGGGTTCGTTATGCGCGTGAGTTGCGTGATAATCCGGATGATCTGAAACGGATCCTTATTCCAACAGCAACTGGTATTCAGGTACCTTTGAGTGAAATTGCAGATATTGATTACACGCGAGGCGCACAGATGATCCGTAGCGAAAATACGTTCCTGAACGGGTATGTTATTTTCGATAAGAATGAAGGTAAAGCTGAAGTAGATGTTGTGGAGGAAGCAACTAAAGTTTTACAAGAGAAACTGAACTCAGGTGCGCTCGTTTTAGCACCCGGCGTATCTTATAAATTTGCCGGAAATTACGAGCATCAACTTAGAGCTACAAAAAGACTGGCAATCGTCATCCCAATAAGTCTGTTGCTGATATTGTTGTTGCTCTTTTTCCAGTTCCGCACTGTGACAGCTTCATTTATTCACTTTTCAGGTGTATTTGTCGCCTTTGCCGGCGGGTTCATCATGCTATGGCTATACGGACAGGATTGGTTTATGAATTTTTCTGTGGCAGGAATCAACCTTCGGGACATGTTCCAAATGCATCCGATTAACCTGAGTGTTGCCGTCTGGGTCGGGTTTATTGCCCTGTTCGGTATCGCGACGAACGACGGGGTCATTATGGGAACCTATATTCACCAGGTATTCGAAGCCCGGCATCCGGCTACTGTTCATGATGTTCGCGAGGCGGTGGTATCGGCAGG
>Ga0209430_1001279_pt1 | contig 19308 bp, 24 predicted proteins | sample BarGraIncub1133A_FD_184504 | JGI IMG/M metagenome (GOLD analysis project Ga0209430, IMG submission 184504) | Arctic peat soil microbial communities from Barrow, Alaska - Barrow Graham LP Incubations 11-33A (SPAdes) (version 2) | ecosystem: Environmental > Terrestrial > Soil > Wetlands > Peat... | reverse complement strand
CCGCAGGTAGATCGATGGTGCCCCCGGCAGGATTCGAACCTGCGGCACATGGTTTAGGAAACCATTGCTCTATCCCCTGAGCTACGAGGGCGTTTCGTGCGTTTCCGCTGGTAGATGGCCTACGCGGTGTCGGTCTCTTGATCCGACGTCGTCGACGAGTGGCCGCCATTTGTCACGGGATGTTCGTCGAGCAGTGGTCCGGCGACTTTGTCAGCTGCCGACCGACTGTCCGATGGTATCAGATGAGAATACGTATTCAGGGTGAGGCCCGCGTCCGCGTGACCGAGCATCTGCTGCAGGACCTTGACGTTCATCCCGACGGACAGCGCACGACTTGCGAACGTGTGTCGTAGTAGACCGGGAGGGACGGGCTCGGCGCGCCCCCTGAGCTACCCGTTGCATGCTGGCGAGGAGTGATAAACAAACGCGTGGGGTGGGTACGCTCCCTTTCAGGGAGGGGGCATAGAATCATGCGAGTCTCAACGAGAACGACACGCTTCGCGCTCCTGCTCGGACTGCTTGCCACGCTGGTGATCGCGATCCCCGCGGTGGCCATGGCGATCGAGGCGCCCGTGCTCCTCGGGACGACCTCCAGCTTCGCCGTCTTGGCCGGATCAGGCATCACCGTCGCGGGCCCCGTCAACTCGACCACGATCTGGGGCGACATCGGTACGTTCCCGACGACGTCGATGACGGGCTTGGGCAATCTCGTACTCCACGGAACGAACCAAGACGGGAACACGCTCACGCAGGGCGCCAAGAACGACCTGATCACCGCATACAACGATGCGGCCGGCAGGACCGGCGGGACCGCGATCGCCGGGAACGAACTCGCCGACAGGACTCTTACGGCCGGCGTGTATACCGCGGGACCCGGGGTGCTCTATCTGTCGTCGGGGACCCTGACGCTCGACGCCCAGCACAACCCCGACGCGGTCTTCATCTTCCAGGCCACCAGCGGCCTCACCATCGCGTCGGGCACGAACATCGAGCTTATCAACGACGCCCGGTTCTGCCGGGTCTTCTGGGTGGTCCCGAGCGACGCGACGCTGCAGACCGGCTCGCACTTCGTCGGTCACCTGTTCGCGATGAACTCCATCTTCGTGTTGACCGGCGCGACGATCGACGGGCAGCTGCTCGCGCGGAACGGCGCGGTCACTTTGGACAACAACACCATCACGAACGGGATATGCGCCTCTGAGAGCCCGGCCAGCCTTCATGTGATCAAGCACGTGGTCAATGACAGCGGCCGCACGTCAGTGGCCGGTTCCTTCAGCGTGCACATCAAGACCACCGGCGGTGCGGACGTTCCGCTCAGTCCGGCGGCGGGCGTGGAAGCACCGGGGATCACCTACACGCTGGATCCCGGCACCTACGTCGTCAGCGAAGGCACCCATACCGGCTACACCGTGAGCTACAGCGGCGACAGCGACTCCGGCGGCAGGATCACGCTGGCCGCCGGCGAGGACGCGACGGTCACGATCACCAACAACGACACTGCTCCGGGGTCGAGCTCAGGGACCGTGACCGGTGGGAAGATCCCCAAGACGTCCACCCCTCTCTATGATGTGCTGTTGCTGGGCGTCGTCTTGATCCTCGTGGGGGCCGTCGGCCTCGGGATCACAAGGCGTCGCGCCTAGCGCGGGCTCACTTTGAACAAGCGTCCCATCATTGTCGCCCTATCCCTGGGAGCGCTGCTCTCAGGGATAGGCTGTCTTTCGTGGGCGGCGTACGGCATCTGGTCGCAGTCCGATCAGCAGCTCGAGGCCGCGCCGGCGGTCCGCACCGCTTCCGTCGAACCATCCGCCGCTCCGGGCCCGGCTGCTGTCGTGTCGTACCCGGTTCGTCCGATGAAGGGCGACGGTGTCGGGACACTGAAGATTCCCGCTCTGAACCGGACGTTGCCGGTGATCGAGGGTACCGATGCGAAGCAGCTCGCCAAGGGGGTTGGGCATTACGCCGGAAGCGTCCTCCCCGGGGAAGTGGACAACTGCATCCTGTCCGGACATCGCGACACGGTGTTCCGCCGGCTCAACGAGGTGAAGATCGGGGACCCGCTGGTCGTGCAGACCTCGGCTGGCACGTTCACCTACACGGTGAGGAGCACGCGGATAGTCCACGCGAACGACGAGACGGTGATCATGCCGACCGACCATGCGGTCCTTACGCTGACCACGTGCTACCCGTTCAACTACATCGGAAGCGCTCCGGACCGATACGTCATCTCGGCGGACCTGGTGGCCGGCGGGTAGGGGCGGTTCCCGCGCAACGACCGAATCGATTCCCGCCCTACTGCACCGATATCAGCGAGTCCGTGGGTGCGTAGGCGTCGGTCATCACTGGCACGTCGCTCACTTCGACCATGTGCGTGTACAGGTCGGCGCCCATGTTCGCGAGGACCGCGCAATCCTGCATCGACGCGGCGTATCCGTCGCGGTTCCCCACAAGCGAGGTCGGCAGCTCGCCTGTCTCAGCCGCTCCCGCAGGAGACAGGCTCGTGATCCCCCGCATCGCGGTCGATGCGGGGATCTCCGAGGGGAATATCGATGCGGCGCTGGACTCTGGCGTGTACCACTACCCGGAGACCGCCGCGCCGGGAGAAGCGGGCAACGCCGTCATTGCGGGGCATCGCTTGCGTCGTGCCTTCACCTTGCTCCATGTCCTGAAGAAGGGCGACCCGGTGATCGTCTACTGGCATGGGCGGGAGTATGACTACCGCGTGATGGTGGTGTTCGAGGTCGACCCATCGGACACCGCGATCCTCGAGCGCGGCTCGCAGGAATTGCTGACTCTGTACACGTGCCTGCCGAGGACTGTCGGCGACAGGCGCACCGTAGTCATCGCCGAGCCCGCGCTGCGGTAGCGCACCTCCGGGAAGCCACACGCGGCGCATCGCGCACCTGAGGGCCCTGAGCCTCGACCTGAACGCATCCCGCGTCACCTCACCGCTCGTCGGGCCCGGTCGCCGCTGTTCGTCCTCGGTGGCCCGCTCCTCGTCCTTGGACATCCGATGTCACCCTGATCCTCCGCGAGCATGGAGTCACTCAGCAGCCGTGTGTCCACCCGGCTGCATCGGGCTCATCCAAGGGAGCGAGGAGATGTCCCCTGTCGCGTGTGCGTAGGACCTACTGAGATCGTCCGCGTGTATTCGGGACGCACCGTGCTGTTCGCGGGTGCGTCGATCCGTTCGGCAATGAGAGGAAGATGGAACATGTCAGATCAATTGCTGTCGCGCCGCAAGTTCCTGGCCGGCGCCGGCGCCATTCTGGGGCTGGCCGTGATGCCTTCGGTGCTGACCAAGCCTGAGGTGGCCGAGGCTGCCGCTTCGAAGGACTTCCCGTGGTCGTACACGGCGCTCGACGCGGACAAGGTCGCGCGCAGCGCCTATGAGACGTACTACGCGTCAGGCTGCATGGAGGCCACCTGGTGGCCGATCGTCAAGGCGCTCGCCGACAGCGACCTCCCGGACGCTGCAACCACCTGGGGCACCCTCCCGAAGAACATGATGAAGTTCGGTGGCGGCGGCGTGGCCGGCTGGGGCACCCTGTGTGGCACGCTCAACGGCTCGTGCGCCATCATCGCGGCGGTCGGCGGGCCCACCAAGATCAGCGACGAGGCGATGCAGTACTACGCCGAGACTCCGCTTCCGACCAACGGTGTCGACAGGTCGATGCGCGCGGGCGGCTGGACTCCCGCGGGCCCGAACGTCCCCGTGGACGGCCCTCTCGTCAACGTCCCCACTTCCACAGCCAACTCGCAGCTCTGCCACGCGTCACTCTCGCAGTGGACGATGACGACGGGATCTGCGGACGGGACGCGTCAGCAGAAGGACCGCTGCGGCAAGGCGTGCTACGACATGGTCTTCAAGACCGTGACCATGTTGAATGCCTGGAAGGCCAGCGGGGCTCTGCCGGCCGGGACGCTCGATGCCAGTATCGCCGCGTGTCAGACCGCATGTCATACGACCCCGATCGCCAAGGGCAAGATGGCTTGCGACTCATGCCACGACGAGACCCCGACGCACGCGACCTCTGCCAAGTAGGCGGTGCGTCGTTTCCGACAGACTCAGCTTCCCGGACCAGCTAAGCCGACCCGCATATGGGTCTTGGTCCGGAACACACTTGGAGGTGTGCACACAGTGATAAGAGCAAGTCGCTCCATATTCGTTGCCGTCGCGGTCGCGTGTCTTCTCGGCGCTTCCGCCACGATCGCCACGGCGCAGCCCACCCGCACCACGCCGTGCCTCGGTGCCTGCCACGCTGCCGGTGCCGGCGCGACCGTCGAGGCCAGCCTGGTCTCCACAAGCGCTACCACCGCCACGTACGACCTGACGATGACCGGCGCCGCCGGCTCCGCGTGGGCGCTGTTCGACGGATCGACCAAGGTCAAGGGCGCCACGACGACGTCCGACACGTTCACCGTCGATCTCGGCAAGACCTACGACATCTTCGCCGTGAACAATGTCTCTCCGTTCAACTCCGCCACGACCTCGGTCAGCCCGGCCGCTCCTGTGGTCGAGCCGCCGACCGCCTCGCTCGATGAGCTGGTCCCGCCGGTCACCACGTCGGACGCCAAGGGCTCCTACGTCGGCACCGCGATTGTGAAGTTGACGGCCACTGACGTGGCCGGGCAGGGCGTCTCCTACATCTACTACAGCATCGACGGTGCGCGCACGCATCTGTTCACGGTCGGCGTGCTCGCGCAGACCTCTGTGACCGTCGCCGCCCCCCTTGTAGGAACCGGTAGTCACACGATCACCTTCTGGGCGCAGGACAAGGCCGGCAACGTCGAGGCCCAGAACTCCGCGGTCTTCACCGTGGCAGCGCCTCCCGTGGCCGCGAAGACCGCAACGAGCCTGACGATGTCCATCAGTAAGAACCACGCCAAGCTCCGCGTCGGCTACGTCCTGAGTGGTTCGATCAGCCCGGCCTTCGCCGGTGCCCCGATCGTCATCACCTACAGGCGCCCGGGCTCCCGCACGTGGAGGACCTGGACGACCGTGCAGACCAACGCCTCCGGCGATTTCAGGATCGGCACCCGTGCGTACCACCTGGGTACGTACACCTACCGCGTGACGTTCCCCGGCGACGCCACCCATGGTGTGGCCCGCTACGTCTACGATACGATCCACATCATCCGTTAGGCAGCCTCCGTCAGACGCAGAACGATGTCTGACGTGCACACAGAGGGCCCCGGTGTACGTGATCCGGGGCCCTCTGTGTGTCTGGCGACACCCGCAGCCGCGCAGCCGTATGGCGGGCGGTCGTCTGATCGCCTTGACCGCCGGGGAGCCGGGAGCCTAGGCTCAATGGGCTCGCTGACGTGCGCGGGCGGCCTCGCGGCGTCCCGTTCGCGGACCCAAGGCGAGGAGAGGTCCGAAGAGTGAGTTCTCGCGTGTCCGATCCCGATCACACCGATCGCCCGCGCGCCGGTCGTTCGCTCTGGCTGCGCTTCGCCATCGTGTCGTCCGCTGTCATCGTCATCGCAGCCTCCCTCCTGATCACCTCGTTCTTCGTCTCGGACGGCTCGCCGATCCTGGCTTCGGCAGGGGGCACGGACTCGACGTCCGGCAAGCCGTTGACCGTCGCCCTGGCGCGGACGCCTGGCGGGTCGCTGGAGTGGCGGACCTTCGCGGTAGCCATCCATCGGATGGGGAGGGCGGTGGGACGTCCGATGCGCCTTCGCTACGTGGAGTCGAGCGCGGAGATGACGGACCTGCTGCTCAAGGGCGAGGTTGATGCGGCGTTCACGTGCACGTACTGCTATCTCCAGGTGGCCGGGAGGCCGGGAGTCGCACTCGTCGCGGCGCCCGAGATCGCGGGCCATGTGAAGGAGGCCGCGGTCCTCGTCGTACGAGAGGACTCACGATACGGATCGCTTGAGGACCTTCGAGGTCGCAACGTCGGAGTGACGGGCGCGACGTCTCTCGCGGGCAACGCATACCTCCTGTGGCTGGCGGAGCTCGAGGGCCTGGGCTCCGCGGATCCACTCGTCCTCGTACAGGCCGACTCGCAGGAGGAGAGCATCCGGGCGCTGCTCGCCGAGGAGGTGGAGGCGGTCGTGGTCAACCGGTCCCAGCTCGCGTCGTGGCGAGGAGCCGGGATTCGCGTGATCGCCACCTCCCCCGAGTTCGGGATGCCGCCGTTCGTCACGGGCCCGACGGTGGGCGCCGGGACGCGCGACCTCATGCAGAGAGCGCTGCTGACCATGCGGCCGTCCTCGGAAGTCACGCCCACTTCCATCGAGGGGTTCACCGTACCGCGTGACGCTGACTACGAGTTCGCGCGGACGCTCGCAACATACATCCGAACGGGCGGGACCGAGTGACCGCCGAGACTGCGACCGGCAAGCGCCGCGACTACATGCCCGGTCGGACCTCGCTCGGGACGCGGGTACTGGTCCTCGTCCTGGTCGGCGAGATCGTTTTCGGCCTCACCTTGGGCATCACCGTCGGCGTGTTCGCGGCCCGTGCCGCGGCCCAGCAGCGGCTCGAATACCTGGGGCAGATCAGCGCGACCGTCGCAGCCAGCCTGATGCCGATGGTGGCCGACCAGCAACGCGGCGCCATCGAGGCGCAGATCGGCAGCCTCATGGCCCTCGCGGGCCCCGGTGGTATCAGCGGTATCAGCGTGAGCGACTCCTCGGGCCGGATCGTCGCGCAGTCGCACGACGGCACCATCGGCGTCGCGACCGCTTCTGCGGGTGACTTCCTCGGCATGCTGACGGGGACGCAGGTCATCGAGGAGCCGGTCGTCGTCGACGGGCTCGAGGTCGGGCGGGTGCGGATCCGGTTCGATGCCCCCGACCTGCGCGACATCTTGGGGATGCCGATCCTCGCCTCCCTGATCGTCGTCCTCGCGGTCGCATTAGTGTCGGTCCCCTGGACGGCATGGCTGCTGCTCAGGAACTTGATCGACCCCATCGCCGAGCTCCGCGACGGTGCCATCGCGATCGCTCAGGGCCGGCGGGACGTCAGGCTCTACCACGGGCGCCGCGACGAGTTGGGAAGGGTCGCCGAGGCGTTCGACGACATGTCCTGCCGACTCGCGGAACAAGAAGACCGCCTCCGCGAGTCGAGCGAGGCCGTGCGACGCTCGCTGGAGCTCGAGGAGTCCGCCGGCCGGGAACTCGAACGCGTCTCGAAGATGAAGTCGGATTTCGTCGCGGTCGCGTCGCACGAACTCCGCGCCCCCATCGCGGTGATCCGGCTTTACGCGTCCATGCTCGACCACGGGGAGATGGGTCGGCTCACGAAGTCCGCACGCGAGGCTGTCGGCTCGATCCACGGCGCGGCCAATCGCCTCAACTCGATCGTTTCCGACCTCATGGACGCGGCCCTTCTCAGCCGCGGACTGATGCCGCTGTCGTTCGAGGACCTGCGCCTCGACGAGGTCACCGCGGGGGCCGTCGCCGACGGCGCGGCCATGGCCGCGCCGTCGGGCGTGCGCGTCGAGCTAGACGGGTCCGATGGGGCGGTCTGCGTGCGGGGAGACGCGGTCAGGGTCCGGCAGGTGCTCGACAACCTCATCTCGAACGCCGTGAAGTACTCCGCGGGGGCCGACCTCGTGACAGTGAGGGTCTCGACCACAGACGACCGCGCCATCGTGGAGGTGTCCGACCGGGGCCGGGGGATCGACCCCGAGAGCAGCGACGAGCTGTTCGGCCTCTTCGGCCGCCTCGACGCCGAGGACAACCGTCTCACCGCGGGTCTCGGTCTCGGCCTGGCGATCAGCGCTCGCATCGCCGACGCGCACGACGGGACGGTCGGCTACCGCGTCAACCCGGGCGGCGGGTCGATCTTCACCCTGTCGCTCCCGCTGTGCCGCGCCGAAGGAGCGCCGGGCGAGTCCCTGTTCTCGATATCGGAGGAGGCGCTGTGAGTCAGGTGCATCCCGGCCCGCGAGGGTGCGGAGGGCAGTGCAGGATCCTGCTGGTGGACGATGACGAGAGCCTGCTCCGCGGCCTCACACTCGCGCTCAAGCACGAGGGCTACTGCGTCTCCACCGCGTCCAGCGGTGCCGACGCCCTCGAGCTGATCGCCAAGAAGCATCCCCACCTGATCGTCCTCGACGTGATGATGCCGGGGATGGACGGGATGGAGGTCCTGGGCCACATCCGGGCCAACCCCGCGAGCCGCGACACGGCAGTGATGATGCTGACGGCAAAGGACTCGGACGAGGCGAAGATCGCCGGGTTCGGGCTCGGCGCGGACGACTACCTGAGCAAGGCGTTCAGTCTTGATGAGCTGCGGTGTCGTGTGGAGGCGCTCCTGCGCAGGGCCGTCGAGCGGCCGGAGACGCCGGTCGGCTCCGCTTGCATGCCTGTGACGCTCGGTACGGGAGGGGAGATGCTCGTCGATGCCGCGGAGATCTTCTTTCTCGAGGGCGTGCGCAACTACTCGTACGTGCACACCTACGACGCGCGGTTCCTGAGTCGGCTCGGCCTCGCGGCGGCCGGGAAGGTCCTGCCGATTCAGTTCCAGCGCGTCCACCGTTCCCACATCGTGAATCTCGAACACGTGCGCGCGGGCCGGTGGGCGACGAGGTCGCAGTATCGGATCCAGCTGGCGGACCACGAGGGCACGGAGCTCGCGGTGAGTCGGGGCCTCGTGTCCGACGTGCAGCACCGTATCGGGCTTCGCTGACCCGGTTCCTCGCTCTCCCGCCTTGACCGAGATACCCGTCGGGGTATACCCTTCCTTTAGACTTCGAAGTATTTCGAACTAAGGAGTGGGGAGACACTGTGTCATCGAAACGCATCGTCGCTATGCTCGGCCTCGCCGGATTCATCGTCATGGCGGACAACTGGGTCGTGTCGCCCATCCTCCCGGCGATCTCGAAGGGGGTCGGAGCCTCCACGGCGTCCGCGGGGATCCTCATCGCCGCCTACATGCTCCCTTTCGGCGTCTTCCAGTTGGTGTTCGGCCCGCTGGCCGACAGGTTCGGCAAGACGAGGGTGATCCTGGGCACGTTCACTGTGTTCGCCCTCGCGACCGCGCTCTGCGCGCTCGGCTCCACCCTGACAAGCATCGCGCTCCTGCGCGCGCTGACCGGGGTCTTCGCGGCCGCGACGATGCCCATCTCGCTCGCGCTGATAGCTGACATCGTACCGATGGAGCAGCGCCAGCAGGCGATCGGGTCGTTCATGGGCATCGCGTTCCTGGGCCAGGCGCTGTCGATGGGTATCGGAGGTGCGATCGCCTACTTCCTCGATTGGCGCGGGGTCTTCGTGACCTATGCGCTCGTCGCGGCGGTGATCGCCGTGGCGTTGTGGCGCTGGCTTCCCGACGCGGTGGGGGAGCACGAGACGCGCGACGCGCACGCTCCCGTCATCCGGCCGTACCTGGCGCTGCTCGGTCACGGCCCGAGCCTGCGCACGTACGCGATGATCTTGTTGGAGGGCGTCTTCCTTCTGGGGAGCTTCAGTTACTTGGGCGCGATCCTCGCCGACAGGTTCGATCTCACGTTCCTCGCCATCGGAGCCGTCATGACCGCGTTCGGGATCGCGGCGGTGGTGGCGGGACGCATGAGCGCCTGTGTGGCGGGACGCCTCGGCCGGGTCCGCACCGTTGCCGTCGGCCTTCTCATCGCGGCGCTCGCTGACGCGTTGGTCGTGACGGGCGCCTCCAGCCTTCTTATCACCACACTGGGAGTGTTCTTGCTCGGCTTCGGATTCATGTTGGCCCACTCGACACTCATCACCGTTGCGACGGAGTTCGCGGCACGGGCTCGCGGTACGGCGATGTCGCTGGTGACCTTCGCGTTCATGGTGGGGGGCGCGGTCGGAACCCAGTTCGGCGGGAAGATCGCCGAGGCCGGCTCCTTCCCGGTCGTATACACGGCTTACGGTGTGGGGCTGCTCGTGCTCGGTTTGCTCTCGGTGCCCGTCTTGCGGGGCGCCGATGCCGCGCCGGTCGCGAGGGAGATCTCGCCGGCGGCGTGAATACGCTGGCTTGTGGGCGTGTCGGCCGGTGTGCTTAACTGTTCGAAGATATTCGAAGTATCAGGAGGCACATGATGGACCAGACTGCGACGCGGGCCCGGCTCGACGAGGCGTTCAAGGCGCTTGCATCGGAGCACCGGCGCGAGATCATTCGGATCCTTGCCGACTCGGCTCGCGACTCCGCCAAGACGTGCTGCCGCGAGGACGAGGTTTGCGGATGCAAGCTCTCCGAACGTCTGGGGCTGGCGGCCTCGACGATCTCCCACCACATGTCGGTCCTGCGGACCGCCGGCCTGGTCGATGCTCGCAAAGAGGGCGTTTGGACGTACTACAGCCTCCGCCGTGACGCGTTGGACGCGGCGGCCGAGGAGCTCCGCACGATGTAGGCAAGGCTGCGGGCAGGCCGATGGGCCGTGCCCGCTTTCTCGGCTCTCTGAGTTCGACGAATCTCGAAGTAGCGATCGACAACCAACGTCCTAGGAGCGAATGTGATCATCAAGGTGCTCGGATCCGGATGCGCGAACTGCCACAAGCTCGAGGCGCTGGCCGTGCAGGCGGTCGGGGAGCTCGGGCTCGAGGCTGAGATCGTCAAGGTGACCGATTACCCCGCGATCATGGGTTACGGCGTCATGTCGACGCCCGCACTCGTGATCGATGAGAAGCTCGTGCTCGCGGGCCGCGTCCCGTCGTACGAAGAGGTCGTCACCATGCTGCGTCGTTCATCGACCGAGGGCGGCAACTAGCGCCGTGGACCTCTTCTACCCCCTACAGTTGCTCGCCGACTGGCTCACCTACTCCGTGCTCGGCTTGTCGAAGGCGAGCAGGCTCGGCGCGTCGGTGGACTTCTTCCTCTACGACGTGCCGAAGGTGCTCCTGCTGCTGGCGGTGGTCATCTTCTTCGTCGCGATCATCAGATCGTTCTTCTCGCCGGAGAAGACCCGGAAGCTCCTCTCTCACTCCCGGCTCTACGGCGGAAACATCGCGGCCGCGCTGCTCGGCATCGTCACGCCGTTCTGCTCGTGCTCGGCGGTCCCGCTGTTCATCGGCTTCGTCGAGAGCGGCGTCCCGCTCGGCGTGACGTTCTCGTTCCTTGTGGCGAGTCCGATGATCAACGAGATCGCGATCATCCTGCTGTTCGGTCTCTTCGGCTGGAAGATCACTGCGCTCTACATCGTTTCCGGCCTCTTTATCGCCATCACGAGCGGGATCATCATCGGCAAGCTCGGACTCGAGAGCTGGGTCGAGGAGTACGTCTACCAGATCCGCATGGGCGAGGCGGGTGAACTGCCCGAACAGACGTGGCCAGAGAAGCTCGCGTATGCGCGCGGCTACGTCAAGGAGATCGTCGGGAAGGTCTGGCCGTACGTGGTCGTCGGGATCGGGCTCGGCGCCGTGATGCACGGCTACATCCCCAACGACTTCCTCGTGAAGTACGCGGGCCCGGACAACCCCTTCGCGGTTCCGCTCGCGGTCCTCGTCGGCGTGCCGCTCTACAGCAACGCCGCCGGGGTCATCCCACTCGTGAGCGTGCTCGTCGAGAAGGGGATGGCGATGGGCACGGTGCTCGCCTTCATGATGGCGGTCGTCGGGCTGTCGCTTCCCGAGGCGATCATCTTGCGCAAGGTGCTCAAGCCCAAGCTCATCGCGGTGTACTTCGGAGTCAACGCCGTTGGGATCATCGCGATCGGTTACCTGTTCAATCTGGTGCTGCGCTAGATGCGCGGCCACGAAGCGCCCGACCGTGCGGCGCACGATCACGCGGGGCATGCACACGTGCACGCCGCGCCGGACACACTCGGCTCGAAGCTGCTCGTCGGCGTGGTCATCAACCTGTTCATCGTCGTCATCCAGGTCATCGGTGGTCTGCTCTCCAACAGTCTTGGTCTGCTGTCCGACGCCGCGCACAACATGAGTGATGTCGTGTCGCTGATCCTGAGCTACGGCGCTGACCGCATCGGGAAGCGCGCGCCCACGCCGCAGCGCACGTTCGCCTTCAGGCGTGCAGAGGTACTCGTCGCGTTCGTGAACGCCGGCGGCCTCATCGCCGTCGCGGTGTTCATCGCGTACGAGGGTGTGGTGCGCCTGCTGAACCCCGTCGAGGTCGGTGGCGTGCCGGTCATGCTGATCGCGGGTATCGGCATGATCGCAAACGCTGCCACGGCCTTCATGCTCAAGGGGCACGATGACCTCAATGCGCGCAGCGCCTTCCTGCACCTGGTGGCCGATGCCGTGACCTCGCTCGGCGTCGTCATCGGCGGCGCGCTCGTGTGGGCGTTCCACTTCAACGCCGCGGACGCCCTGGTTTCCATCGTGCTGGCGGTCTGGATGGTGAAGGAGGCGTGGGGCATCGTCCGCGAGAGCGCGAACATCCTGCTTGAAGCTGCACCGGACGAGATCGACTTCTGGGAGGTCGTCGAGGCCATGAAGGCCGTGGACGGTGTGCTCGAAGTGCACGCACTCCATGTTTGGGCCATCTCCTCGAAGGAGTTCGCCCTCTCCGCTCACATCGTGGTCGACGACGGACGCCTGTCGAACCTCACGGTGATAGTGCGCGGGGTCAAGGACATGCTCCGGGGTCGGTTCGGGATCGGACACCCGACCCTCGAGGTCGAGTGCGCGGACGGCGGGTGTGCCGGCGGAGTGTGCGCGGTCGCGGTCCAAGACGGCGAGGCCGCACTGTGAGCGCCACCGATCTCGCAATCCTGGGTGTCGCGGGTGGTCTGCTGGCGGTGTCATGGTTCGCAAGCCGCGCGAAGACGACCGCGGCCCTCAAGATCGGCTCCAAGCAGTTCGCCAACACGCTGATGTTCTTCGTAGCCATCTTCGCGGCCATCGGGTTGCTCGAGGCGCTTGTGACGCCGGCGCAGATACAATCGGTGTTGGGCTCCGGGCAGGGCGTGTTCGCGCCGCTGATGGCCGCCTTGGTCGGCGGACTCGCGGCAGGCCCTCCGGCGGCGGTCTACCCGCTCGGGAAGTACCTTCTGGCCCAGCATGCGAGCACAGCCGCCGTGGGCACCCTGCTCATCGCGTGGGTCGCCGTCGGCACGATCTCGCTTCCGGCGGAGATCCGGTTCTTCGGGGCGCGGTTCGCCTTGACGCGATGGGGAGCCACGATCGTGATGTCGGTGCTCGCCGGGCTGGCGATGGGGTGGGTGTTGTGACGCGACTCAGGAAGTGGCTCGGGCAGAACTGGCTGGTGGTGCTCGTCGCGTTCGGATATGGGTGGGCGGCCGTTCGTCGACCGGAGACCGCGATTCTCGCCCTCCGGATCGGCGCCAGGACGTTCGTCGACACCCTGCCCACGCTTGTGGCGGTCTTCGTTTTCGTGGGGCTGCTTGCGGTATGGATCGAGCAGCGGTTCATTGTCAGGCACTTGGGCGAGGGGAGTGGCCTGAAGGGCATGGCGATCGGAGCGGGGCTGGGGACGCTACTGCACGGGCCGCTCATTGGCGTGTTCCCGCTGCTGGAGGGCTTGCTGAAGAAGGGCGCCCGCCCTGCTGTCGTGATCGCCATCGTGTCGACGTGGGCCATCAAGTTGCCGATGATCCCCCTTGAACTGCAGTTGTTCGGCTGGAAGTTCACGTTGGTGCGCGAAGGTCTGCTCTTCATCTCGGCCTTCGCTCTCGCGCCGTTGATCGAGTTGGCCATCGGCAAACACTGGATCGAGCGGTTCCGAGATGCAGGCGATGCGGAGGTGGGTGCTCGATGAGCGACATGGGGACTCCCGGGAACGGGAAGCGCCAGGCAGGGTGGATCCTCGCTGCACTGATCGTATTCGCGTTCGCCGCGATCATCGTCGCCAAACAGGGGTCGAATGCCGCGGCAGAGTCGTCGGCCGCCACGTCAGCCACGCAGTCTTCTGTCGCTGCGACCACCGTGGGCGGGCCTTCCTCCTCGCATGCTGACGCGAATGCCGCGTACGAGAAGGCGCTCGCCAGCGGCAAGCCGATCTACCTGCTCTTCCACTCGCTCACCTGCGTGCCCTGCATCGAGATCTCCGCGGTCGTCGACAAGGTCATCCCTGAGTACGGGGGCAGGGTCGTCTTCGTCAATGCGATCAGCGACGACGAGCCATCGCAGCGGCTCGCTGAGAAGTTCAAGTTCCAGTACATCCCGACGTCGTTCTTCATCGATTCGAAGGGCACCGTCATCGGCTCGTTCACGGGCGCCATGGACGAGCCCGCCATGAGGGTGTACCTCGACAAGCTGGCAGCCGAGTGAGCTGGGTAGAATCGTTCGCTACGCAGCTGTCCGGCGGCGGCGTCACCGGCGTGGCCGCCTTGGGGGTCGCATTCCTCGGAGGGCTCGTGGCCGGCTTCGGGCCGTGCGTGTTGCCCATGCTGCCGGCGGTCTTCGGCTATGTCACCGGCCACGTCGCCGACGCGGAGCTGCCGCACGGATCGTCGTGGCGACGTGGGCTCGCGTTGTCCGCCACCTTCGTGCTGGGCATGGCGTTGCTGTTCGCAGGGATCGGAGCTGCCGCCGGCGCCATCGGTCACGCGATCCTCGTCGGGCCGTGGGCGTACTACGCGGTGGCGGCGATCTGCGTGGCTCTCGGCCTGCAGATGCTGGGGCTCGTCGACCTTCGGTTCGATGTCCTGAACCGCTTCCTGCCCACTAGGCGCCCCAAGGGGCGCGGGTTCGTCGGCGCGTTCGCATTCGGAGTCCTGTTCGGAATCGTCGCGTCTCCGTGCGCCACGCCGATACTCGCGGCCATCGCGACGATCGCCGCCGCCCGCGGCTCGGCGGCCCAGGGAGCGGTGCTGCTGTTCGTATTCGGGCTGGGCAAGGGCGTGCCGCTGATGTTGTTGGGCCTGGCATCCGGCTCGCTCGCGCTCATGAAATCGTTCTCCCGGGCCACGGGAGTCCTGACGAAGGTGGGCGGCGTGGCCCTGCTGGGCGCCGCGGGATACCTGCTCTGGCTCGCCTGAGCTCGTCGAAGAAGGAGGAGAGATGCACGACGTCGTGATCAAGGTCATCGATCCGGAGGCCTGTGGTTGAGGCGGGGCCGACCTCTACTCGGGCGGTCCGCTCGAGGACTTGGCTTTCAGCGCCGGATCGACTTGAGCCATGCCCGTCCCGTGGCGCCTCCACGTGCTGGAGGAGAAGCTCGTCAGGGAGGTCGGCAAGCGGTTCGTGATCGAGCCGGTGGATCTCTACGCGCTCGGCATGGACGAACAGCACGTGGCGATCGACGCGGTCATGTCGTCGCGCGGTGACTTTCCCGTGGTGTTGGTCGACGGTGAGGTGGCGTGCGTGGGCGACATCGATGCGGATGCGATCGCGGCCGTGCTCGCACGGCGTCTCGCGGGCGATGGTCTAAGGTAGTGCATCAACACAACGAGAAGGAGCGAACCATGGCAACGACGTCATATCTCTGTGAAGCATGCGGCACTGCGTTCCAGGTCGAGGGCGGCTGCTGCTGCGAGCCCGCCGAGGCCGCGAAGTGTCCCAAGTGCGGCGACGTGAAGGCGAAGAAGCAGCCCGAGGCCGCGAAGCCCGCCGGCGGCTGTGCCTGCGGCGGCAGCTGCAACTGACCCGGTGAGTCTGCGCGCCGGCCCTACTCGACGGAGATGAGCGAGTCGGTCGGCGCGTAGGCGTCGGTCATGATCGGAACGTCGGTGGTCTTGACCAGGCCCGTGTAGATATCGTCGGCCATGTCGGCGAAGCCTTCCACTTTCACGCGGCCGTCCACCTTCGCCCGTACGCGCGCGAGCAGCTCGGCGCCCGAGGTGTCCGAATCGGTGGCGAGCACGATGAGGTTCTGCCGCGCGGTCGGGACATCGCCCTGGCCCACGTTCACGCGGAACACCCACAGGTGCGTCCACACGGTCCCGGCCGTCTTGTAGAGGCTGCGGAACAGCTTGCTCTTGTCGCCCTCCAGCGCGCTGATGACGTTGTAGGCCATCACGCCGTCGGGGGACATGCGCGCTTTCGTCTCGCGGAAGAACTCCTGGGTGGTGAGGTGGAAGGGGAGTGCCTCGGCGTAGTAGGCATCCATGATCACGATGTCGTAGGTGCCCGTGGCCGTCTGCACGAACCTGCGCGCGTCCTGTGCGAACGCGCGCGACCGCGCGTCCTCGGGAAGGCCGAAGTACGTCCGCGCCACGTCGACCACCGTGGGGTCGATCTCGACGCTGTCGACGCTCACCTCGGGATAGTCGTGCCAGAAGCGCTTGGTGATCGCGCCGCCCCCGAGGCCGAGTACGAGCACGCGCTTCGCGTCCGGCTTGAGCGCGAGCGAGAGTTGCATATAGTCCGGGTAGCGCACGCGGCTCGTCAGTCCGTCGGACATGTCCATGCCCGACTGCCGCGTGGCGTCGAACCGCAGGTTGCGGGTCGTGCCCGTCTGGGTGACCGTGATCCGGTGGTACTGCGTGTCCTGGCGGAACAGCACCGTCTCGCCCATGGCGTTGACGGCCGGCGCAGGCGCCACCTTCCATAGCACCCATCCGCCGAGTGCGAGCGCGGCGGTGAGGAGCACGAGGGTCACGGCGGTCGCGGAGCGGTCGATGTGCCCTGCAGCGCGCAGGTGGCGCTCAGAGGCCCCTTCGGGAGAAGTGTGGGCCTCGTAGAGCAGCGGCAGCAGCAGGGCCGCAACGGCGGCGGCCAGCAGCAGGAACCCGATGGCGACGATCAGCGGCTCCAGCGACAGCAGCGGGATCAGCCAGAACGACGTCGCGAGCGTGCCGACGATGCTCCCGCCGGTCGAGATCGACGACAACGAGCCGGCGGACCGGCCGATGTGCGCCATGCCCTTGCTGGCGGCGAGCCGCAGCCCCAACGGCGTGACCATCGCCATCAGCAGCGACGGCGCGAAGAAGATCAGCGCCGAGGCCGCGAGCGAGCCGGCGCGCGGCCCGAGGTCGGCGGCCCACGGGAGGGCGAAGCCGGCCATCATGGGAGCGGCGCAGGTGAGCAGCCCTGCCGCGGCGATCACGGGCGCGAGCGTCTTGGAGGCGCCGAAGCGGTCCGCCAGGTGTCCGCCGAGCCAGTAGCCGAGGCTGAGTGCGACCATCACCGAGGAGATGACGCTGCCCCACACGAAGATGGAGTTGCCGAGCGCCGGCGCCAACACACGCGCGGCGACCATCTCGAGCGCCATCAGCGCCGCACCGCAGACGAACACGATCGCGTTGAGCACCAGCGTCACAACTCCTTCTCGTAGATGCGCCACCGCTTGTACTCGTGACCGCCCATGGCCGCCGACGGGCGGATGACCATGTCGTTGTCCTCGAGCAGCAGCGATGGCTCGCCCTGAGTGTAGCCGTGGGACGCCGCGTATCGGTAGAGTTCCTCGAACAGCACGGCGTCGATGCCGAGCCGCCGCCACTTCGGTCGGATGCCGAAGAACATCAGGCGCACCCGCGGGATGTGCCGGCGCATCCGCAGCAGGCGTGCGAGGCGCACCGCGTCGGAGTCGCCGTACCACTTCCATCGGGGGCGCAGCGCCCAGTTCGGGTCGGGGATCGCGCCGAAGACCGCAACGGGTTCGCCGTCGATGTAGGCGAAGCGCACGAGCCCCGGGTCCACGATCGGCTTGAGCGTCTCGGCGATCGCGTCGGCCTCGTCATCGGTGAGAGGCAGGAAGCCCCAGTTCGCCGCCCACGCCTCGTTGTAGAGCCGCACGATGAGCGCCACCTCGTCGCGGAAGTGCTTCATGTCCGCGCAGCGCACCTCGATGTTCGCGCGCTTGCGCACCGCGCTGGCCAGGCGCTCGATGCGCTGTGCGGGTACCGTGTCGAAATCGACCATGTACGCGACGTAGTCCTTCACCTTCGCGAGGCCGCAGCCCTCGATCAGGTCCGCGTAGTAGGGCGGGTTGTGGGTCAGTTCCACTGTCGGCGGGAACTCGAACCCTTCGATCAGCACGCCCTGCCGCTCATGCGTGGCGTTGGAGTACTCGCCGGGGCCGCGCATCGTGGTCATCCCGCGCTCGCGCAGCCATGTGGCCGCTGCGTCGAGCAGTGCGCTCGCGGCCTCGGGGTCGTCTTCGCATTCGAAGAACCCGAAGAACCCGATCGTCGACCCGTAGTGGTCGTTGAATCGCCGGTTCACCGAGGCCGACACGCGCCCGACCGCACGCCCGTCCCGGCGCGCGATGAAGTGCGTGACTTCGGCCTCGCGGTGGTAGGGATGTGCGGCGGTGAGGATGCCTTTGGCGCCGAGCAGTCGGTTGCCGAGGAGGTCCATCATGAGCGGCGGCGTCCAGCATGGGTCGCCGCGGTACAGACGCCAGGGCAAGCGCGCGAACTCCCGCATGCGCGGGTCCCCCAGGTCGAAGCGCTCGATGACAGGTGGTGTGGTTGCCACTGTGTGCCCCTTCCGGGGTCGGCCCTCCATGCGGGCGAGCACTCACACCATAGGAGTTCGCACGCGAGTGGTACATTCCTGTCCGAGGGCCACGAGAGGCGCGGCCCCGCACGAGACGTCGAGGGACACCATGAGCACACAGCCGGAATGCGTCGTCTACTGCAGGTCCTGGTGCGGAGATTGCCACCGGGCGCTGCGGTGGCTCGACGAGTCGGGTTACACCTACACGGTCATCGACATCGACGAGGACGCCGACGCCCGCAAGCGCTGCGTGGAGCTCGCGGGCAAGGTCATCACGCCGACCTTTGAGATCGGCGACGCGTGCGTCGTGGACTTCGACCCGCGAGCGCTCAAAGAGGCGCTCGGCGATCCGCCACGCTAGATCCGCCCGCGCAACAGACTCGCAGAAGGGCACGACATGGAGACCCCCGACGTCAACGGCTGGATCGATGAGATCAAAGCAACGCCCGCGTCTGCAGGCATCGGGATGATGCTTGCCCACCGGGGCATCGTGCGCGGCTACTCCCGGGCCGGCGATCCCGTGACCGAGATGACGCTGACTGTCGACCGGGCCCGGCTGGAAGAGGTCTTGGCTGAGGCGCTGACCTGGGACGGCGTGGTCGCCGTTCGCGCCTGGGTCAACGAGGGGCTGCTGTCCGTGGGCGATGACATCATGTCCGTCCTCGTCGCCGGGGACATACGCGACAACGTGTTTGGCGCTCTCCAGCGCCTGGTGGGATTCATCAAGACCGAGGTGGTCTCCGAGTCGGAGCGAGGCTGATCTCGGGCCACCCTCCTTTCCGGGTCGATGCGTGCAAGCAGCGTGGGCGCTGTTCCCTTGACCACTATGTGCGCCCTGCATATAGTGTGACCTACATCTAGGTGCGTTCAGCGACGGCAGAGGACATCCATGGGACCGGGATCCACAGAACAGGGCCGGTGCGCGCGCAGCGCGATGCCGGGCGGTGAGCGTCCGTGTTGTCGCCGCGCGGGTGGGAGCGGCCGCGGAGCGCTCGTCGAGCCCGCTGCGTTCGCCGCACTTCTCAGCGGCGG
>Ga0209430_1001278_pt1 | contig 19310 bp, 14 predicted proteins | sample BarGraIncub1133A_FD_184504 | JGI IMG/M metagenome (GOLD analysis project Ga0209430, IMG submission 184504) | Arctic peat soil microbial communities from Barrow, Alaska - Barrow Graham LP Incubations 11-33A (SPAdes) (version 2) | ecosystem: Environmental > Terrestrial > Soil > Wetlands > Peat... | reverse complement strand
CAATTTCAATAAAGACGATTATATACAGAGTATTTTCAGACTTTGCGAGACAGATGGGAAACTCTATCAGTTGTGTCCGTATTTTATGATTCAGGGTCTTGTCGGTTCCACCTCTCTGATTGGGGATCAAAAAGGCTGGACGGTGGATACGTTTAATGAGATGGCTGACTCACTTCCAGATGGAATGAAGGCGCTTGATAAAAATTCTCAGCTTCAGTCCACTCTGCTGCATACCATTTACTCGACATCTCCTGATACTTTCATTAATTATTCCACAGGGAAAGTTGATTTTGATTCTGATGTGTTCTGTGCACTTTTGGCATTTACAAAAGAAAACGGGAGAAGTGAAGCCGCTTTACCGGAAGGCGTCGCTATCACAATGGATTCAGGCGAGTTGATAAAAAACGGCGAACTGGCACTGGAAAACTGCTTAATTATGGGGGCGTTCGATTACAATTTGTATGTTTCCCTTATTGGAGGGCCTGTTTCTGTAACAGGATATCCATCGGCAGACGGAAGCGGAGCCTTGTGCCACCCGAGTATACTGCTTGCCGTTTCTTCCGCATCAGATAATACAAAAGCATCCTGGGAATTTGTAAAATCTTTTTTGGGCAAGAAGATACAAGAGACTGTCTATGGGGTTCCGGTTCTCCGCACGGAATTTGAGGCGCAGATAGAGGCAGCTAAGGATCCGGACAATCAAATTCTTGTACAGCATCATGCAGCGCCCATAAGCGAAGAAACGGCACAGGCATATCGGGACATGGTCGATGGTCTGGACACACTCTCTATAAGTGATAATGAAATATACGGCATCGTACAGGAAGAGGCTGCGGCCTATTTTGCAGATCAAAAGTCCGCCGAAAACGTAGCCGCAATCATTCAGAACCGCGTCCAGACGATCATGGATGAGAGACAGTAAACTGGAGAGAACTGTGGAACGATGCAAAGGCTGCTTTTTTCAAAATCGTGAATACATGCCATTATCTCCCCTCTGCCGCCGGAGATGAAGGAGACTTCTATCTTTACTTTTCAGACACCTTTTGCTATTGCGGCGTTAAGTATCGCTGTTTGTATTGCTCCCGTTGTGTTTTTCTTTTTGAATATAAAAAACAGAATTGATTCTGATTAATTTGGCCCGATTATTCAAGTCCGTTATGAATCATTGCTTCAACAGCAGTTCAGATAATAGAAGGACAACTAGATAACTTTATGAGTGGTTTCAAGTCTCGTAAAGACTATGAGAGTAAACACGAGAACTCATAAAGACTCTAAAAGTAGAGGGAGAGTAGTTCATGGATATGAGAAGTGTTCAGCATCAGGCGTTGGTCAACGAACGGAAGGAGCGGATTCTGGCTCAACAAAATAGCGGGCAGAACGTCCGCCAATGGTGTGAGAAGAATGGGGAAAAAGAAGCAAATTGCTATTACTGGCTGAAAGTTATCCGCAATGAAGTGCTTATGACAAAAAATCTTCCCATAGCATCAGCAAAGACGACGGCCTTTGTAGAATTGTCAGGCAAGTCAAATGCAGCTCGGCCGGAAATCCGCCATCAAGTTACAAGCTGTAACTAATTGAAAAGTATACAATTTGAATAAAACCGACACCTTAAGTTTACAACTAAGCCGTATATAATGACTATAATGTCACACAGTAAGTCACCGAAAAGTCACTCGCCTTTATTAAAATATTGATATTGTGATTACATAATCCCGCAAACGCAAATGCTTCTTTCACGCAAAATGGCAAGGAGACAAAATACATGACTGATCCAAACCAGCGCTCTCGAAAACATGGACGCCCCCAAACCGGACGTAACATTCCAGATAGGCCCGAGGCAAATCCGCAGCAGGATTATTATGATTCCACCGGAAACTTTCATCCCGCTGCGCAATCGAATCCAAAGAATCCGAGGCTGAATACGGCAGACCAGTCAAATACTGCAGCTCCTCAAAACAATCGCAGATCTCCTCATACAAGGAAGAATCGCCGCGCCGGCTTTTTTGTTAAAATTTTTCTCCTGCTGCTTCTTTGTCTGGCTTTCGGTCTTGTGTGGCATTATATAAGCGGTCGGGACTTTTCCGGTACAGATGGTAAGTCGAATCCGAAAGCAAACGCGGCTGCTGCAAATCACATTGTCGTGACTCCCGCGAACACGGGAACCACTCTCCCGAATACACAGATAATCTCATTTTCAGATGACCCGGCAAAACCGCTTTACGAGAAAATAATTATCCTGGATCCCGGACATGGAGGTACGGACTCCGGCTGCATATACCCAGCCAATAATCCCAAATATACGGAGAGCGTAATTAATCTGAGGATCGCAGAAAGTACGAAAGCAGCGCTCGAATCACAAGGGGCAACCGTAATCATGCTTCGTACGGATGATTCCTGGGTCTCGCTGTATCACCGGATTGCCCTGACTCACCTCTATTGTATGCAATATGCAGATGAGTTTGGTGTCAATACAATCAGTGCCAAGGATAAATCCCGTCTTGTAAGCGAGCTTTCCGACACAATAAAAATCAATTCAGATACGGTCGACACCGGCGGTATGGGAATTATGGTCGGCACCGGCGTAGGTGCGGATCTCCAGCTTCTCATGAATCTCGAAAAAAACTTCACGGATATTCTCTATATATCTATTCATATTAACTCAAACCCGACATCTTCCCTGCATGGTACACAGGTCTATTACGTTACAGATGAATCGGTAATAGCCAGCGAAAAAAATGTGGTTGCCGAAGATCCCTCTTACCAGAACAACCCCAACTATCCGCTCCGCGATGATTACTTTGGAAGAGACGGGGCCAGAAATCAACTTTTGGCGCAAACGCTCTATGATTCTATTATCGTGTCCGCTCCACAGATGGAAACAAACGCGGAGACTGTCCTTGAGGATAATTATGCCGTTCTCCGCGAAAACAACATAACCGGCGCACTGATCGAAGTCGGCTTCCTCACAAACAACAAAGACCGTAAAAATTTGACATCGGATTCCTCCATAGCCGAGATATCGAGTGGAATTGCATCAGGCTGTGTGAACTTTTTCACCGGCAACTCCTGATATATGCTACTATATTTATAGTAGCATATATGCCTTAGTAGACGCCCCTTCCAGGTTTCGGTGCAGGGCTGCGAAAAAGGGGAAGCGTATGAATATTGCAATAATTACCGGCGCATCTTCCGGAATCGGCGAACATTTTTTAAGGTAGATCGTCCGTGAGCGAAGTGCTTTTGGAAGTGTCCCGTTTGATGAGATTTGGGTCATTGCCCGCAGGGCAGACCGCTTTTTATCCATGAAAAGCGAACTTGATCCCGTACGTATCCGCGCATTTATGCTGGATCTCACTTCGGACAATGCTCTTGACGATCTGGCTGACGAACTTCAAAAACGAAAGCCCTCTATCGGTCTTCTCGTGAATTGTGCCGGATTTGGCATTTCTATCTGATCAACGCTTTGAGTGACAAGTACAATGATCAAAGCAACTGTGACAACAAGCGTAGCAGAAACTACGCCACAGACAACGACACTTAAAGAAATACCCACTCCCGTAGAAACAAAACCATTAACAACAGAAACTGCAGCTTCAACAGAAGTCGCAATAGAAACAGTCATGCAGACTTCTGGCGGCGGAGTATTACGAGTTCACAACTGAAGAATCATTTTTAGGTGTGGTTAACTTACCACTATCTGAAAGGGCTTTATTAATTCCTAGGCCGTCTTGAGATAAGTCATCCCACAAAAGAGGACACACCTCACCTCTGCGAAATCCAGCAGAAAGAATTGTTAAGGATGCAGCTTTATAAACATACCTTTGAGTATCTCTTAAATCTATTTTTCCTTCCAGTGTTGTTCGTGGACCTTGCGTACAATAATTGATAAATGAAGTTACATCTTCAGCAGTCTTGGCAGTTGCCTTAGTATCATGGTCACGTCGATTTGGCATTGATATCTTAATACATGGTGATTGCCTTATAATTCTATCCATCTCTGCTTGTTTGAGACAATCTGAGACATGAACGTAAGTTTGCTTGGCAGTATCATCGCTATATTGTCCGCTTAGATTATTAATTGCTAATTGAATGCCAGAACGTATCAATGAGCTGATAGAAGTACTTAAGAGTGTAGGGGCACATTTGCTAAACCTTTTTTTTGACTGATCATAAGATGAAAGACTTGATTCACTGACTGCTTTTATTTTATATGTGTTAACCCAATTTTCCCACCAGGCTGTGAGAGAAAGATCTGTAGGTTCCACAAAATTGCCAGTGTCAATATCAGGCAGAATACATCTTACGGAGGTTTGAAAATGTCAGATTATCTAACTGTTGTCAGGGCATGTACAGCGGACTTGACCGTAAGCGTCAAATTAATCGACACATGTACAGCACCGGCCAGGTATGAGAAAATCCGCACAGACGAAGTACACCAAGATCGTCGCAAGGTATCTTGAGACACCTTAAGAGACCTTGCGACAAGATACAAAATCTTCAGAGGCGGATGAGATGGATATTCAGGAATATAACGAGACCAGTCGAATTTCGGTTTGGCGTGAGATGGTGCGATCTTGCCGCAACAGCGGAAAAACTGTGGGAGCCTGGTGCCGGGAAAACAACATCAATGTAAAGACATACTACTATCGGCTAAAGCGCGTATGCGCGACAGTTGAAGTGCAGAGCACAGGGTCCTCGATGGGTGCCGAGAATCTGCCTGCATTTGCCGAGATCCAACGCTCCGCGGTTGTTAAACACGAGAAATCGGCCGTTACCGTGCAAATGAACGGGACAGAGATCCAAATCCATAATGGTGCGGATGCTTTTGTTATCGAGACGGTTCTGCGGATTCTTATGCGCGTATGCTAATCGACTTTAATTCGGTAGAACATATCTATGTGGCCTGCGGATATACAGACCTACGCAAGTCGATCGACGGCTTGGCGATCCTGGTCCAGAAGAGCTTTGACTTGGATCCGTATGAGAACAGCCTGTTTCTGTTTTGCGGAAGAAGGAGCGATCGGCTCAAAGCGCTGTACTGGGAAGGAGATGGTTTTCTTCTTTTGTACAAGCGGCTGGAGCGGGGATCTTACCAGTGGCCGCGCACGAGAGACTCTGTGAAATTAATTACAGCACAGCAGCTGCGATGGCTTGTAGAAGGACTATGTATCGAGCAGCCCAAATCGATTCAAAAGGCCAATGGATTAATGCTGGTATAAAACCCGAAGAAGACTGAAAACAATGCATCTTCATCCGTTTTCTTCTTGAAATGCCAGTGGGAAATTGGTATAATTGACTCATGGAAAACAATGCGAAAAACATTACTATCTCCCAAGTTGAATACGAAAATCTAAAGACGAGATGTACCGAGCTTGAGCAGCAGGTGCAGTTTTTTATGGAGCAATTGCGCCTGTCGCGTCATAAGCAATTCGGATCGGCCAGCGAGAAGAGTGAATACGATCAGATCAGCCTGTTTAATGAGGCTGAGGCCGAGGCGGATAAGCAAAAGCCGGATCCGGAGCTGACTACCGTCGAAGCCCATGCCCGAAGGAAAACCCGTGAGAGCAAAGACGGTCTTCTTTCGGACAATCTTCCCATCGAGATTGTTGAGTACATGCTTCCGGAAGACGAACAGGTTTGTCCGGACTGCAGCAACCATCTGCATGTCATTGGAAAGAATGTAAGACGCATTTTCAAGCTGATTCCGGCCAAGGCTGTCATCGAAGAGCATGTGCAGTACACCTATGGATGCCGGCACTGTGAGAAGGACGCATGCGGCGTGCCCATTCTTCGAGCAAAGGCCGATCCCCCGCTTCTTCGTGGAAGCTATGCGTCAGCCGAAGCCGTTGCCCAGATTATGACCCAGAAGTTTGTTATGGGAGTACCCCTGTACCGACAGGAGCAGGAATGGAACCGCGGCGGAGTGAATCTTTCCCGCCAAACAATGTCCAACTGGCTGCTGGATACGACCGAGGAATATCTGGAACCGATTTACAAGGCGCTGCACACACGGTTATGCCAGCGAAATGTCCTGCATGCAGATGAGACGCCGCTTCAGGTCCTGCATGAACCGGGGAAATCCCCGCAGAGTAACAGTTATATGTGGCTTTATCGAACCAGTGGAGATACGAAAGAACCGATTGTGCTGTACAACTACCAGCCGGACCGGAAAATGGCACGACCCCAAACCTTTTTGAAAGATTTTCACGGATATCTGCATTCAGACGGATACTCGGGCTACCATGGACTTCCAGAGTCAATAACCTTAGTAGGATGTTGGGCACACGCACGTAGAAAATACGACGAGGCATTGAAGAGTCTGCCGGAGAAAGATCAGGCAGGGTCTATGGCGCTGCGTGGAAAAAGGTACTGTGACAGACTGTTCACGATGGAACACCAGTGGGAAGACTGCAATACCGAGGAGAGACTTATTAACCGACAGGAGAAAGCAAAGCCTGTGGTTGATGAATTTTTCCAGTGGCTGCATCAGATGCAGTGCTCAGTAAAATCGGCATTCGGACGAGCGGTACAGTATTGCCTGCGACAGAAGAAATATTTATTGGGATATCTTTTAGACGGGCGCCTGGAGATCAGCAATAACCGGGCGGAACGCAGTATAAAGCCCTTTGTTATCGGCAGAAAGAACTTTCTATTTGCCAATACACCCCGCGGGGCCAAGGCCGGTGCGATTATGTACAGCATGATTGAAACGGCCAAAGAGAACGGTCTGGATCCGTTTGCCTATCTTGTCTGGGTTTTTCACACCGCCCCAGGAATGGACATCCGCGAGAATCCCGCTGCGCTGGAACGAATCTTGCCTTTCCATGCGCCGCTATTCTGCAGTGCGGTTAAAGGTAAATCGGCCGTTTGACGCTTACGATTAAGCTCGCTGTGTCTTCATATCCGGCGGCCTTCTGCTTTCTGCGCTGAACGAGTGCTTCCAGCAAGGTGAGTTGTGTTCCTTTTTTAAACAGGCGGCCGATGTAGGAGAGACTGTAGTTGAAGCGGTCAGCGATCTCCTGGACAGTCTCCGTTTCAAAATTTTTTTCGATATAATAGATAATGGCCGGTATACAATCTTCAAATACATTGAACCTTGGCTTTGAATGTGACAAATATCTATATGGGTACTGTCCAAACATGAAAATTTGTCCTCTATTCGAAAAAGTGATAAGAGAAGGAATGTAACTGATCGCCAATTATGGTGTGGTTTGGTGTCTTCTGACAGCCTTTGTTCCTAAATTGACTGCAAATCCCGGTAAACCGAAATATTCAAGCGCAAGAGATTCGTGTGGCTTTGGTTAGATTATGTTCCTCTCTTTATATCTAAAATGTCTTTATAGTTCTAGCCGTTCTAAGTGTTATTTTGTGGTTTATTTGTGGTTTATGAACTCGAAAACAAGCTACAAAACTTGATAAGATCTGGAAACTACTGAAAACACTACATTTCAACACATTTCGACAAGTTAGCAATAAGCAATGAAGCTGACTACGGATCAGAAGGTTGTGGAGTCATATAATACGGGCATATTTGCTCACATAACTTTATTGAATATATTACCGCATTTTGAACAACGATGTTAATGAGTTTGAGCCGCCATGTTAATCCAATAGAGCCACGAAGTTAATCGCGAAGACCACCCGTATTTTATTTTCAGTTCACTGGGGTTATTTGACGCTGAATCAGACTCTTAAGGATAAGTCATCCCTGTGACTTGTCGTGCCGGTGAAGCAGTGCCACGGTATTTCTGGATACCTGGTGTGTTTGGCCACTTCTCACTGGCTAAGGCCGCTGTAAATGGCCCTTACAATAACTAGATAGTCTGCATTTTCGAACACTCCGTATGATGTATTATGCCTTATGGCAGTAATTTGACCTTTCAGGATGTTTGAATTAATGGCGCTTAACTAGCGCGATGGCTCCGATTTGCCGCGATTCGCAATTTGACTCTCTAGGTGCAAAATGTTTTGGCGGAGCCACAACACACAGCAACTGATATTTCGTGTTGAATTTCGTGTTGAATTTATTGGAAAAAGGATACATTTTAGTGTAAATTTGGGTGTTTTTAGGGCGAAATTTTACACTTATAAAAACCCGGAAAGGCCTGCAAACAAAGGAAAAACCGCTCGTATGAGCGGTTTTCATGTTGGCGCTTCGAACAGGAATCGAACCTGTTCGAAAGGTATAGGAAAAATATGTTATAATTTTAATAATATTTTCTTTCAGTGATGATGTCACAAGTTACCGAATAGTTCAACATCGAAGGTGATAATATGTTTTTGACGCTTATGATTAAATAAAAATTACAAAATAAATAATATTTTTTATACACGCTTGTTAAAAGAAAACGAAAAATATATGGATAAACCATATTATGAAAGAAGTGTGAGCGTAGTGAGCAGAATAAATGCAATTCAAAATGCAATCAAAGAACTTGATGGTGGGAGTTTTCAAAAGTTGTTTGATGCCTATTTGTTTAAAAAATGTCAGTTCAAAAATATACAACCTCTTGGAGTGCAGACAGGAACAAATAAAACAACAAAAGGAACTCCAGATTCATTTGTAAAAAACGAAGATGGTACGTTTATATTAATTATGTATGGTTCAGTAGAAGATAATCCGTTTAGTAAATTGCAAAAGGATATCCTCTCTTGTTTTGAGCAGGATAAATTGGTATTACCTGTAGATAAAATAGAAAAAATAATTTGTGCGTATATCTCTACTAATATTCATGTGGAACAGGTGGTAGAGCTAGAAAATTTGATTGCTGGAATTAGAATAGAAATGATAGGACTGGGTACAATATCACATGATTTGCTTGTTAATTATCCGTTTTTGGCAACAGAATATTTAAATATTCCGGTTGACACAGAACAGATTTTTGATATAGAAGATTTTATTAATGCGTATGATAAAAATGGAATGAATGCTCCTCTTAATATGAGATTTTGGGGTAGAGAAACAGAGTTGGCGATTCTAAATTCAAATGTATCTAATTCTATATTGACTCTGATAACTGGTAGTTCTGGTACAGGGAAAACAAAAATCGCTTTGGAAATATGCAAGACATTTAAAGATAATGGGTGGAAAGTTTTGTGCGTAAAAAATAACGGAGAATTGCTTTATAATGATATAAAATATTATATTTCTACTCAAGGAAATTATTTACTATTTATCGATGATGCAAATCAAGCGACTAGTTTAAAATATGTAATGGATTTTATTATTAGTGTTCCAGACGGGATTAATATAAAAGTTGTAATGACGGTTAGAGATTATGCAAAAAACAGAGTGAAAAGTTTGGTTTGTGAATATATAATCCCTTCAGAAGTACCAATTAAACCTTTAAAAAGCGAAGATGTAATAAAGATACTTGATAATAATTTAGGAATAAAAAACGCTGACTATTTAGATAGAATCATTAAAATAGCAAAAGGGAATATTAGATTAGCTGTTATGGCCGGTAAAATGTCAATTGAAAAAGGATACATAGCTATAAATAGTGCTATTGATATTTTTAAAAATTACTATGGAAAAATTATTGATAGTCAAGAATTGAACGATGAGATGGTTAATTCTCTATTTGCAATTGCATTATTAGGACCATTGCGTTTTAAGGAAAGTAAAATAGCCCTTCAGATATTGGAAGCAGTCAATATAAATATAAATAGATTCATTGAGGTTTGTCATGATTTGAATTCAAAAGAATTGATTGATATGTATCAAGATGAAGTTGTAAAGGTCAGTGATCAAAGCTTCGGTAATTATATTATTGAATATGTGCTTATAGAAAAGAAAACTATTTCTATGATTAAACTATTAGATTTAGGATTTCCAAAGTATAAAAATAAGTTGCTTTACGCCCTAAACACATTGATTTCCATATTCAATACAAATGAAATCAAAGAATATATTGAGAGACAGGTTAATGAAAGTTGGGACTTAGCAAAACCTGAATTTCAATTGGATTATCTGACTTGTTTTCACGCACTGAACGAGGAGAAATCATTATGTTTATTAAAAGAAAACATTGATAGGATGGAAATTGTCAGCGATGATTTGACAAAGTTTAGTTTTGATGACAAAAAAAATAATCATAGTATTAATATGCTGGAAGTCAAAATACTTAGTGGCTATAAATATTCTAAATATTTTTGTGATGCAAGTGAACTGCTATTTAACCTGTTGGATAAAAGACCTGATTCAGTAATGGATTTCTATTTTGCGTTTACAAATGATTTGTCTTATGACAAAAATTCAGCCAAGATGAATTACATTAAAGAATATGAGTTTATTGAGAGTATGTGGAACCACAGTGAAGAAGGTAAAAATATTAATTTTACAGTATGTATGTTACACGTATTTGAAAAATATTTGCAATGCGCAATAGATAGAGCGGAAGAAGGAGAAAATGCTAGAAGTATAAATCTAATAAGACTAAATATTATTTTATCAGAGGGCAGTAAGAATATCCGTTTTTTGATATGGAAAAATTTATCAAACTTATATAGAAATGATTTATACAAAGAATATATTGAACGATTATTATCGATTCAACATGCTAGTGGATTACAAGAAAAAGATTGTAAAGAGGTAATTGCCTATGACTGTGATTGTATTAAACAATTATTTGTTGATACATGGGAAGAACCATCATTTGAACAATGCAAAGTCTTGTATGAAATTGAAAAGCATTTAAAATGGCTTGATATTATATATGATGGTATATTTTGCAAATATAGAAAGAACAGAGAATTTACAATTTACAATACATTAATCAAAGATTATTATAAAGGAAAGACGTGGCAAGAAGACGAAGCTGATAGAAAAGAAGAAATCGAAAAATTAGTCAAGTCTTTTGCTGATGAAGATTATAAATTAATGTTTAAAATATGTAATGAGCAACTAGAGAAAAGAGATAAAGAAGAGTGGTCACTTCAAAGTGGAATATGTGTAGTATTTTCCATTTTAGAAGATACTATAACTAAATATACTAATGTTGCGAAAATATATTTGGAAAGCGGTGCGCCATATGGTAACTATCCAGAAAGAATTATTAACTTTCTGATAAAAAATATTGGATTAAAAGAAACCGAGATATTATTAGAAGCATATGATTATAAAAATAAGAGAAAGTGGGAATGCATATTTTATCAATTAATTCCTGAAGAGGATATTAATGATACTTATGTTTCAAAATTACTTGCTTTTGTTAAAAGGGAATTGAATTTTGAAGAGCCAATATTTCCAAGTGTGAGTTGTCTGAGTAAATATATATTTGTTGATAAAAGTATTGTTAGCGAAGTTAGCGAAATCGTAATAGAAGCTTCAGAAAAAAAGACATACTTGGCAGCAAATTTTCTAGAGCGAGTAGTAGATGATGAAAAAATAGATTTTCTTCTAAGTCTATTTGAAGATAATATATTGCATCTCGAAAAACTATACCTTATATCAATGGGAAATCATTTTGACTATTATGGAAAACTATTAGAAGTTTTAGTCAATAGAAATATCGATTTTTGGAATCAATTTACTATTAAACTTGCTGGAGAAGCTAATATATCATCGTATGAGAATGAAGCTTTTGAAAAAATGTGGGAATCTGAAAATTGTTCAGAGATTATTACAATTGCTTGCAATAATCTGATTGTAAAGAAATATGGTTATATGGATGAAAGTGGGGGGCGTATAGTATTTGCAAATAGCTCTAGCACATCTGATACAATTAAAAATTATAAAATAGAGTGGATAAAAAACTATATAAATCTAAATTTTCAAAATATAGAGAGAATGGAAATGATTTTTGGAGTTATAACTACATTTTTTTCAGGAGACAGAAAAAAATATATCTTAGAATTTTTAAAATGTTCCGATGAGATTACAGCGTTTGCAAACATTCCATTGTTTCCTAGCTCAGGGTCATGGAGTGGAAGTGAAGTTCCTCAAATTGATAAGAAAATAGACTTTTTGGAAGATTTAATTAGTGAACTTAAAGGCGTTACATTTATTCAACATCGGGCGTATTTAAAAGAAAGAAAGAATGAATTTGAAAAATACAAGCAATCTGTGTTAATACAAGAATATTTGGAAGATTTAGACCTTGCATAAGACCACTCATCTTTCATATAGTGAAAAAAGGTCTCTGCGCAGGTAGATTGAGTCGACTTTTGTTGAGTATGAAAGTGTAATCTATACGCATACATGGAACAACAACGATGCTACAACAAAACGTCTGACCAAAGGAATAATGTCCCCACTTTGTCCCCACTTAAAGTAATTATAGGGTTAATCGTAGTAACTGCAGGATTAACTATTTACCCGAAAAGGCCTGAAAACAGGCACTTTTGACATAAAAGTTAAGCGTACTGTTACTTTGAAAACCGCCTCCTAAGCGGTAGGCCGACGGTTCAATTCCGCCCGGGCGCACCACATATAGAGCTCAGAACCGTAAGGGTTTTGAGCTCTATTTTTTTATCTGTGGGGGATGCGGACATTTTCTTGGACAAAATGACTCCGCAGGAGTTGGAGACATGCAACAACTGCATCTGCAAAGTGTTGCTTAGCAGATTGTCCGAAAAATCGTTGACTTCTCAAGAGCTTTTACAGGCAGGTCATGTGATGACACGCCTGTAAAGCACCAGCGAAGCCGCTTGCCATGTTACCTTTTGGTAATGAACCTCCAGAAACACCGAAGGGGACTTCTTTGTCCATTTTTATTTTGCCGGATAAATAAAAAAGTATACTCATTTTTCACACTTATTTGCCTTAACATTCATGCAGTGCTGACTCAAAGGCAACATATTAATTTGACATAATAATGACGACTATTTTTATCTGTATCATGATTAATTCTCAATTTAGACTCAATTTAGAAAAAGCCGCAATCAATCAATCCAATCCTGCTAGTCATATCAATCCATAACGAAAATGGTTTTATTTTTAATGCTGATTTTTGGATTTATGCATGAGAAATCTGGGAGGTTCGAGAAATGAAAAGAATTTTTATTCATGGCTGGAAAAGTCTGATCCGCCGGCCCGCGAAAACGGTAATGCTGTTTGTAATTCTGTTTGTTGTGTTTAACCTTATTTTCTCCGGATTTATTATCCAGAAGAGTGTCCAAAAATCCAAGGAGTACATTCGCAGCCAGATTGGAAGTGCTGTTGAATACAAGTTGGATTATACTTCGCTGATGTCTGCTAATAATACTCCCGGGAAGACAGCAACAAGGACTCGTCCGCCTGCGCTTTCTCTGTCAGTTGCCGCAAAAATGGCTGCAAGTCCTTATGTGACGAGTTATTATGTCACAGAATCGGCCAATGCTGACTCTGATACCGTAACTCCGGCATCAACAACATCATCAAGTGATACCTTCCAGAGAAATTTCAGCAGTTTCACTCTCAGCGGAACAAATTCTACCGATAATCTGGATTTTGTGCTGGGTAATGTCACGCTTAAAGAAGGTAAGACTTTGTCTGCTGATGATGTGAATAATACCAGCAATGTAGTAATAATATCGCAAGATGTAGCAACGGCCAACAGCTTGCAGGTAGGTGATACTATCAAACTGGCAAAAGCCAGCCAGTCGCAGCCGGGTGCCCAAAGCGGTCAAAGCAATGCGGCGGCAAAAACGACGACTACAACATCATCATCGGTAGATTATACAGTGATAGGGATCTATACAGCCGTTAAAACCACTTTTGATGTTAATACAATATTTACATCCAATGCTGTAATTGACAGCCTCAACGGGACAACTGCAACAGATGAGACGGATGGTACGATTGTTTTCCTTTTGGACAGCGCCGACCATGTTGATGCATTCAAAACAGCAAGTACACCCTACCTTACTTCGCAATACCATATCCTCTCTTCAGATGATTCTCAATACGAGTCGCTGACCAAGCCTCTGAACCTTATCTCTTTCATTACATCCATTCTCATTGGGGTTGTTTTTGTTGCCGGAGCCATGATCATACTGGCGTTAGTCACAATTTTTGTCCGGGACAGAAAATTCGAGATCGGACTTCTGCTCTCCAGCGGCGAGGGACGGCTTAAAATTATTACCCAGTTTATGTTTGAAATTCTTGTCATAGCCATTGTAGCTTTTAGTGTTTCTGTCGCAACAAGCAACCTGACCTCAGGTGTTGTCAGTAACTGGATCATTGAGAACCAGCTTCTTTCATCAACCAGCCTTATTGCCAGTACCGGCACGACGACCACGGCCAATCAGTTCCCGGGCAGGGGACAGTCGAGCATATCCCTTTATGGAGAAGTCGATATGCAGAATGTAGCAGACAAATTCAATGTAGCGGTAGATGCTTCCGTTATCAGCGAATTGCTTCTTGCCAGTATTGTACTTGTTCTTATCGGTTCCAGTATCCCGTTGATTGTCATTATGGGTTAAAAGCCAAGGCAGATCCTGCAGGATGATAATTGATCATTTCCGAAATCAAGATCGGCTTTTTACAGGATTTTTATTGCTATTAAAGGAGGTATTCTTGTGAGTGAGAATTTTTTTGAATTGCAAAATATTGAATACGGTTATTTGGACGGCGGAATGAAAAGGACAATCCTTGACGGCTTAACTTATAGTTTTGATAAGGGTAAGTTCTACACCATCCTGGGACCTTCGGGAAGCGGAAAATCAACCTTGCTTGCCATTGCGGCCGCCTTGGACCAACCGGAAAAGGGTATGGTCAAATTTCAGGGAAAAGACATTAAAGCTATGGGATATACACTGTTCCGCCGTAACAATATTGCCATTATTTTTCAAAAATACAACCTGATGAATTACCTGACTGCAGTTGAAAATGTGGAAGCGGACATGTTGATAATTGACCACAAGGTTCCGGGAAATAAGAAAGACCTTGCGTATAAGATCCTTGATACGGTGGGAATTGTCAAAACAAAAGCAGACCGTATCGTAACTACACTTTCCGGCGGTGAACAACAGCGAGTTGCAATATCGCGCGCAATTGCCAAAGATGTAGATCTCATTCTGGGAGATGAACCGACTGGTGCCCTGGATACGGCTACCCAGAAAGAAATCATCAAATTGTTCCAAACCCTTGCGCATGAGTATCAGAAGACAATTATTATCGTTACGCACTCGGATGAAGTTGCCAGCCAGAGCGACATAATCCTCCACTTACGCGACGGGAAACTTACGTTATAAAAATATGCGGGAAGGGGTGATTTGGGATGAATGAGAGACGAAGTTACCTGGATACCATGAGCGAAACCAGCAAACCCGAAAGTTACAGTCAGGAAAAATTTGTAGCAGTAAAAAATAACAGGAAGAAAATTACAATAATCATAGCGGCAGCTGTGGCAGCAGTCCTTCTTGTCGGCGGTTACTTTATTTACACCGCCATAGACAGTGTGAAGATTCCCGTTTTAGTGGGTATGACACTGACTGATGCGACTGACTGGGCTTCAAAAAATAAAATTACTTTATCCGCACAGAGTGTGTATGACTTCAGCACGGATAATGGAATAATCCTGACCCAGGAAATTGCTTCAGGAAAGACAATTCGAAAAAATGCAACGATAACGATTCAAGTATCGCTGGGAGCAAATCCTGATGAAGCTATTACCTTCCCTGACATATCATCCATGACAACCAGTCAGATTGAGACCTGGATCAGCGACAACAAGCTGACCGGCGTCAAAATTGCAACAGCCAACAGCGATGTAGTCGCTGTCGATAAGGTGATCAGCTACACAATGACGGACGATACAGAAGCCAATTTCAAGAGGAAGAGCAGAGTGACGGTTAACGTCTCCCTTGGTCCGAAAGCCGCAACAGAAACAGTAGTTATGACAGATTTTTCTTCCATGAAAGCCGGCGAGGTTCTGCAGTGGGGAAGTGACAACGGTGTAGATATAACGCTTCAGGAAGCATATGACAATTATATCGAATCGGGAAATGTAATTTCACAGAGTGTTCTTGCAGATACGGAAATCAATAAAACGGATCCGGTAACGGTTGTTATATCGATTGGAAAACCAATAACAGTACTGGATTTCTCAGCCATGACACAAGATGAAGCGACAGCCTGGGCCAAATCGAATACCATAACGCTGATAATCATTGAAAAATACAGCAGCATTAATGATAAAGGAAAACTGTATGCCCAGAGCATCTCTGCAGGTACAAACATGAAGGCCGGCGATGAGCTTAAGCTGACATATTCCCTTGGACGTGTTGATGTTGCCAGTTTTATCGGGCAGTCAAAGCTGGAAATAACAACCTGGCAGAATACTGCAAATACGAAGAGTGCCGACATCCGTCTCAAGTTCACAACAGAATACGGAGAGAAAGGATCGTCAGGTAAAATTATAAGCCAGTCCATCAAAAACGATTTTGTCGATCCGGGGACTACTATCACGGTTACTGTTTCCTTAGGCATGAAATTATTGGCACCGGATTTTTCCGGGATGACCCAGGCGCAGTGTTCAGCGCTCGGCCAGACGGATGGTGTTACCGTACTGTTTAGCTACCAGAACAGTACTGCGGTTGGATATGGCTATATAATCAGCCAAAGTCCTGCCCCCAATACTGTACTGACGGATGCGGAGCACATTACTGTTATGATATCATCTTCCGGAACTGCAACAAACAAAGTCACGGTGCCTGACTTCGGGACCATGAGCAGGGGCGGAGCTGATTCATGGGGAAAAACGAACAATATCACGTTGGCATATAAAGATCAGTACAGTGATTCTGTAAGTATAGGAAATCTGTTTGCTCAGAGTGCTGCCGCCGGATCAAGTATTAATCCGGGTGTGGGGATAACGATAAGCAGTTCACTTGGGAAGGTTCAGGTAGCCAGTTTTCTTGGAAAAACAAAACTGGATGTATTGAATTGGGAAGCTGATGCAAATACAAAGGGTGCCAATATTAACCTCGCGTTCTCCAGCAGCTATGGCGATGCAGGATCCAGCGGCAAAATTATTGGACAATCGATTCAGAATGATTACGCTGCTGTCGGAAGCACTATTAATTTTGTGATTTCCCTTGGCAAACAAATTGTCGTTCCCGACTTTCTGTCACCGCTGCAGAACGAGGCAGGCTGCACCGCTATCAGCAGCAGTCTCGGTATGAAGATCGTATTCAACTATCAAAATAGTGATGCAGCTGCCAAAGGCTATGTGATTTCACAAAGCACGGCAGCAGGCTCGATCATTACAGATGCAGATACGGTTACCATTGTCATATCCCTGGGCTTAGCGTAAACACCCAAAAAATTACCCGGTGCTGACCTTACAGATAATATTAGTACAATGTTTGCTTTTCAGGAATAAAATGTCTGATTTCTTCATATTGTACATGGTCAGTATCGAGGTATTTTCTTTTATAGATGCGTTTCTCTTCTCCTGATTCCGGAAGAACAGATATCACCGTATTTCCTCGCCAGTTCACCTGATATTCCTCTTCACCGACAAAGCGATCCTGTTCATGGTTCAAAACAGACTGCTTTTCAACCGTTTCACGTTTGTTCAAAGGGAATTCCAGTCGATATTCCTTTCCGGACTGCGCCCCTTTACAATAGATGTAGCGGCCGGTTTTTACAATTGAGACAGGCTGATCGCCTTCAAATAGTGCAAGTTTATTGTTTATCGCATGTTCCGGAATCCGGATGTACAGGTCACAATCCTTTTTTGGAATCACAACTGTTTTTCCCAGATAGGGTTCATAACTGATAATCTCGCCAATCAAATTTTCAAAATTGAAATGCAGATTGACAAAAATACCCGCTGCCTTTTCTTGCAGTGCATTTTCCATAATAATTTCAAAACTTCGAAGTGCATGGCTGGAACAGCAGAGCATAACGGATGCCGGAATAAAAAGATGCTCCCGGGCGGTTGCCCACATAAAGCCGCCGACGCACCTTTCAACAACTTGGTCATAATCATCATAGGGCGGTTTCAGTAAATCAGCAGAATACTGTTCTGTCACCCAGCGTGATTTATTCATGCGCTCTCCCTTTAAAGCTTTTTCTCTGACCCATTCAGAAGGATCCAAAAACTGAGCTTCTGCGGTCTGATTTCTGATAAAGCGGTCAATTTGATCCCAATATTCATCGTAACCAAGCCGGATAAGAGATAAGGCGCTCCAGTTCAATTCCATATCCGTACAGGCAGGCTCAGTGCATGGGGTGCTGCCGAAGGAAGTGCATTTTCCGGCCATCTGGTCGTGAAGGCATTTGACCCGGGTAATCAATTCAGGTTCCCGGCTTAGTGAAGCAAATTTGGACAGGCCATTCATTACAGCGGCAGCCGTCCGGAAGGAAACCATTACATTATGTTTACCGTTAAAATAGCCATTGGCAGGATCAAGTATGAACCGGGTCAAACCGCTTGCAAGCATGTATGCTTTGAGATTTCCGGTCAATTCAAAATATCGGGTCAGCGGGTCAATCAGTGTTCCGGGATTATATATCCCCATACCTGACTGCCTTATCAATTTCTGCGGGAAAATCCTAAATTGGCCTTTCTGAGAAGACAAATTGAACAAACCGCTGACGATCCCATCTGCAAGCTGCAAAATCTGCTCGTCTTCAGAATCACGATACCAGTATATGAGGGCATAAAGAGTGCGTGCCTGTTCCCAAAGACAAAGCGGATAGCTTTTATTCCAGAGTGAATGAGGTGAATATATCAATCCATCCAGCTTATTGAAGTGTCTGAGCATAAGATCGCGCTGCGAGAGCTGAATCTCTTCTCCAACATTCGCTCCTGTCAAGAAACGAGCAATGATCGATCCATAAATAGAATAAGGAAGCACTTCAGTCCAGTCCAGGCGATGGTGGACCAGATGCGGCGGATCTTCTCCCAATGTGGCTCCCACAAAAGGTACATCACCGAACCGGTGATCTGCCATCTTCATCATATGTTTCAGACAAAGTTCAGAGCGCTGCGAAATATTGAAGGATGCAGGCCTTCTTTTATTTTCTGTAAAAATACCTTTCGTTTCGATTGCTTTCATGCTGTATTATCCCTGCCTGACTTGCTTTATTTTGATATTGATTCAACATTTTTCAAAAAAGTGAGTGAAGAGTGAAGAAAATACGGATATGTGTTTCAGTGACCCAATTCCCTTACACTGTCTCTCTCAATAAATGTTGTTGATATCTCCACTTTTGTCTTAATATGATCCCCGTTTTTTACCATGTCCAGAATTTTTTCTACAGCCATCTGACCCAATTCTTTTTTGACCGTCCGTATTGTGGTAAGTTTCGGTGATGTAATTTCGCAAAATGGCAGATCGTCAAAGCCAATCAGTGAAATATCTTCGGGAATTCG
>Ga0209430_1001277_pt1 | contig 19318 bp, 15 predicted proteins | sample BarGraIncub1133A_FD_184504 | JGI IMG/M metagenome (GOLD analysis project Ga0209430, IMG submission 184504) | Arctic peat soil microbial communities from Barrow, Alaska - Barrow Graham LP Incubations 11-33A (SPAdes) (version 2) | ecosystem: Environmental > Terrestrial > Soil > Wetlands > Peat... | reverse complement strand
AATTAAGTTCAAATGGAGTATATAAAATAGATCCTAAAACCGGAAAACTTATGCTTTTAGGTGTATTTAATAGGCCTAATGGACTAGCTTTCTCTATGGATGAAAAGTTGTTATATATAGATGATACAAACCTTCAAACTGTTTATGTTTACAAAGTGAAGGAAGATGGAACCATACACGCTGGAAAGGTATTTGCAAAGCTTGATGTAAAAGCGGGACAGGGAGCTGCAGATGGAATGAAGGTAGATAGCAAGGGTAATATTTATATAACAGGGCCTGGAGGAATATCAATTTATTCTCCAAAAGGAGAAAGGCTTGGGCTTCTTAAGACCCCTGAAACAGCTGCAAATCTATGTTTTGGTGGGGAGGATCTGAAAACTCTTTATATAACTGCAACAACTTCCCTTTATAGTTTAACTGTAGGTATTTCTGGAATAGCTACTAATTTTGAAAAGTAGAATTGGAGGAGTATTATGAGCTGTAGTATTAAGGAAAGCACAGAAAATGGAATTAAGTTTTTGCATTTGGAAAATGATATTTTAAAGATAACTGTTTTAGTTGGCAAGGGTAGCGAAATATATGAAATTATATTTAAAGAGAAGGACATGGATATTTTACTAAAAGTTAAGGATGGCCTTAGTCAGTATAAAGGAAGAAATCTTTATGAAAAACCTCTTACTTGGTATTCAGAGTTATTTACCGGGGGGTGGATGGATGTAGTTCCGGATAAAGGAATATATAAAGACGTGGAAATTAAGCAAGAGAATTCTGGAGTTGCAGCAACCATGCCTTGGGATTATCAGGTTTTAAAGGATACTGATGAGGAGATTAAGATTAAATGCTTTGTAAAACTTCCACTAATTCCTCTTCTTATAGAGAAGGAAATAGGTCTTAAGGAAAAGGAATCTAAGGTTTACATTAAGGAAAGGCTTAAGAATGTTGGAGATGCGGAAGCAAAATTTACATGGACTCAGCACTGCGCCTTTGGAGGTGGATTTTTAGATGAAAATGTATTTATTGGCATGCCAACAGAAAAAGCCTTCAGGGCTTGGGACTATACTAAGGAGAATGGAACAGATGAGGAAATGTACGAAGAGAATATAAATAGCGTTACTTTAGATAAAGATACAAAAATAAATTTATTAAGAGTTAGACCAAACATTTATGATGAACAAGTATTTGTAACAATAAGGAACCTAAAGGAAGCTAAATTTACTATGTTTAATGAAAAAAAGGGGATTGGTTTTTCAATGACCTGGGACAAGGTTACCTTTCCCTATCTAAGATATTGGTATAGAAATTCTAAAGATACTTATACTGTGGCTATAGAGCCCTCCAACACCTATTCCGATGGCTTCAAGAATTCATTAAAGAGAGACACATATTTAAATTTATTGCCTCAGGAGGAGATCTCTACATGGCTTGAATGTGATATCTTCGAAAGATAAATAATTTATTATGATAGGAGTGAGATTTTTGGAAAATGAAAGAAATATTGAAACAGTATTAGTAACCGTGCCTTATACTGGATGGCATCTAGAAAAGCTTAGAAATGCCTTTGCTCCAGCCAAATTTATTCAACTTAATAAAGATGATACAGTAGGTATAGCAAAAGCATTAAAAGAAGCAGACGTAGCTATATTACAAGGGGATGTGAGTGAACAGATTATGGAAGGGTCAAAGCTGCGTTGGATACATTGCGATCATGCTGGAATTAATCTATCCGCCCGCCCGGAAGTATTTGAGAGGGGACTCCTCCTAACTGGTTCAGCAGGTCGTTCAGGCCCAGTTCTTGCAGAACACATTTTTTTTCTCACACTATCCTTAATTTATAATTCACATGGTCTACATGATGCTCAGAAATCACATATTTGGGGTGGCATTCCTGGATATGAGGATCGTCGGGGTTTATATAGCAAGACTATGGGTATCATCGGTATGGGATATACAGGAAAGGAACTAGCGATGAGAGCTAAGGCCTTTGGTATGAGAGTACTTGGATATCGTCGGAGTGTAACGGAAGTCCCTGCTGGAGTGGATAAGCTTTTTTGCTCAGATAGAGGTGAAAATATATATGAACTGCTAAAGGAAAGTGATGTGGTAGTTTTGTCTATACGTTTATCTGATGAAACCTATCACCTAATTGGGGAGAGAGAACTTAAATTGATGAAATCCACTGCATTTTTAATCAATATGGCAAGAGGTCATGTTGTAGACGAAAATGCATTGGTAACTGCTCTTAGGGATGGAATAATAGGAGGTGCTGGGTTTGATACCTTTGAACAGGAGCCTTTGCCTGCGGACAGCCCCATATGGGATGCACCTAATATGGTAATTACACCTCATTGTACACCTGAGATGCCTGACCTAGTAGCACGCTCTTTGGATATAATTTGCGAAAATGTAAAGCGGTATCGGCAGGGGAAACCTCTGCTTAATGCGCTAGTGCCAAGGGATGTCTACACGAAAGGGTAATTATTTTATTTTTGTTTGAAGGGAGATAATATTGATATGGTTAAAGAATATTTTCTTGAGCTTAACGGCTGGAAAGTATCCCCTTATACTAGAAATGAGAGTAATGGGGAAGTCTTTCCGGATCTTAAAGATTTAACTTGGATAGAGGCTGCTGTCCCTGGCGCAGTTCATTATGATTTAATTAAAGCAGGCAAGCTGAAGAACCCTTTTGAGAGCTCAGAGTCTGCACGTGTCGCTGCCTGGGTGGAAAAGACAGATTGGATCTACAGCAATACATTTTCTATTGATAGAGATAGTATTGCATCCTCTAAAATTATTTTACAATTTAACGGGATTGATACATATGCAGATATATGGTTAAACGGACAATTCCTTGGAGAGACTGCTAATGCTTTTAGGGAGTACAAGTTCGAAGTAAGCAATATGCTCTTAAAGGCGGAGGACAATGTTCTGATTGTGCAGGTGAAAAATCATTATAGAATGATCCAGCCTAAAGTTAAAGAGGCAAAAAGAATGGCCCGGACCGGCGAAGCTAGCGGTTTATTAGGCAAGTCTCTAATTCGAAGATATCAGCGTAACTTTTATGGGGGATCTAGTTTATTAAACCTTGGGACAGGGGTTTTGGGAATTGGAATTTATAAGAGTGTCCAAATGTTTATTTTCCCTGGTGCATATATTGAAAATAGCCATGTTGTAATTGAAAGCATCACCTCCCAGGAGGCAAGGGCCTATATAGAGGTAGAAATTAAAAAGGGTATTCATGAGAAAGCTTTATTAAAAATAGAAGGTATTCTTTGGGAAACTAATGAAGCTAGGCCTGTAGCATTAAGTACATTAATTACTAAAGAGAGCAGCATTAAATTACCACTAGCTATTACTGAACCAAAGCTGTGGTGGCCAAAGGGTTATGGAGAGCCTAACTTATATAACTTGACCATAAATATTTATGAGGGGGATGTACTTCTACATTCCATCAAGAAGCTTGTAGGTTTAAAAAAGGTAGAATTAGTAGAAGCTCTTGAGAGTGGAAGAAAAACATTCTTTATCAAAGTAAATGGTAGAAAAGTACATGCTAGAGGCTTCAACCCAATCCCAGTAGATTATATAAAGGTTCACGATTCCTGGGATGTATATGATAGATTGTTCAAAATTATGAAAAATGCAAATACAAACATTATACGTATATGGGGAGGCGGAGCTATAGAGAGTGACCAATTTTACGATACTTGTGATCGACTAGGGATTATGCTCTGGCAGGACTTCTTTCTTCATAGCAATGTTTACCCGGATTATGATCCTGATTTTGTTGAAGAATTTAAACAGGAATCTATAGAATTGGTTAAAAAACTTAGATCTCATGCATGTTTGACTATCCTATGTGGTGGAAATGAGCAGCAAGAAGGTTGGGATGAATGGAACTGGAAGGATGACATGGATAGCTTTTACGGAGAGAAATTATCTAAAGAATTGTTACCGGAGGTAGCAGATAAATATTGCCCAGAGATCCCCTTTATAAATAACTCTCCTCATGGGGGTAAATGGGGTCAATCACCAGTTGAAGGAGATATGCATTGCTGGGGAAATTTCTATAATGCTATGAAGGATCCCCAATTTGTAACAGAGACCTGTTGGAATCTTGAAAGTTACTCAAGACCCGAAACTCTGAAAGAATCTATGGGTCTTGATGTAGATCAATATAACTATAGAGGTTGGCATGAAAAATGGAATCAGATTACCGGATTAGAGCTTATGACAAGATTTCCCCACAGCAATTACTTTGATGTAAGCACGCTACGAAGTTATTTGCATTCTTTGGAGATTGAACAAGCACGAGCAGATTATAATGCTTTAACTGTACTTAGGCTAAGGAGTAGCTCATGTAATGGAATTATATACTGGTCCTTGAATAAGGGTGGACCATTATTTGGCTTTGGGTGTGTGGATTATAAAGGTTATCCCTTAATGAATTATTATACTATAAAAAGAATCTATGCTAATATATTAATTGGAATTTATAGGGACATAGATGATATAAAGGTGGTTGCCTCTAATTTAACTGGAGAAGAAGTTTTAGGTGAGGTAAGGGTGGTACATCTTAATGAAAAGGGGACAGTATTAAAGGAATGGAAAAAGTCTGTTACCCTTCCATCAGATTACACAGGACGTATATATGACATTGAGGGCTATTACCAGACAATTGTAGATAGAACTAAGGAAATTATACATACCCAGCTAGTGATTAATGGGAATATTGTTTCTGAGGATACTTTATATTTTTGTCCCTTTTCAGAATTTGCAATTGGAGATAAGCCTATCACAGCTAATGTTAGTAAAATAGATAAAGACAATTGGTCAATTGAAATTGAAAGCTGTGAAGTATCCAAAATGATTGAACTAGATGGGAGTAAGAAATTGCTCTTTAGCGATAACTATTTTACTTTAATACCTGGGGTGAAAAAACAGATTAATATAAACCTTTTGGAGGATACAAACGATAGGGAGCTAGAGCTTTCAGTATCATCTCTAGATAATCTAAAGGTATTACATTTTCTTTTAACCTAAAGGAATTAGATCATAAAAACAGATATATGGAGGTTGTTCGATAATGAAAATAGGTTTTATTGGCTTAGGAATAATGGGAAAACCCATGGCAAAAAATCTTTTAAAAGCCAGCTATAGTCTAGTTGTTTTTGATATTAATAAAGAAGCTGTAAAGGAAGTTGTAAAAGCAGGTGGGGAAGAAGGCTTATCTTCTAAAGATGTAGCACAAAAATGTGAGATAATAATAACAATGCTTCCTAATTCTCCTCATGTTAAGGCGGTAGTGCTTGGACCAGACGGAGTAATTGAAGGGGCTAGACCCGGATCTATAATAATAGATATGAGCTCTATTGCTCCGAAAGCATCTCAAGAAATAGCTATTGAAGCCTCAAAAAAAGAGATTGAAGTTATTGATGCACCAGTTAGTGGTGGAGAACCAAAGGCTATAGATGGAACCCTGTCTATTATGGTAGGTGGGAAAAAAGAGATTTTTGATAAATGTTATGATATATTATCAAAAATGGGTAAGTCTATAGTACATTGTGGAGAAATAGGAGCGGGCAATACAACTAAATTAGCCAATCAAATTATAGTAGCGCTAAATATTGCAGCTATGTCTGAGGCTTTTGTATTGGGCACAAAAGCTGGAGTTAATCCTGAAGTTTTATATAATGCAATAAGGGGAGGACTAGCAGGTAGTAATGTACTTGATGCAAAGGCTCCAATGGTTTTAGACGGGAATTTCAAGCCAGGTTTTAAAATAGACCTGCATATAAAAGACTTAACAAATGCAATTGATACAGGCCATGAGCTAGGGGTACCCCTTCCTCTAACTAGTCAGATCATGGAAATACTACAAGCTTTAAAGGTTGATGGGAAAGGACAATGTGATCATAGTGCTATAATTCAGTTTTATGAAAAGCTTGCAAAAGTTGAAGTTAGAAAGTAAATTAGAAACCGCTATGCATTTTCAAATGCATAGCGGTTTCTAATATCAAATTCTTATTAAAGGGATAGCTTGAACATTTCAAGAAGTTCCATGGTATGTATAGAATCTTCCATATTCGGCTCTGGTGCTTTGCCTTTTAATATGGAATCTGTAAAGTGATAGAGTTCCTTTTCAAACCCATAAAAGCTGTAATTTGTAACATTACCATAATTAATATTCCATACTAAGGTATCCATGCCATCCTCAAGGGTGGGATCCTGCGTTATATCTTTTGCAGTACCAGGTCGGTTATACTCCAATCTCTTAATACCATCAATAAAGATATTTCTTCGATCTCCCATAATATCAACTCTTTCCATAGGATAGGACTCATCTAGAAGTGAACCAGATTGAAGGGTTCCTATAGCTCCAGATTCGCAAACAAAAGAAATGTTGAAACCAACTCTTGTATCAGAACGTCTTATCACATCTGTATGGATACTTTTAATTTCTCCAAGTAGAAATCTTGCCAAATCCAGATGATGCACTATATGATTAAAAATGAAATATTCCTCACTTTTATAATTAGAGGACATATATTTTGCCATATACATATTTATATGACCAAATTCCTCTTTGTTTATCAAATCTTTTGCCATTGCATAGGAAGTAGTAAATCTTCTGTTAAAACCAACCATTGTATACTTACCTGTGGTTTTTTGTATAGTCAGAAGCTCAGTAGCCTGTTCTACATTCATGCAGGGGGTTTTTTCAATAAAAACATTTAATCCTGCTAGCATACAGTTTTTAGCAACTTCATAATGCAGCTGAGCATCTGCAATACATATAACAGCATCTAAAGTTTCTTCTTTTATTAATTTCATGTAATCAGTGTACGTTTTTGATACTGAATAGCGGCGCGAAAATCTATCTAATCGCTCTTCATTAATATCGCATATTGCTACCAGTTCTATAGGTAATTTCTTTGTACAATCATAAAAAAAATCATACATAAAATTGCCACATCCGATTAGTGCTATTTTTAATTTTTTGTCCATTTCTCTGTCCCCTTTTTATCTTAATTTTGATGTCTGCGGGTTTTATAAAGGTCTAGTACTATTTTAACTGAATTAAGGAGTATATACAATTATAAAAGAGATAAAAGATACTTTAAATGCTTTGTATATACTTATAAAAATATTTAAGAAATGGTAATATAGATATATAGGCTTATTTCATTATAATATTCAAGGAGGTGAACTAAAGCTCGAATCGGGCTTTAGGAATATATGAAAATAGCAGAGGGTTTAGAGGTTCTTGAAATACATAACGATCCAAATGATTATGCTGCAATATTTCGACCTACACTTATTTGGGATGATGATAACGTCATCTTAGTAGATGCAGGTTTGCCAGGTCAATTTCAAAATATCCGTGAGGAAATGGAGAAAGCAGGGGTACCCTTTGAAAAACTTAGTAAAGTTATTATTACTCATCATGATACGGATCATCTTGGAAGCCTATCCGCAGTGGTAAAGGCTTCTAAGCATAAGGTGGAAGTACTAGCCCATGAAGGTGAAAAACCATATATTCAGGGTGAAAAAACACCTATAAAAATGACAGCCCAGCGGATAGCTGAGATAGAGGCTCTGCCAGAAGAAGAGAAGAATGTTATAAAAGGAATGTATGCCAGCCTTGCAACTAAGGTGGACACTTTGGTTGAGGATGGAGAAGAGCTTCCCTATTGTGGGGGAATTATAGTTATCCATACACCAGGACATACACCTGGTCATATTTGCCTGTACTTAAAAAAATATAAGGCTTTAATCACAGGTGATGAATTCAATGTGGCAGATGGCCAGTTATATGGACCAAACCCTTTATACACTTTCAATTTGGAGGAGGCAATAAGTTCAATTAGTAAATTGTCAAAGTATGATATACAAACGGTACTCTGCTATCATGGAGGGGTATTTAATAAGGATGCAAATGCGCGAATTGCAGAACTCGCTAATAATGAAAAATAAATACACCACTGGTTATTTCTTACAGGCTTCATAATATATTATGAAGCTTATAATTTTTGTAGTATAATTAAATATTATATTATAGAGGAGGTTTTATCTTTGGATAGCAATTTAATACAAGTCTTAAAACATGATTATAATAAGGAATTTGATAAAAATAACAAATATGAGTTTGTTAGAAGATATTTTGATTATAGCAAAAAGGAAGAATATACAATAGATGATGAAACTTGGACGGATTTAGATATGGATCGAATTCATGGAAAGCTTGATAGATCATATAGTAGCTTGGGGGAATCGGTTTTATACTATCTACTAAGAAATCCAATTATGGAGGAGGAGAAATTAAAAAATAGAGATAGTTCCATTAAGACATTTATGGAGGATAGTAAGCTTAGAGAAAAGCTACAATGTATATTCTATAGATTAGGCAAAAACACAAAAAATACTTTTCTGGAAATGATGGAAAAGGATATAGTTGTAGATAAAACTAAATATTACATTTATACCTTTATGGGAAAGATAATTCCACTAATAATAATTCTTTTATCTATATTTATTGTTCCTCAATATCTAGCTTTATTTATTCCTTTAAGTTTTATTAATATGATTATAAGTTATAACGAAAGCAAGGAAATAAAAGCTAATGGTATATATTACTTAGCAGGCATAATCAAAGCGGGTAAAAAGCTTGTAGGGGTAAAAGATGATAATTTTCAAAAAGAAAGGGAGGAACTTAAAGCTGTAATTAATAAGATTAAACCTGTTGAAAGAGGTACTTATTTTATAAGTATTATTAATATGTGGAAGGGAGCCTTTGAAGCCGTGTTCTTTATCTTTCTTATTGAAGAAACCGCATATTATTTAATATCCAATTTACTTTTGAAAGAAAAAGATAGCGTTATGGAGCTATATTTTATAATTGGTAAGGTGGAAGCTTTAATATCTATAGCTGGCTATAAGCATAATTTGAAAACAGTTATTAGTAAGCCATCCTTTGTAGAAGGACTAAACTTAAATATAAAAAATGGTATTCACCCTATATTAAAAGAGCCTGTGCCTAATTCTATAAATATACATAATAAGGGAATCGTCTTAACAGGTACTAATATGGCAGGAAAATCAACTTTCTTGAGGATGGTAGGAGTAAATATTCTCTTGGCGCAATGCTTTTATTTTACCCAGGCAGAAAGCTATGAAGCTTCCTTTTTAAATATTGTATCATCAATAAGCCCTAAGGATGATATTGAATCTGGGAAAAGCTATTATATGGCAGAGGCTGAGGGTATACTCAGAATAATTAAAGCAATGTCAAGAAAGGTTCCTGTATTTTGCCCAATAGATGAGATATTTAGGGGCACAAATCCTATAGAAAGAATTTCTGCTTCAGCGGAGATATTGTCTTATTTAAATAAGGGTAAAACAATTTCTATAGTAGCAACCCATGATAGAGAGTTAGTGGATATATTAAAGGACAGCTATGATTTTTATTACTTTTCAGAGAAAATCGATAAAAAGAAGGGCCTATCCTTTGATTATAAAATTAAAGAAGGAATATCCTCAACTAGAAATGCAATAAGACTTTTAGAGCAAATAGGTTATCCGAAAGAAATCATTGACAAGGCTTTTAAGAGAGCTGAAAGCATAGATGGTTTTATATAATTAATACACAAGGCTGTCTTAAGGGCAGCCTTGTGTATTTTAAAGAAGGGTTGCCTTTTGGGCAACCCTTCTTTCTGAAGTCAGATTTCTTTGTTAGGTCAGGCTTTATCGTGTTGGGAGTTAAGTTTAATAATTTACTACAAAAACTTCAAAGTAGCTTTGTGGGTGCAAGCAAGTTGGGCATACCTTTGGAGCACTAACTCCTTCATATATATAACCACAATTAATGCATTTCCATAGTGTTGAAACATCTTTAGTAAATACCTTATCAGTTTCAAGATTTTCTAGAAGCTTTCTATATCTTGTTTCATGACGGACCTCTACCTCAGCAATCTTGCGAAAGGTTAAAGCCACATTTGCAAAGCCTTCTTCTTCTGCTACATCTGCAAAGGCAGGGTATAGTATTGACCATTCTTCATGCTCTCCGTTGGCAGCGGATAAAAGGTTGGCTTTTGTGTCACCTAAAGCAACGGGGTAAGTAGCGGTTATTTCTACTACATCAGATCCTAAACCTTCTTGCAAAAGCTTGAAAAATCTTTCAGCATGCTCCTTTTCATTACCAGCAGTTTCATTGAACAGGTTAGAGATTTGTATAAAACCTTCTTTTTTTGCTGCGCTTTCATAAAAGGTATATCTGTTTCTTGCTTGGCTTTCACCAGAAAAGGATTTTAATAGATTTTCTGCAGTTTTAGTTCCTTTTAATGAATTCATTATATTCCTCCTTGCTAAAAAATTTCATTATCATAAGTTTACTACTCTTTACAATTATTCTCAATAGTTAGAGGATTATTCATATATACTAGGACAATTTGAAGGTTTATAATAATAATATAACTTTACTATACTAACATAAAATCAATTAGCTAAATTTTTGATGAGGTGATTGGATTGAATAATTTTAAACGAAATGATTGGGAGAATCAGTACCTACTACATATCAATAGGGAAATGATTCATGTACCCTTAGGGGCATATAAAAGTGAAGAGGAAGCCTTAGATGGGAAAAGAGGAAGTTCAGTATTTTGTAAAAGCTTAAATGGAAAATGGAAGTTTTCTTTAGCAAAAGATCCTTTTTCTATTCCTGAAAATTTCTATCAGGTGGGCTTTGATGCCAAGGAATTTAAGGATATAGAGGTGCCAGGCAACTGGGAGATGTTGGGCTATGATTATCCTATATATACAAATGTAATTTATCCTTTTAATATGGAAGAAGAAGGTCCTCATATAATAAAAGCAGAGGGGGGAGCAAATAGGTTAAATCCACCCTTTGTTCCTGCGAATAACCCTACAGGCTGCTACATAACATATTTTACAGTGGATGATAGTTGGAAAGATAGAGAAACTTTTATTAACTTCGATGGGGTAGAGTCTGCCTTTTACTTATGGGTTAATGGCAAAAAGGTAGGGTACTCCCAAGATAGCAAGCTTTCTGCTGAGTTTAAGCTTACAGAATATATAGAAGAAGGAAAAAACACCTTAGCAGTTCAGGTTATGAGATGGAGCGATGGAACCTATCTTGAGGATCAGGATTATTGGCATCTGTCAGGTATACAGCGCTCCGTTATGCTATATAGTAAGCCCAAAGTTCATATAAGAGACTTTAAAATTACCTCATCCTTAGATACATCATTTAAAGATGGAGAGCTTTTAGCTTATTGCTATGTAAATAAAGCAGATGGTTATGGAAATTATAGCATTAAAGCAACTCTTTTTGGGGAAGACAAAAGGATTCCCATCTTAGAGCTTATATCAAAGGTTTCTGTGGAAACCCCCATGTATCAAAGGGAAGGACATATAAATGAAGCGGGAGCTGCCCTTTTTAGTGCAAAGGTAGTGAATGCTATAAAATGGAACGCTGAAAAACCGTATCTATATACTTTGGTTTTCACTCTTTTAGATAAGCTTGGTAAGGCTATAGATTATGAAAGTTCAAGTATTGGTTTTAGAAATATAGATATTTCAGAGGAAGGGATTATACTCCTTAATGGGAAGAGGCTAGTAATAAGGGGAGTTGCAAGACATGAACATCACCCAAAACATGGTCGTGCTCTTACCAGAGAGTATATGATACAAGAGATAATAACCATGAAAAAGCTTAATTTTAATGCGGTTCGAACAAGTCATTATCCTAATGATCCTATTTGGTATGATTTATGCGATGAAATGGGACTCTATGTAACAGACGAAGCAAATTTAGAGACCCATGGTTTAGAGGCTCAGTTATCAAAGGATCCTGAATGGTCTCTTGCTTATCTTGAAAGGGCTCAAAGGATGGTACTTAGAGATAAAAATCATCCATGTATAATATTCTGGTCGCTAGGAAATGAGTCTGGAGCAGGAATGAATCATGCAGCTATGAAAGGTTGGATCAAGTATTATGATCCTACAAGGCTTGTACAGTATGAAAGTCAGGACCCGGATTCCAGAATATCTGAGGTTAGGGCGCCAATGTACCCATCCCTTACCTGGGTAGATGAGGTAATGTCGGATTACAAGGATAAAAGAAGCATGATAATGTGTGAATATGCTTATGCAAAGAGTAATAGCAATGGAAATTTTAAGGAGTTTTGGGATATGGTTGATAAATATCCTAGATTTCAAGGCGGATATTTATGGGATTTTGCGGATAAGGCTATAACAAAGTATACCGAAGATGGACAAGAATACTATGGATATGGAGGAGACTTTGGAGAAAAGTTAGTCAATCCAGTACTAGATATGTGCATAGATGGGTTGGTTGCTCCGGATTTAACTTTCCATCCTTCAGCTTATGAAATACGGAAGGGACAGGCCCCTGTAAGATTAGAAGAGGTAGATATTAAAAAAGGAATCTTTAAAGTCATTAATAAATATATTGCATCAGATTTAAGCCATCTGTCTGTAGCTTGGACAATTATAGAGGATGGTATAGTTATAGGTAAGGGGGATATAAATCCATTAAATACTCCCGCTCAAAAAGAAGCAAAGATTACGATTCCCTACTCACTTCCTAGGGCCAAAGCGGGAAAAGAGTATTTCTTAAATGTTACATTTTCCTTGAAGGAGGAGACTTTATGGGGAGAGAAAGGCTATGAAATATATTCAGAGCAGTTTGTTCTACCTATTAATTTACCTAAAGAGCAGAAATTATTAATTAAATTTCCAAAGCTAATATTAAAAGAGCGTGAGGAATTTATAGAGATAAGAGGTGAGGATTTTACTATATGCTTTAATAAGGCAATAGGCTTAATAAGCTCTTATGAATATAATAGGGGAGGAAAAGTAGGAAAGTTAATTAACCTAGGAGTTTTTGAAAACTATTATAGAGCGGCTACAGGAATAGATGAGGGCCAGGGCGACGAAAATTCCTATGCTTATATATGGAGAGAAGCAGGACTCGATAGGTTGGAAAGAAAGCTCGTAGATCTTAAGGTTGAGAGGTTAGGCGAGGATAAAATAAGAATTGAGGTTATTTCTTATCTATGTGGACTAGGGCTTAATAAGGGCATTGATAGCAATTTGGAATATATAATTTATGGAGATGGTTCTATAAAACTTCATAACATAGTTGATGCTGAGGCTATATTATCAATACTTCCAAGGATAGGCTTAAGCCTAATATTACCTGGAACCTATGATAATTTTAAATGGTATGGAAGGGGACCTCACGAAAACTACTCAGATAGGAAGGAAAGTGCTCATGTAGGCTTATATGAAAGTACTGTTTCAGAGCAGAACTATCCATATATACTTCCAGTTGAATGTGGTGGTAAGGAAGACGTACGATGGTTTACCCTAACAGATGCACAAGGTTGTGGAATATTAGTTAAAGGAAATAATATTCACATTGATGTTCATAAAAATAGTATTCAGGATTATAGTAAGGCGAGACATACCATTGACCTTGTGGAAAGAGATGAAGTATTTGTAAACATAGACCATATTCATTCTGGTCTTGGGGGGGATACAGGCTGGGGAAAAACTATTCATGAAAAATATCAGGTAAAACCCGTCATATATGAATATAGCTTTACCCTAGAGCCAATAGTAAAGTGAAAATATTGTTTAATGAAAAATGTGGAGGAAATGGAAATGGCAAAATACGACTGCTTAATTGTGGATGATGAGGAAGCACTATCTCAAAGTACTTGCGAATACTTTAATATGTTTGGGCTAGAAACATATTGGGTGTCAGATGAAAAGGCGTGTTTTGCTTTTTTTACAGGGAATGAAACTGATTTAATCCTGCTGGATATAAATTTAGGGAAATCCTCTGGGTTTGAAATATGCAAAAAACTGAGATATACTTCCGATACACCTATTCTGTTTATAAGCGCTAGAACAAGCTACTCACTTATTTGGTTCTAAATAAAAACCGCACGATCTCAAAAGAGGAATTCTTTCAAAAGGTTTGGAGCGATGCAATCACAGGGGATGGAACCTTAAATGTACACGTCAGAAGATTGCGAGAAAAAATTGAAGAAAATCCAAATGAACCACGCTATATTAAAACCGTATGGGGAACTGGTTATGTATTTGAACTTTAGGAGACATAAATGAAGATTAAAAAAATAATCCTTTTGCTTGTCATATTTCTATTAGTCGCAACTTCTGTGATACTCTTTGTTTTCCGAGATAAAAGCAAAGCAAAGATTGACGTAACTAGAGTAAACGATATTGCTCAGTCCCTTGGAGAGCAGTGGGCTAACTTGGATGCTACAAAATTGCCCTGTTTGAAATATGGACTAGCTTATGTTGTCCTAGATGGGGAGGATAAATTTTTAGCAAAAACAAGATCTGGGTTAAATACTGATATAAATTCTGCCATAAGCAATAGAGATACGATAGTGGATATTAAGCTAAATAATAAGGTTTTAGGCAAATTAATTATTTATAATGATACAAGTGAAATATGGGAGGGCTATAGAAAATTCCTGTTATCTTTTTCTATCCTCCTAATACTTTTTGCGTCTTTTCTTTGTCTATCTTACGCAGTATATATTGATAGGTGGATTTTCCGACCATTTCGCAAGCTACAAGGCTTTGCTCGTAATGTAGCCTCAGGTAAACTAGATACCCCTCTTGAAATGGACAAGGGCAACATGTTTGGTGCCTTTACTGAAAGCTTTGACTTAATGAGGGATGAGCTTGGCCTTGCTAGGGAAAATGAAAGAATTGCAAATCAAAGCAAAAAGGAGCTGGTAGCTTCCTTAAGTCATGATATTAAAACACCCGTTGCGTCCATAAAAGCTGTTTCCGAAGTAATGCTAGTAAAGTCTAAAGATGAAAACATAAAAAATCAATTGCAAGTTATTAACGCTAAAGCCGATCAAATAGATAGCTTAATAACCAATATGTTTAACGCCACACTGGAAGAGCTGCAAGAGCTCAAAGTTACAGTTTCGGAAGAAGCAAGTAAAGCTTTGTATGGGTTAATAAAAAAAGCTGATTATAACAACCAAGTAACTATTTCAAATATTCCTGAATGCATTGTGTTAGTTGATATACTACGCTTGGCCCAAGTTATTGATAATGTGATAAGTAATTCCTACAAATATGCCTCTACTACAATTGATGTTTCCTGTTATATTAAAGAAAACTATCTCTATATTGACTTCAAAGACTATGGGTTAGGGGTCCCTAAGGATGAAGTATCTCTCATATTTAATAAGTACTATCGGGCTAAGAATGCAGTAGGGAAAAGCGGTACAGGCCTTGGATTATATATATCAAAGTACCTAATGAAAAAATGTCCGGAGATATTTCCTCCACTAATACTGAGGAGGGCTTTATTATAGGACTATCTTTACTCATTCCTTAAAAGATTTAAGGATTGGTTAAGATATGATTAAAGACCCGTTAAGGATCTGGGAGATATAATAAGACTGTAATCAAGCACAGTCTTATTTTTTTTAAGAGAGGAAGTATCATTTTGAAAAATATTATTTTGTCCACAAATAAACTTTGTAAAACCTTCTCCAACGGAGGTATGCAACAACATGTTCTTAAAAATCTTGATATTGAAATTTACCAGGGGGATTTTACAGTAATAATGGGCTCCTCAGGAGCAGGAAAGTCTACCCTGCTTTATGCCTTATCCGGTATGGATAAGCCAACTCTAGGTTCAATTCAGTTTTTAAATATGGAAATTGCTAAGCTGTCCAATGACAAGTTGGCAGTTTTTAGAAGATTAAACTGTGGCTTTGTATTTCAGCAAATGTTCCTACTGGATAATATGAGTATTCTTGACAATATTCTAGCTTCAGGGCTTAACGGATACTATATGGGGTAAGTTCCCAACTCAATTGTCCGGTGGAGAAGCACAAAGAGCCGCCATCGTCAGAGCCTTAATCAATGAACCAAAGGTAGTTTTTGCTGACGAACCTACAGGTGCCCTTAACTCCTCTGCGGGAAAAGCGGTACTTGATGTAATGTCTGAGGTGAATATTAATGGTCAAAGCGTTATCATGGTTACCCATGATTTGAAATCTGCAAGACGGGGAAATAGAATTTTATATATACATGACGGTGTTATTAATGGAATTTGTGATTTGGGCAACTACGTAAGCGGCAACAAGGAAAGGCACAATAAACTACTAGCCTTCCTATCTGAAATGGGGTGGTAGTGTGAATAAACTATTTATGCTTGCCCTTGCAAATATTCGAAAATCAAAAGGAAACACAGTTTCACTTTTTATAATGTTCTTAATAGCAGCAATATTAATGAATGCAGGGTTACTTGTTTTCCTTAATTTTGGCAGTTTCTTTCAAAAAACCACTAAGGAACTTAATACCTCAAATGCTTATTACATTATGCCAAGTCGTTTATATAATAACCAAGTAGAAGAATACATCAAAAACAATAAAAACGTCCTAAAAACCCAAAAGGAAGAAATAATGTGGGCAAATGCAAAAATAAGTTATAAAAGCGATACCCGTGAACAAATATTTCTCTTAAACGATGCAGATAACACCCGTAATATGTCCAAATGGAAGTTTGTAGGAAAACATTTGCCAGAGGATTCAATGTCCATATATATACCTTATATATATCAACGAGACGGCGGTTACAAGTTAAACGATAAATTTGAAATGTCCTTTCAGGATAAAAAAATCACTTTCACTATAAAAGGGTTTACAGAAGATGTTTTCTTTAGTTCCACGGATATGGTTTTCATGGGAGTTTATATGCCTCAGGATACTTATGAAAGTGTAAGCTCCCAGTTGAGCCCTACTTATAAAGCCACAGTTGTTTTTGCTAATCTAAAAAATATTAACAAAGACCTTCAAACAGGAATAAAAGAGCTAACGAAAGCAGATACGGTGTTGTCTTCTTCAACAGATCTTACAAACACCTTGGTTAGCTTTGATGTATCCATTATAAAGCTGTCCCGGACTATGATGGCTAGTATTGTGTCCATCATGGTTGTAGCCTTTGCTGCTCTAATAGTGGGCGTATGCCTAATTGTTGTAAGATTTAGAATCGGTAACAGCATTGAAGATGATATGACTAATATCGGTTCACTGAAAGCCATTGGCTATACAAGTCGTCAAATTGCATTTTCTATTGTAGCCCAGTTTGGTTTAATTGCCTTTGCAAGTAGCATTCTAGGAATTGGCCTATCCTATTTAGTAATGCCAAGTTTATCAGATGTTTTTGCAGCCCAATCTGGACTTAAGTGGGTTCAGGGCTTTGATATGAAAATTAGTAGTATAGCCCTTTTCCTGATCCTAATTATTGTTGTAATTGTAGCCTTCCTCGCTGCGGGACGGATCAATAAACTTAACCCAATTGTAGCGCTGCGGGGTGGAATAATAACCCATAGTTTCCGTAAAAATCATCTGCCTCTTAGTACTTCAAAAGGCAGCTTGCCAATTGTTCTTGCTTTTAAATCAATACTGCAAAATATGAAGCAAAGTATCATGATAACAATTATCCTTGTGGCTGTAGCCTTTTCCGGAACCTTCGCCATAGTAATGTTTTACAATACCTCAATAGATACAACAGCCTTTGCGCAAACACCTGGTACTGAACTCTCCAATGCCATTGCTGTTTTAAAGAAAGATACTGATAATTCATTGCAAGTTAAAGATATTAAAAATATGAGTGGTGTGAGAAAAGTTCAATTTATCGATTCAACCATGGTTAAAATAGAAAAAAATGAAGTAAGTGTTTATGTCATGGAGGATTATTCAAAAAAAGAAACTAACACAGTTTATCAGGGAAGATATCCCCTTCATAGCAATGAAATTGCGATTGCTGGGCAATTGGCAATTATGATGAAAAAAACTATAGGAGACAATATTACCTTAAAGGTTGGAGATATTGAGACTCAGTTTTTAATTACAGGTTTATCCCAAGGCGCTTCTATGGGGGGATTGAATGCCGCTATTAGATCCGATGGTATGCTTAAGCTTAATCCAGATTTCAAGCCTCAAAACTTACAGATATATTTAAACAAGAATGTAAACTCTGGAAAGTTTGTAACTACCATTAATAATCTTAACAGCGATAGGATACTATCTGTAATTGATATGGATAAAGAAATGAAAAATAGTATGGGTGTCTATGTATCCATTGTTTCGAAAGTTGGAATTTCAATTTTAGTTGTTACCCTAGTGGTTGTTATTCTTGTACTGTATTTTGTAATTAACTCATCGATTATACGAAGGAAACGTGAATTGGGTATTCAAAAGGCTATTGGTTTTACTACCCTACAGCTTATGAATCAACTATCTATTGGTTTTCTTCCCCCAATAACCCTTGGGGTATGCATTGGAAGTATAATTGGAATTATGCAAACTAATGCCCTCATGTCACTGGCAGAGAGAATAATGGGTATTATGAAGGCTGGTTTCATTATAACGCCTGGTTGGATAGCATTATTTGGAGCTGCAATTGTAATTGTTTCATATGTTACTTCCATGCTTATAACTTTTAGCATTCGTAAAATATCTGCATATTCTCTGGTAACTGAATAAACATTCATCACTAAATAAAAAGCAGGAGAATTTATATTGGTATTCTCCTGCTTTTAGGGTGCAATTGAATTGAGGGCTTATTGGTAACCTATTTTATTAGCTTTGCAATAATTTGTAACAAAGTCAACTAATTGTTTATCTATTGTGCTAATACTAGCTACATTAACATCAGTAGGTTTAAAAACCGAATTATAACCTCTTATTATTATGGGATAATGACCATCAACAATAATAGCCTGCAACTTTTTATCTTCATTTTCTAATATTGAAAGAAAATTAATTAAATATTTTTTCAAGGTAGTAAACACTTCTTCATCCTTACTATCCCATTTACCACTCACATATTTTTCTTGCAAATATTTTACCATATCTGATAAATCTAGACCAATATCTATGGGGAAATTTGAATTTTGATACATGGAATAAAAGACTTTTTCTTCTCTTTTATTTATATCATCACTAAACATCGCTCCTCCACTATTTACATCATCAATCACTCTCTCTATGATATTAATATTCATGGAGTTTTCTTTTAGATAGTTAAATTCATCACTACCTTGTCTTTTCCCAATCGCAACAATATCTTTTTCATTTTTATAGTGCCCATCAATGCGTAGGTAGTGTAAAATTTTTTACACTCCTTTTTTGATTTATTCCTTATATATCAAGGGTTTCAGAGTTTTTTAGATGCAAAAAACAATGACCCCCTTAATTTCATGCTATA
>Ga0209430_1001274_pt1 | contig 19351 bp, 15 predicted proteins | sample BarGraIncub1133A_FD_184504 | JGI IMG/M metagenome (GOLD analysis project Ga0209430, IMG submission 184504) | Arctic peat soil microbial communities from Barrow, Alaska - Barrow Graham LP Incubations 11-33A (SPAdes) (version 2) | ecosystem: Environmental > Terrestrial > Soil > Wetlands > Peat... | reverse complement strand
TCGAGGCGCAGCCTGGTGTGTACACGCCCTGGTTCGTGCTCGCGCTTCAGCGCCTCATCGGCAGTGGCATCGTGGACGCTCGCAACGGTGGCAGCGTGATGCTGCTGCCCGAGAGAGACACCGAGGTCTACTTCACTCGCGCCTCAGCACTCGTGCAGCCGCTCGTTGAAGAAATACTGCGCGAGGGTATTCGCCCCGAGCACCATGATGCGATGGTCTATCAGGTCAGTTCGGGCGGGAAGCGGCTGCGCCCGTCGGTTGCCATCGCCTCGTGCCTGGCTCTCGGCGGTTCGCTGGACGATGTGCTCTACGCCGCCGCCTCCATTGAAGTGCTGCACAACGCGACGCTCATCACCGACGACATCATCGACCACGGCGAAACTCGACGAGGACTGCCGACGGTATGGAAGAAGCATGGGCAGGCATTCGCCGAGTGTGCGGCGCTGTCCTACACGGTGTCGGTCTATGAGGGTCTCGCCAAACATGGGCGACTCGACCTGGCACCGATACTCACCAAGGCGATGAAGGCGGTCGTGGATGGTGAACTTCTGGACATCCTGTTTGAGGATTCGGGGCGTGAAGACGAAGGCTTCATCCGAACCAATCGTCCCGACAGGGTCACCCTTGAGGACTACACAGAGATGGTTGGCTGCAAGACCGCCGAGGTGTTCGCCGCCGCTGCGGAACTAGGTGGTGCCTGCGCGAAGGGGTCGCCCGAACAACTGGCGGCGCTGCGGGACTTCGGCGTGAACTTCGGGTTGATGTTCCAGATACAGGACGACATCCTCGATATCTACGGCGATGAGAAGGCGTTCGGAAAACAAATCGGTAAGGACATCATGGAGCACAAGCGCGGGAATGCCGTGCTTCTGCTGGGGCTACAGGCGATGAACCCCCCGTCGCACAAGCGGTGCGTGAGCATCATCAATCAGGGGACGTTCACCGAAGAAGACCTGAACGATATCCTCGCTCATCTGGAATCGGTCTGGGCACGGGACAAGGCTCATATGCTCGCTGTGCGGTACGCCTCGGATGCCAAGAAGGCACTGCTCGGGCTTCCTGAGAATCCATGGCGCGAAGTGCTGGATGACCTGGTCGATTACTGTTTGGATAGGCAGCGATGAACAAGCCCAGCAACTCATTGGCTACGGACGGCATGGAGTCCACGCGGGCGGCAAGGGCGTACTACGACAAGACGCAGGGTTCCTATGACCTGCTGTGGATGAACAAGCAGAACCTCGCGATGCACTACGGCTTCTGGGACGACAGCACGGCGAATCTACACGAAGCCCTTGTGAACCAGAACCGCTACATCGGGGACTTGCTGCGGATTGGGAATGGCGATGTTGTCTTGGACGCGGGCTGCGGGGTAGGCGGCACAGCCATTCAGTTCGCCGAGACCTACGGGTGCAAGGTGACGGGCGTCACCATCTCCGAAAAGCAAGTCGCCCGTGCACGAAAGCACATCGCGAGACGGAATGTTCAAGCGCTGGTTAACGTCGAGTTGGCGGACTACTGCAATACAGGACTTCCCGATGAGTCCTTTGACAAGGCGTATGCGATTGAAAGCATGTGCTACGCAGATGACAAAGGGCGCTTCCTGCGCGAGATGGTGCGTGTCCTCAAGCCCGGTGGCACGCTGGTGGTCAACGATGTCTTCTTGGACGGTCGGCGAATCGAGACCACAGAAGAGGCTCAGTTGCAGGCTTGGCTGGACGGTTGGGCAGTCCCCAGCATGGAGAGCATGGACGGGTTCCGCCAACAGTGCGTCGATGCTGGCTTCGCCATTTCGGATGACCGCAGCGTGCAGGACGAAATCATGCCCTCAGCCAAGAGGATATGGCGTATCGGCAGGCTCTTCTATCCGTTTGACAAGGCGTGCAATAGGCTCGGGCTGCTTTCAGATGAGACGTTCGGCAGTACGGTGGCTTGCGTAGCCCAGTATCGACTGTTCGAAGAACGCATCATGAACGACCGGCTGCTCAGACTGGAGAAGCCTCTCTGATGTGCCCCGACGAGCGTCGCAAAGCAGGCTGAAGACCGTGGACACAACGAGCCTCGCACTGCTATTGGCTGCTGGTGTGATGGAAGTGGGTTTCGCCACCACCTTGAAGATGGCGAACGGATTCACCAACCCCTTGCCCTCGGTCGCAACGCTGGTCTTCGGCGCTGCAAGCCTTGTCTTCCTGGGTTTCGCTCTAAAGACGCTTCCCGTTGGCGCTACCTATTCCGCTTGGACAGGCTTCGGTATGGCGGGGACGGCGCTGGTCGGTGTTCTGGTGTTCGGCGAGAAGATGACCTGGCAGACCGCTGTCGGGATGCTTCTAATTGTCGCGGGCGTGGTGATGGTGAACCTCGTTCGCGGAAGCCACGCGTAGGTGAACTGACGTGTCGGAATCTGGCTTGTTGCGCTGATGCGGCTTCCGTTGAGCGCCCGAGATGCCCCCACAAAGCGTTTTCGCTAAGTGATTCTCTGCGTTCAGGGCTAGACGCGACGAAACGCCCACCAACCTACCTTCAATGGCAATCTGTAATGGATTCCGAAGAAGCGAATACGGGCGAATCGCCACGGGTTCTCGCCAATTCCCGATACTGCGCTGATTCGTCGGAGTCGCTCATCGCCAGCCAGGGATTCGCCTAGTTGCGGTACTTCAGCGCGACGAATCCGAACGGCTGCGGCAGAACCGCACGAGAACCCCGCGATAATCTGCCCCCGAGAACTTCGGATTTCTAAATGAATCTCGGCGAAACGGCGGAATGTGTGTCGGCGTAAGAGTCGCGCCATTTCGCGGCAATCTATTAGGCAAGTCCATTGAGGTCGGCGGCGGCACCAAGTCGGCGGCGGAATAGGGGTAGAGCGAAGACCGATTCGTATGCTCCTTGGATTTCTCGCAGGTTCAAGTCAGACCTTCGCGGTGAACGAGAGTTTCCGTAGCCTCTGGTGGTATTCACGCTTTTGCCAAAGCATTGAGATTCCGTGGCGGCAGAATGTCTGAGTCCACAACCGGGCTTGACCTTGCCCTCGGCGGATATTCCAGAATCCCCAGAGTGAAATCCGTTATCGCCATGACCATCGGTCATAGGCGTGGCGCTCTTCGGGATTCGGCGGTTCATGGAACGATAGCCGAGGTTTGAGGTTCCATTACCGTGATGACCGACCCTCGCGGGCGCGTATGCGCGTAGTGGTTAGGAAGTACAACCAGTTCTTCCAGGCGCCTGGATAGTAGTCACGGGAAATGAAACAGAGTTCAGAAGATAGGAAAGACATCAAGGTCTTCAGTAGAGACACAGATTCCAAATCCGTAAGACAACAAAGAAATCCGTAAGACTACTTGCATCCCCAAATTGTGCCGATATGCTTCCAGGGAAACACGATGCGGGGGTAGCGAGATGCTCAAACTGATTGTCTACAAGTTGACGTTGGTTCCAGGCGAAGCGCAGCAGTTGAGTCGGCTTCTGGTGACCTGGAACAAGGCATGCGACTATGCCTCGAAGGTGGCAGACCAGAAGCATCGGTACAACGTGATAGACATGCGTCGGAAGGTCGGCAGCGGCGGTATCGGGCTGCGTGACGATGTGGCAGGTCGGTTCTCGCTGAAGACGGGAATCGCCGATGCGGTCGTGAATCGCGTGTCCAGCGACTACAAACGGCTCAACGGTGGTCGCCGTGTCAAGAAGGTTATCCCGCACTACGGCGACAACACCTACATGGATTGTTCGAAGGACACGGCATCCCTGCGCCTGCCAGTCCTGCGACCGTGGCACACTGCGAAACTGCCCTGGAGAATCAGTCTGACCACCAAGGGCAAGCGGCTGCTCGTGCCCTTCGAGAAGACTCCCGAGACCCCGCAAGATGATTCCTGGGAAGCGTTCGACATGCGGCTTGCACCTGATGAGAGCGGCACATGGATGTTGCGTGTCGCTGTTCCCGAGGAGGACTTGGATGAGGATGCGGTTGTGAGCCATCCCGAGGACATCGCAGCAAGTGCGCCGACGATTGACCACGACTACACACCAGCCGAAGACGATGGATACGGCTACGTGTCGCCCGACGAGGAAATGGACTAGTCGCTCACCGCGCAATCGCGTCCGAATGGCAGCCCCGCGCCCAACTGGTCAACCGAGCGCGGGGCTGTTCTGCGTCCTGAGAATCGTCGTCAGCCTCGCCCGATTTGCTTCTCTATTTCGGCGAGGGATGCTTTGAAGCGATGGGACATTGCGGGAAACCGCAGAAGCAGGTGGGAGAAATGGTTGAACGAGCGACCGATGAGGAGATAACCGAGGACTACCTCACCCTTGTCTACCTTGAGCGTGAACTGTTTGTCAGAGACGAATTTGGCGACGATTACGAGAACGGGAAATCCCCCTGGCTACTGTTGACCGCTCTGGTGAGCGCCGTAGGTGAGGTGGCGGATGCGGTTATCGGCAACGTGAATGAGGACGACCGAATCGCCGACTGTGTCAGCGCTCAAGAGGCATTGGTGGTAGTCGGGGGCGTGAGCGCGAGTCTGTATGAACTAATGGGGCGGCTGCGGGAAGAGTTCGAGACACAGGACGCAGAGGGAAGCGCGTGATTTCAACACCGCAGATGCGGTGGCTTTCTGGCCAGCCGCTTCAAGTGAAACTGGCAGCGGTTGAGAAGGTGTGGCAGACAAGAGCCGACGAGATGCTGCTCGTCGCCGACCAACTCTGGGCTGTCGGCAAGAACCAGGAGGCGTTGGACTTGGTGGTCATGTTCGCAAGCCGTGCCACGTCAGCATATGAGCGAGTAGGGAAGTCCAGCGATTTCGCTCGGTTCGCTTCCGACCGCGTTCGGGCGATTGCGAGCAACGCCATTCTCAGGACGGCTGTGGTATCGCAGGTCGCTGCGGGGGTGGTGGGCGGATTGGATATCGCGGCGCTGATGCAGGTGAGTGAGCGTCTCGGGGTCAGCATCTAGATGCAAGGTTGTCTGCGATGGCAGCGCCGCTTACCTTGCCTCGGTCTGTCACCGCCAACTAGACGTACCAACCGAGCAACAGAACGGACAAGAGAAGCCCCCATTATCGGGGGCTTCTTCTTTGTGTTGGTTGGTAGTTCTTCGGGTTGCCCCGTAACGAACCAAATCTCTTAGGAATAACAAGAAGAACACCCGCTATAGACACTCTATATATAGGTGTAGCGCAAACCGTGGAATGACTACTTCGGTGGCAAATACCCGAAAAGATTTTGGAACTATTTTTAGCGCGTTACGCAAATGCCGGGCAAATATGTACTCTGACCTGGCTTTATAGTATACCCAATACAGTTTGTCTAGTGTTACTCTTAGGATTGACATTAGTAAGGATTAGGTGTATTGTGGGGTAGTACGGTAAATGACCGCCCTAGGAATGACACCGAGTAACGAGGTGACAAGACAAAATATGACGCACCACCGCACGGCGTTCTACTGCTCCACCTATATATAAGTGTGTGCCACCTCAACCGATTGGGGGACACAAACCAACTAACAGATAGGAAGTACCAACTAATGAAGAAGCAAAAGAACGACATCGTTACCGAGTTGACCGACGAAGAAGTTCAGGCAATCAATGAACAGTCGCGTCGGTGGTTTGACCAGATGAGCGCCGAGATTGCCATCCGGAAGAACCGCACCTTGGACGAGATGTGGAAAGCCATCAACGATGGCGGCGACCACTTCTTCCCGAGCAAAGACGAACTGCTGCGCGACACGGGCTGGTATACCAAGCCACAGAGCCGCAGCGAACTCACAATCTGTATGCGGGAATACGGGCTGAAGTTGGCAGAGTTCACCGTTGTCCCCGATATAGGAACCGTAGATGGCATCACAGCAACGGGGCTGATTGCGTTCCGAGAGCCAATCGCTGGTGTCTCCCGTGTCGCCTTTGCGCACGTCAACAAAAATACACACCTGGCGGCGCTGGACGACAAATTCCACCAGATACTAGTCGCCGATGAGTTCTGGGATGAACGACGTGGTGACCTGTTCTTTGCGATGTCTCGTGGTCTCAGTAATACCGCGTCAGAGTTCATCTCTGAGCAGGTGGCATAAGCCATGAATTTCACAGACATCGTTACCGGTACGACCATTCTGACCCCCGAAGAAGTCGCCGACTTCTTGAGGTGCGACCCCGCTGCTGTCGTTCTTGCCTATGAACACGATGAGTTGCCGGGCTTTTGGGTCGGCGATGAGGTTCGGTTCCGCGAGCAAGATGTAGTTGAGTGGCTCGCTTGGTGGGCTGTTGATGACGCACCAATGGAAGTAGTCCAGGACGAGACCGTAGATAGTCGGGATAACGACTTCTTCGTCTCCCCGAACGCCTTCAATAACCTTCATATGTATGACGGTCGCACCAAGATGGCGGCGGAATACTTCGCCAAGGCAAAGGCTCTCGGTGCCGAGGCAACAATTCTTCGTTTGGGTGATGAGTCGGTTCCTTGCTATGAAGTGGCGGTCAAGCACGGCACTTGGAACTACCCGACCGCGATTTTGGCGATGACCGAAGACGGCGGCATCTACGAGGCAACCATTAAAGAGAACGAAGCGGGCAAAGATGAATGTTGGCTGGTCTCAAATCCGGTTCTTTTTGATACCGACGACCTTGAAGAGTTCTTCTATGCGGTGTTTTTGGCGACGGTGGCACAGTTGGTGGCAATCAGTCTTGGCTCCACCGGGGTTGAGAATAGTTATGTAGCCGGGTGCGTCTCGCATCACCTGACCACCATGACGGACGACCCGAGTCGACATATTGTTGCCGCTGCGTCGTGCCGGGTTGCCGAGCACTACAGCAAGCAGTTGGACGATGGAACCCGTGATTTGTTGGAAGAGACTCAGGTCTTCAACGAGGTGTTGGACTTGACCCAGCGTAAGCGCAAGGGCAACTTCGTCGCCGCCGCAATAGCAGCAATCGGTGAAGATATGTTGTTCGCCGATGAAGATGCTGCCCTTGAGTTTGACCGGCGCTACTACTCTGACCATCAGAGCAAGAAGCGGCTCGTGAAGGCTGTTGTGGGTAGGGCAATGTGGTTGTTGAAGCATGAGGGATACCCAACCGATAGTCGTCGCCCTCATAGCGTCAATGCCAAGCCCGTAATCACGGAAGCGGTGGTCTAACCATGAGCCGCAAACGTGAGAATACAAATACCGCGTTCCGCACGGTTGACCAGTTGATTACCGCCGGTGACTCATTCCCCTGTGGCGTAACGCTCCGCAATACCGTCCTTGAGTTTGCCGAGAAGATGGCTGCTTTGAGTGCCAGCACATTCGAGATGTACCGTCTTCGCTACAAGAATAAAACCGTGGACTTCGGGTTCCCGCTATGGGGTGTGGATTGTAGTGAGTATCTGAACTCAGCAGAGTGGTTCGTGAGTCCCGATGGACACCTCTACTACTACACCGATGAACACTGTTCCTTGGACGAGAACCAGCGCGAGTTCATAGAAGAGTTCTGTGAGTGTGAGTGCGAACGCAACGTGGATTGCGAGAACTGCGCAATCAGCGCCGCCTACTATTACAACCTCGTCCGAGTGGATACGTGGGAAGCGCTTACCGCTGCTGTTGTGGACTTGAGCACTGACCACGAAGAACTGGGCGAAGACGGACTCTACGACCTGTTGATAAACACCATGAACGGATGCTTGGACAACGCGGCGAGGAACTACCACTGGCACCACAAGCCGGTCGTTCTTGATGAGGTGGCATAGATGCCTACTTCAACAGTGCCAACACCAATGGAAGTTGCCGGCATCCTGCGTTCGCTTGGTGAAGTGTCATTGTAAGATTGGGATGAGGTCACACGCCTCGGGGTCTGGGCTACGCTCCCATCCGGTTATGTCGTTGCGACCTCGCGCTATCGGTCGCATTTGGTGGTGGTGTTCAAAGACCACCGTAGTTCAGCGCAAACTATCCTGCGGCGCGTAAAGAAGGCAGAGAGTCTGCTATCCGAAGCCGGGTTCCAAGTCATTCGTCACCGAGCAATGACAGTGTCGTGGCGCGGTTGGATGCCGCCGTCGCTCGTTGTGAAGCGCTCAAGGGTGGTGGCGTAGATGTCTAGCAATGGTCTCGGAGTCAGCACCGACTATGACCGCTACAAATATTCGTTCGGCACCGACAGCATCAGCGGTATGTGCGAGGTCTTTGACGGGGCACAGATGCTCACGCGCTCGGGGTTCGTTGCCCAGCGCCATGACAGCAACACAGCGCTCGCGTGCGTGACCTTGTATGTCACTGACGGCAGGTTCCTTGATGACGGCGCATATCTCGTGCCCCGCCAACGGCTTGAAGAAGTTCACGCCGCGATAATGGACGAAGCCCAGTCAATCGTTCTTCAAGACTTTGGTCTGGAAGCAGAGAACACAACATTCCTGCTAGTAGACGACTGTTGTGACCTCTCTAAATACGAGAGTGTCGCGGTGGAACTCACAAAGAAGAACCCACGAATGATGTATGACCCACACCAACGCGAATGGCGTAACCCGCAGAAGCGCAAATGGGTGACCTACGAAGAATACTTCGGCAAAGCAGCGCCAAATGGGGTTCCGTTCTCGGTGTTCTACTCCATGGTCGGCTAGGCACCACCACAGGTCTGACATCAACTAGAAGGGTGTAACCCTTTGAACCGGTCAACCTACCTAGTTAAAAAAGAAGCCCTTGGATAACAACCAAGGGCTTCTTTGTTCTTTGGTCTTGCCGTTACTCAGGGGATTCGGTGGCAACCCGACCATGCGTGTACTTGCGGGTGACCAAGCCTTCCTGCCTCACCGTGAAGGATGCTCCATCTACCAGTTCCTCGGCGGTGGTGTCCACAAGAACAAGCGGAGCCATGATGCTCGTGGTGGTGTCGAACACATAAGTCTTGCCGAGCAACTTCACCTCTTCCGTCGACTCATCCAGTGGGAACTCGACGGGTTCGTTCTGAGCGAGAGACTTGCGAGCACCGTCCGCATCGCCCACATTCAGCGTCAGGTTTGTTGACCCCTGCGCCGTCAACTCGCCATCGGTGAGTATCTTCGCCAGACGTTCGGCTGCGGGCACATCGCGGTCGTGGTAGGACTCGGGCACGCGCAGGGTCGGGTCAAGAGAGCGCTCAATCGTCGCCAGGCTCTTGAAGAACGGGTGCAACTCGCGGTCGGCGGACAGCCCGCCCTTGAGGTCGTTGAGAACAGCCGCCCCTAGATGAAGACCGGACTCGATGTGTTCCATCTCAAGTCGCACATCGCCCTCGGCAATCACTGCCAACACGTCTTCACACAGCGCAGCCTCGGTCGGTGTGCGACCGACGTAGTCACGGGTCTTGAAGTGAATTGCTCCACCAGCCGAGTTCATCGTGAGGCTGACAATGAGCACGCTGTTCTGGTCTTCGTTGGTGAACAACGCCTCGTCGGAACCCTGGCGCTTAAGCCGCAGGTCAACAAGCCGTAGCGTCGCTGAGTTGCCAGCCCCCGAAGTAAAAGTAAGACGCATCGGAAGTCGGCGGTCTGGAATAGCGGGAATCATCTGCATCTTCGTGAGCGTGAAGCCTTCGCCCACAAGCCCGTCAAATACCGACTTCTTGATGCGTACATGCTTGCCGTCAACCGAGAAGGGGGTTCCCTTCTTCTGCATGTCTATCCAGTCCTGGCGAACCTTCTTGCCCGTGGCGTTGTTGGGGAGCGTCAGTTCGAACTGTGCGGCGGTCTTATCCTTCGCGTTCGGGTTGGCGAGCACTGCTTCCACCGTTTGGACATCGTCCTGCCACGAGAAGCGGTAGTCCCAGTCGGGGTCGTCGTTGATGTATTCGGCGCTGGCGCTCATCAAGTCCAACGCTTTGCTCTTGGGGTTCTCGAATACCGCGTCCCGACCGCCCAGCATCGAGGTGAGTATCTTCACTTGGTTGTCGGTGGTGGGGAAGTAGTCCTGCCGGATGGTTTTGTGACGGCGTATTAGATTGCTCAGTTCCGTCGCACCCATGCAGTTCACTTCCGTGCATTGCTTGGCGAACTCAACACGCTGCTTCTCGAACCACTTCTGAGCGCTCTGGTCTAGGTCGCATGGAATCAACAGTGTCCATTCCTTGGGGTGGTAGTTCTTGATGGCTGTCTTCAGCGACTCGCGTATCTGGCTCTTTTGCGACTCGCCGATGCCGTCAGGGAAGTGTTTGTACTGCCAGATGTGGTTGACCTCTTCCAGTAGTGAGCCTTCAAAAGAGTCAATCCCGCCGTCGCCAGGGTTCGCCTCGATGTGAATCGCGTCGAACTCGGCTGCACACAACGCGGCGCACATGGCTTCGTAGGTGGTCTTGTCCATATGGACTAGGTCTATCGGCATTGGCTGTACCTCCCATCCGAGTGTACTTCCATGCCCCGACACGAAGTACCACGCGCAGACAACCAGTGTTCTTCGTCATTGAGAACGTCCGCGATTTGGTGGTGAGGTCTACACACTGCGGGGGATTGTTCTGCCGCTTCTTCAATATCCACACACCCGCTGTCACCTCGTATTTGCCCTGCTCAGAGACTTGGGCGCTGTGACGGCTGACATCCACCTCATGCTTGATGTGAGGCGATTACAAGAGCAGCCCGTCAGCACACGCCTCTACGCTATTCAACAAGCGAGAGGTGGTGAAACACGGTGGACTGGTCAGCCATAGCGACGAATATCATCAGCACCGTGCTATCCGCCGCCATCATCGGTATATCCGTGTGGTTGTGGAAGAAACTATCGGTAAGCGGGAGGCACAGTAAACATTAACCGTCTATCTCTGGTGTTATTTAGAGACTTGCTTTAGCACGCCTAAAGGTGTTCCTGGTCACCAGAGGGCGGATTTGATTGATACCAGCAGAGTATCAACACCCCTCGGATTGAGCACAAAGACAAGCCCAATCAAACAGAAGTCAAAGCATTGGGGGTCACGGTGGCAGTTGTTGAACGCACTCACAAGGACGGAAGCAAGACCTTCTGGATTGTGGTCAGGCAAAACGGCAAGTCCGTATGGGTCAACGGTGGGCATCAGAAGAGAGCAAGCAAAGACCTAGCCGATGAACTGGCTACAAAAGGACGCAACAACCAGTTGGCGACGATGCGCGACATCAGGTTCAGTCAGTTAGTGGAGCGTTATCTCGCAGATGGTTGTCACTCTCTGAGGTCACAGACGGTGAGTTCCTACGAGAGCAGGTTGAAGAACCACCTCTTGCCGCACTTCTCAAATCTCAAGGTCAGAAGTTCTTTGACGACCGAGGCAATCAACCAATGGATAACTCTCACCAAGCACAGCGGGACTTCTGACAAGTCAATCAAGAGCGCCTTGGTGACTTTGGGCGCGGTGCTTACTTATGCCGTAAGTATCGGACTTATTCGTGAGTCGCCAGTCCACCGTGTGAGGGCACCTAAAACAACTGACGCTGGCGTGGAATACACGCTCAATCCCGAGCAGACACAGGCTTTGGTGAACGCCACACCTAGTAAGAATGGCGATAAATCGCTGATGTTGTTCTTGGCTCAAACTGGGAGCCGTCCGAGCGAAGCCTGTGAGGTTCGGTTCAAGGACATATCGTGGCGAGACCACACCATCACTATCAGTAGAACTGCCACACGGCACGGAACGAATGCCACGAAGACTGACAAAAGCAGGTTCGTTCCGTTGTCTGCGAGTCTCTTGCTGGCTATTGGGGCGCAGAAGAAGGTGTTGAACGGTGCGCCCGACGACCTGATATTCCCGACAGTCAGAGGTCATCGCCGACAGATGCAGCGGTTCGCCGCTGATGTATTGCGTCCCTCGTTGGTCAGAGCAGGTCTGAGGGTTCCTGATGGGAGTAAGTCCAACTACCTGTTGAGGAAGTCACTCGCCAGCAACTTGCTACAGCAGGGTGAGTCGGTGAAGTTGGTCAGTCAGATACTTGGTCAGTCGCCCGAGGTTCTTCTTCGGCACTACACCAAGGTTCGTCAGCAGGACGCGACCTCAGCGATTGACCGTCTTGACGCGATGATGGGGGACAAGCGCGATACCAAGGGCACGGTCGTCCAGATTGCCTAGGACGAATACGGCTAATCCATAACAAAAGCACCGTAGAATGTTCATAGATAAGAACCGTCAGACCTGTGAGGTAGCATCAAGACAGGCAAGACGGCGTTTAGGTTGTTCGTGGTGTATCACTAATCGCCGCTTGGAACGCTATATCGTCCTCCCATCATCGGTGCGTTGACGCACTATATGTCGGGGTCATACGATATACGCAGCGGCGAAGCCTTTGATAACTGAATAGGTGTTGTTCCGAGCAGCCGAAGAGAGCCGAGAGCCAGATTGCGAGCGAGATACCCCCTGCGTAAGCGTTTAGTTAGTAACGGGCGGTGTCCTGTAAGTATATTTGGCGACTTGTCGTTCTCGTCGGCTGTTTTGCGTTTACGGACTGTACTATTAAAGTAGATGGAGAGGTTATCGGCACCCGTAACAGAGTTGCAGACAATGACCCTGATACTAGGAACTGACGAGGCTTTGAGAGGTGGTGATGCCCGACATCAGGGCGCTGACGAGCGACATCAAGAGGATGCCGCTGACGAACGGTCGGCGTTGAACTTTTTAGCGCCCCACGCGTATGAAGTCGTAGCAAGCCTGAGAGGTGGTGATGACCCCAAGACCGCCAAGGTGCACCAAAAAAAATCAACGGTATCATGCACCGCAGACAGGAGTGGTCGGGCGCTTTGAGAGGTGGTGATGCCCAACGGAACTAGCGGAACACCAGCGCAACGATGGGAGGTAAGCATAGGCACATGGAACAAATCGGTATCGTCCGTATGCTGATGGCGCTGATTAGTAGCGTCGGCGGCAATGATGTCCAAAACGCAGGAAGGGCAAGTTCCTCAACGGAACCCACCCTACCCATGACGACCATTCTGGCTCTGACAGTCTTCGTGGTCGTTATCGCTCTGGTTCTCAAGTAAGAGCACGGTGGGTTGCAGCCCATCTAGGTAACTATACCGCTGTTCGTCAAGACGGTGTAGGTCACGGAAGAGGCAGGGCTACAACAGCCTGCCTCTTCTTCGTTTGTCACCGCCACACCGTAGACTCCACCTAACCATCTATCTACGGAAGGTCGGACATGGACAAGGCTGTTGCCACACTCACGGCGGGGATATTCCCCATAGTTGCGTCGATAGCGGTGATGGCTGTGGGGTTCGGACTGGTTAGCGCCTTCACTAAGAAGGGGTTTGTCAGGACTATCTTGGCGGCAGCGGTCGGTCTGGGTTGGTTCCTCTGGGCGTTCAACTTCTACGCTGCATAACAGTCGGTGGTGTGAAGAGTCCATCGTCGGTGAGCCAATACATAACGCCTTGTAGTTCTATACAGAAGTAGCGCAGCCCGTCCCACAGTCCACCACTCACTTCTTGTGGGACGGCTCCATTGATTATCTTGACGAGATAGTAGGTTCTCGCCGTCGTTTTGAGGTCGGTTGTGATGTCCATATAACCACCGTAGGCAAAGGTTCTTACCAAGGGCTTACTAGGGTGTGACGGGCGACGATAAGCACATTCACTGGTAGGATGTCACCGCGTCGTTGATAGAGGACAATCTGTCCCACACTTTGTCCCACAGAAGCCCCAAATCCCACAGTTTGTCCCACACTTTTGAGGACTTCCCTGTGGTTCAATATGCTGCACGGTGTGCCACGGCAACACCACGGGCGATTAACTCAGCGGTAGAGTGCCTCCTTTACACGGAGGAAGTCGGGGGTTCGAATCCCTCATCGCCCACCAAAGAAATCTCAGGTGAAGCCGGGTGTTCGTGCCCGGCTTCACGCATGTCGGGTGTCGGAAATCGACAAACGCACCGACAAATGGTGTCGGTGTTCAGTCGTATTCGACTGCTTTCGGGCGTCTTCGGCTTGTTTGGGCCCAGGTGTCGGCGGGGTCGCGTGAGCCTTCTCTGACGGTACTCGGCGACGCCGGTGTGCTGAATGCCACCACCACCGCAGCGCTCAATGCCCACGATCAAGAGGAACTGGGGTGCCCGTTTGGCACCTTTGGCCTTATGGATGCGGACGTTGTCCGTCGCCACCCACGCCGGTCGGTCGTGGCCGCTCGGACATCCCCTCCTGCGCCGGATGTGTGCGCGTCTAGGGCGCACTTGCCCTCCTAGCGGCTTCGGGACCGCGACGGCTATCTGGTGGCGGGTGTGTGGGCCCGCGTCTGTGAATGCAGGCGGGCTCACCTGCGTCACGAGCCCCTGAGAGCCGCGTCCGTCCTACGACCTGACCCTTGGAACACTCGGAGCTCGTGTTCTTCCACACGATGCCGATGTACTGTAGGTGCGGTTCAGGCGTCGAGTGAGGGGCACGCGGCAGGGGCGCGATACCGGACCCGGTGTGCCTGCGGATGCGGTGAAGAGAGAGCAGAAGTACCTCATGGGAAATCGTTCCGTTCGCGGGGTGTTGCGCGCTGTGGGGTTCGTTGCGGTGGTGGTCGCCATTCTCGCGTCGTCGGTCTTGACGGCGTTCGCCATGCAGATCTTCGTGAGGATGCTGACAGGCACGAACATCACTCTGGATGTCGAGCCGACGGACACCATCCAGAACCTCAAGGGCAAGATCCAGGACAAGGAAGCCATCCCTCCCGACCAGCAGCGCCTCATCTTCGAGGGCAAGCAGCTCGAGGACAACCGGACGCTGGCGGACTACAACATCCAGAAGGAAGCCACGATCGATCTGGTCCTGAGTCTGACGACGTTTCCGATCACCGCGTCCACGCAGGCGACCGGCGTGTTCAAGGGCGAATGGGGCAGTTCCGGTTCAGCGGGTGTCGCGATCGCGCCGAACGGGACCGTGTGGGTGCTGGACACATTCAACAACTGCGTCCAGGTCTTCGACTCCGAGGGCGCCCCCATGGGCCATCTCCCCCCGACCGGCGCCGACGAGTTCGCGCAGGTCGGTGGTATCGCGATCGCTTCGGACGGGACCGTGTACGTGGCCGACACCGGCAACAACCGCATCCGGGTCTTCGACTCGAATGGTGGCCAAGACCAGTTCGGCACCTCCGGCTCCGGCGCCGGCCAGTTCACCAACCCCTCCGGCGTTGCCGTGTCTCCCAGCGGCGACGTCTACGTGGCCGACACCGGCAACAACCGCATCCAGATCTTCGACTCCGCGGGCACCCCTCTGAGCCAAATCGACCCGACCGGCGTCGGGGGCTTCAACAACCCCTTGGGCGTTGCCGTCGCCCCCAACGGCGACGTCTACGTGGCCGACACCGGCAACAACCGCATCCAGGTCTTCGACTCGGCTGGTGACTACATAGACCAGTTCGGCACCTTCGGCTCCGGCGACGGCCATTTCAGCAGCCCCTCGGGCGTTGCCGTCGCCCCCAACGGCGACGTCTACGTGGCCGACACCGGCAACAACCGCATCCAGTACTTCACCTCCAGCGGCGAGTACCTGGGCAAGTGGGGCTCGAACGGCTCCGCCAATGGCCAGTTCGACTCTCCCCGGGGCCTCGCCGTCGCCTCTAGTGGCGAGGTGTACGTGGCCGACACGTACAACGATCGCATCCAGATCTTCGGCGCCCGTGGGACGATCTCGCCCTCCGGTCTCAACTCCGTGGACGAAGGCGACAATGCCACGTTCACGGTCACGCCCGACCCTGGATACGGCGTCGCCACGCTGACCGTGGACGGTGCTCCGGCGAGCTTGACCGACGGCGAGTACGTTTTCGCGAGCGTGGGTGCGACCCACACGATCTCGGCGGCGTTCGCTCTCGCTCACACACTCACGTACTCCGCGGGCTCGGGTGGCTCGATCGACGGCTCGGCCACGCAGGTGGTCGCATCCGACTCCAACGTCACTACCGTGACCGCCACTCCAAACGCCGACTGCCGCTTCGTTGAGTGGTCCGACGGCGTGATCACGGCCGCGCGCCGTGATCTGAACGTCACAGCCGACAAGACCGTGACCGCGCGCTTCACGGACGTCCCCGGCCTGCCGTACCAGTACGGCGCCGAGGAGTTGGCCGCGCTCGGCGCCTCGGACGGCGCTGCGGGCGACTTCCTGGGTATCGCGGTCGCCATATCGGGCGACACCGCCGTCGTCGGCGCCTCGCGCGACGCCGTCAGCGCCACTGACTCGGGTTCGGCCTATATCTACACCCGCTCGGGAGACGTCTGGACCCAGCGAGCCAAGCTCACCGCATCAGACGGCGCTTTCAACGATATCTTCGGTAGTTCGGTCGCCATCTCGGGTGGCACCGTTGTCATCGGTGCGGAAAGGGATGACTCGAACGCGGGCTCGGCGTACGTGTTCACCGGGTCCGGGACCACGTGGACCCAGCAGGCGAAGCTCTTGGCGGCAGACCGAGCCGCCAGCGACTCCTTCGGATACTCGGTCTCAGTCTCGGGTGACACCGCGCTGGTGAGCGCGCACGGTGAGAGCGAGGGCAAGGGCGCAGCCTACGTCTTCGTCCGCTCCGGGGCCACCTGGACCCAGCAGGCGAAGCTCACCGCGGATGACGGCGTTGCGGGCGATCTATTCGGCTACTCAGCCGCTGTTTCCGGCGACACCGCCGTGGTCGGCGCGTACGCGGACGCTGACAATGGCGCGTACGCAGGCTCGGCTTTCGTCTTCGTCCGCGCCGGGACCACCTGGACCCAGCAGGCGAAGCTCCTCGCCGATGACGGAGCCCCATACGACGTCCTCGGATGCTCGATCGCCATCTCCGGCGACACTGTGGTGGTCGGTGCACGCGACGACGACGACAAGGGTCTGTCCTCCGGCACAGCCTTCGTCTTCACGCGCTCCGGGATCTCGTGGACCCAGCAGGCCAAGCTTGTCGCCGCGGATGGCGCCGGAAGCGACAAATTCGGCAATTCGGTCGCAGTGTCCGGCGACACCGTGGTCATCGGTGCGCCGTGGGACGACAATGCCGCTTACGACACGGGTTCGGCCTACACGTTCACCCGCTCCGGCACTTCCTGGACCCAGCGGGTCAAGCTGACCTCCCAGGACGGTGCTGAGTCCGACTTCTTCGGCTGGTCCGTCGCCATCTCCGGCGACACCGCCCTCATCGGTGCGTACGCCGATGACAACGCCAACGGCATCAACGCAGGTTCTGTCTACTTCTTCGGACCCGCGATGCCCCCGCTCACGCTCTCGTACGCCGCCGGGGCCAACGGCTCGATCGACGGCTCGGCCACGCAGACGGTCGCGAACGGTTCCAGCGGGACCACGGTCACGGCTCTGCCGAACGAAGGCCACCACTTCGTGAAGTGGTCCGATGACGTCATGACGGCGGCGCGCCGTGAGAAGAACGTCATCGCCAGCCTCACCACCACCGCGACCTTTGCGATCAACAGCTACACCGTCACCACCACCGTGGGCCCCCACGGCTCGATCTCGCCCACGGGCACGATCAAGATGGACTGGGGCACCACCCAGCGCTTCGACTTCACGCCGGATCCTGGCTACCACATCGAAGAGGTCATCGCCGACGCGTACAACTACGGCGCATCGCCGTCGCTCGTGTTCGCGACGACCGAGCAGGACCACCTGCTGTCGGTCACCTTCGCCATCAACTCCTACGCGCTGAAGTACGCGCCCGGGGCGGGCGGAACGCTGTCGGGCATCGCCTCTCAGACGGTGGAGCACGGCTCCGATGGCACCACCGTCACCGCGGTCCCGGATGCCAACTACCACTTCGAGAGCTGGAGCGACGGCTACCCGAACGCCGAGCGCCGCGGGCTTTCCGTCAGCGCCAGCGCCACCTACACCGCGACGTTCGAAGTGACCGCCGTCAGCCGCGACGACGCGGCCACCGCATACTCGCGGCCGGTCTGGGTCACGCCGCTGACCAACGACGACGCAGGCGTCGGCACGCTGGCTTCGTACACGCAGCCGTCCCACGGCGCGGTCACCAAGCCTGGTGACGCCCCGGCCGGCTCGCTGCTCTACACGCCGGCCGCCGGCTACCTCGGCGCGGACTCCTTCACGTACACGACCGCGCTCGGGACGACGGCCACCGTGCGCGTGACGGTGCTGGCCGACGCCAGCGCGCCGCGCAACGTGGAGGCCGCCAAGGCCACCACGCGCTCGGTCACCGTCACGTGGGACGAGCCGGTCTCGCTCGGCTCCGGCTTCGCGTCCTACCAGGTGAAGTGGCGCAGCCACGGCACGGAGGTCTGGAACCTGATCGACCTCATGACCAACGCCGGCACGCGGACCAAGACCGTCACCGGCCTGGTCCCCGGCGTCACCTACGAGTTCGCGGTCACCGTCGCCGACACCGGCGCGTACACGGCCACCTCGGCCACGGCGGAGCTCCTGCTCATCGGCGACGCGCCCACGCCGGTCGCGCCTCCGGTATCCGGTTCGGGTGAGGGTACGATCACGGTTCCCATCGGCGGCGTCAGCGGCGATGCGTCGCTCACCGTCGACCCGGACGCCGAAGATGAGATCCCGGGCCTCGGTCGGGTCATCATCCAAGGCCTGAGCGTCATGGTGGTTCCCGAGCCGGGCTTCAGCGGTGTGATCGACGTGCCGGTCACCGTCTTCCAGGACGGCACCGAGACGATCGTGCACGTCATCGTCACCGTGAATCCGGCCGATCCCTACGCCGTCACGTTCGGCCCGGTTTCCTCCACCAGGACCGGCATCCAATGGGCCGGCTCGCTCGGGGCAACCGGCTACCGTATCCGCGTCGGCGCCACCGTTGTGGGTACCATCGGTCCCGGTACCTCGAGCTTCACCTACGGCAAGCTCCTCGGCCCGAACGTGGGCGTGACCGTGCAGGCCATCGGTGCTGGCGATACGGAGTCGGCGCAGGTGCGCGCGACCTACCGGGCTGCTGCCGCGGTCAGGATCGGCACCGTCACCTTCAAGTCCAACTCGTCGAAGCTGACCGTCTCCGGCAAGGCGACGCTGCGCAGACTCGCTGTGCTCATCAGGGCCCAGGGGTTCAAGTCGCTCACGATCAACGGCGTCACCGGCAAGGGGCACGGCGGTTCGGCGGCCTTCCGCAAGCGTCTCGCGACCGCGCGCGCCAAGGCCGTGCGGTCATACCTGCTCGGCAGGTTCAGGCTGCTGCACTGGTCCGCGAAGATATCGGTCGTCACGAGCAGCGGCGGTGCCATCGCATCCAAGTATCGGCGCGCGGAGATCGCGGTCCGGTAGGGGAGTCAGTCCCTCGCGATAGCATTCGACTAGCACGCCGCCGAGACTGCTGGGAGCCCGCGCATGCGAGGACCTGTACCGACACCTCCACCGACAAGCCGCCCACATCCGACACCTGAACCGACAACATCTCGGTAGTAAACGGGAGCGTTCGGACGAGAAGTCGCAGGTAACGGCGCTGTCGTACACTTGCGGCGTACGGGGCGCGGTTCTTTACACGGAGGAA
>Ga0209430_1001267_pt1 | contig 19418 bp, 20 predicted proteins | sample BarGraIncub1133A_FD_184504 | JGI IMG/M metagenome (GOLD analysis project Ga0209430, IMG submission 184504) | Arctic peat soil microbial communities from Barrow, Alaska - Barrow Graham LP Incubations 11-33A (SPAdes) (version 2) | ecosystem: Environmental > Terrestrial > Soil > Wetlands > Peat... | reverse complement strand
TTCAGTTGGTTAGAATACATGCCTGTCACGCATGGGGTCGCGGGTTCGAGTCCCGTCCAGACCGCCAATAATCTTTAAGTTAATAATATCTGGTTTGGTAGTTCAGTTGGTTAGAATACATGCCTGTCACGCATGGGGTCGCGGGTTCGAGTCCCGTCCAGACCGCGAAAGCTTCGGAAGAAATTCCGGAGCTTTTGTGTTTAATGAATTTTGTTACTTTTGCGACGATATAACAGGAGTATGTTCGAGAATCTCAATCAGCCTTATCCGTTTAATAATAATTTTAAACACAACGTCAAAACTATCGGCCTGGTCGCGATGGGTTTTGTCTTACTCGTACTATACTTTCAGCCATTTGGCATCAATTTTCTAAAGTCGGAACATGATGGTTACTTTGTATTGGGTGCAGGTTTTATGAGTGCAGGAACCCTTTTTGCCAATACATTGATACTTCCGGGGATCATGCCAAAAGTCTTTGATTCCTCAAAATGGACGATCCGCAAGGAGATGGTTTGGAACGTTTGGCTATTCAGCAATCTGTTTGTTATTTTCTCATTAATGGCATGGTTTGTAAAACAAATCGAGTTTACCGATTTACCCGTCTTCAGGACAGGAGCTCTGGCTTTACTTCCGCTGGTTCTCTTTAACCTGATCAGTTACAATCACTCGTTGAAAGATACGGTGGTGAATGCATTGGACAATAGTAGGAAACACTGGTTTAGGGAAGAAAAACCGGAGATTGAGGTAAAACATGACTTAAAGTTATCTGCTGAAAATGGGAAAGATGTTTTTTCGGCTAGGATGGAAGATGTTCTGGTCTTTCATTCTTCCGGAAACTACATTGAGATTTTCTGGCTTGAAAATCAAATAAGGCGAAAAAAACTTTTCAGACAAACCTTTGCGTTTGTAGAACAATATATGAAAGATAAGCCTGATTTTAAAAAATGCCATCGTTGCTGGATGGTCAACCTAAAAAAAATTGAGGCATTATCCGGGAATTCTAAAGGCTATTTTGTGGAGATGAATAAACTCGGATTTAAAATACCGATCTCCCGTAATTACATTTCAAACTTCCGTGAGCTATTATCTCGCATAAACGAATGACAATCGTTTATTGAAAATGAGTCATTATTTTGGCGCCATTCATCCCTATTGCATTTGCATTTCATCCCAAATTCCCGCATTTGTACCCTATTTGCGCATGATAAACCATTTTTTACCATCGAACCATTCTTGTCATTATCATTGTATCGGATTATGAGGATCACTTAAAAACTTTTGGAGATTCAAATCCGTTAACATTGCACGATAATAATTTAAAAACTTTGCTCGAAAAATGAAAAATCTAAACATTGGAGGTTTACAAATTAGCTTACCCATTATTCAAGGTGGAATGGGTGTTGGAATTTCTTTGTCCGGGCTTGCCTCTGCTGTAGCTAACGAAGGTGGTGTAGGGGTGATTTCGCCAGCAGGCATTGGATTTTTATACAAACAGCATTCAAAGGACTACCTTGAAAATTGCATATTTGGTCTCACTGAAGAGATTCGGAAAACTAGGGAAAAATCAAAAGGTATTATTGGAATCAATATAATGGTGGCATTGTCGAATTACGCTGATTTAGTGAAGACCTCAATTAAAGAGGGGGCTGATATCATCTTTTCCGGCGCAGGCTTACCACTTGATCTGCCTAAGTATTTATTACCAGGTTCCAAAACGAAGTTGGTTCCAATCGTATCATCCGCACGGGGAGCAGCCTTGATTTGCAATAAATGGAAAACCAATTTTGACTATTTGCCTGATGCAATTGTTGTTGAAGGACCAAAAGCAGGTGGGCATCTTGGGTTTAAAGTTGAGCAAATTGATGATGAGAATTTTTCTCTTGAGAAAATTATTCCTGAAGTAATTGCGGTTGCCAAAGAAATAGGAGAAAAAAACGGCTGTACAATTCCGGTTATTGCGGCTGGTGGAATCTATACCGGTGAGGATATTGAAAAGTTTTTAGAGATGGGTGCAGCCGGGGTACAAATGGGTACTCGTTTTGTTACAACAGTTGAATGTGATGCATCCGATAAATTCAAACAAGCTTATATTAATGCTCGTCAGGGCGATGTCAGGATCATAAAGAGCCCGGTTGGTATGCCAGGACGTGCAATTTCAAGCGAATTTCTCGATGAGGTTGAAGCAGGGACAAAACAACCGAAAAATTGTCCGGTCAATTGTATTCGAACCTGCGATATTAACACTGCTCCTTATTGCATAATTGCCTGCTTGTCAGCCGCCTTAAAAGGAAACTTCAAAAATGGTTATGCCTTCGCAGGAAGCAATGTTTGGCGCAATGATAAAATAATCACTGTCAAAGAGTTATTTTCAACTTTGATTCAGGAATTTAATGAATACCAGAGCAAAATCAAACTGGCACTGATTTAAAAAGAGCTTATCTAAAAAATATTCAAGAAGATGGACAAGTTACTTTGTTCATCTTCTTTTATTTGGGCCATATCTTACCGGTTTACCGTGGGTAAATAATACGATTTGGTTCACCGATACAGAGCTTTCAGGTAATTTTAAAATGAACTTTTAGAAAGATCCCGCTGTTTACGGAAAACACGTAATACTTATATTCATATCATTGACAAATAATATTTTACATTAAAATAATCACTTTCCACATTCTGTAGTATTCATTCACTCAGCGCAACATTTTCATATCTGATTTTGGCAATTGCAACAGGGTTTCCAAATTTAAAACTCTAATTTGCGATTATTCTTTTTATTTTTGAACAATATTTTTAAAAATTCAGGCAAATACGGCACCGACTAATGCGATATTACTTCTCATTATCACGGCAAAGATTTTCGTAAGCTTGTAATAAATTCAATTATCTTTCGTTATGAATTATTTTAGCACAACAAAAAAGGCCTTCCTTCTATTCACTCTTTTGATGACATTTGGTCAATCGGGAGTACATGCACAGGATATTCAGGAACAAGCCATAAAGTTTGGACGGGTTTTAAATCTGGTTGAGCGTTTCTATGTTGACACCACCAATATTAGTAAATTGACAGAAAATGCGATAACTGAAATGCTTTCATCGCTCGATCCTCATTCTGTCTATATATCGAAAGATGAAGTAGCCGAGATGAATCAGCCGCTTGAAGGAAATTTTGAAGGCATAGGTATTTCTTTCAATGTGTTTCAGGATACACTAATGGTTATGACAACAATCCCCGGCGGACCGTCAGAGCAGGTGGGACTTAGACCCGGAGACCGGATTATAAAAGTCGATGCCAAGATTATTGCAAATATCAAACTTAAAAACACCGATGTTTTCAAATTGTTAAGGGGAGACAAAGGAACCAAAGTAAATCTCACAGTACTTCGAAAAGGGGAACGTGACCCGCTTGAATTCACGATTATCAGGGATAAAATCCCGATTTATAGTCTTGATGCTTCATTTATGCTGAATAAAGAAACAGCCTATATCAAACTCAATAAGTTTGCTGCAACCACCATTAGTGAATACAAAGAGGCAATGAAAACCCTCAATGCAAGTGCAAAAGTCAAAAATCTTGTTCTGGATTTACGTGGTAACGGCGGCGGCTTTCTTGGAGCAGCATATGAACTTGCCAATCAGTTTCTTGAAGAGAATAAACTGATCGTTTACACCGAAGGGACACACAGCCCACGCAGAGATTATCTATCAACGACCCGTGGTGATTTTATTCAGGGAAACCTTGTTGTATTAATTGACGAGGGCTCTGCTTCAGCGTCTGAAATTGTTTCAGGGGCTATTCAGGATTGGGACAGGGGTGTTCTAATTGGCCGTCGGTCATTCGGTAAAGGACTAGTTCAACAGCCATTTCCGCTAAATGATGGTTCAATGCTTCGATTGACTACAGCTCATTACTATACACCAGCAGGAAGAAATATTCAAAAGCCCTATAAAGACGATATTAAAAATTACAGGAATGAATATTTTAAACGGTTCGAAGATGGTGAGATGTTTAGCAAAGACAGTATCTCACTGCCCGATTCACTAATGATGAAAACACTGGTAACCAAGCGAAAAGTTTATGCAGGCGGAGGTATCATGCCCGATATTTTTATACCTATGGACACTTCGATGTATTATCGTTATTTCAATAACCTGGTTCGTAAAAATGTGTTGTTTCCTTTTGTTGTCGGATACATCGATCAAAACAGGGATCAGCTCAAAAAGAAGTATAAATCTATCGAAGATTTCAAAGCTAATTTTAGCGTTACAGAACCTATGCTGGACGAATTGATCAAAGCCGGCGAAAAAGAGGGAATTAAGAAAGATGAAGAGAGTTTGAAGATATCGGGCGCCATTATTTCAAGACAAATCAAAGCACTTATTGCCAGAGATATATATGATACCGGAGCCTATTATCTGATAATGATCGAAGATGATAAAGAGGTGGAAAAAGCCATTGAAGTACTTTCAAATCAAAAAGTGTTCAACAGTTACCTGAATAAATAAAATATTTGTGTTTCCTTGATTGGCGTAGTCCATTTAATGATTTGTATATGAACTCTTTTTTTGATTGGGCTATCGCTAACAAGGTTGAACTTTTCGGAACTCTTTTCGGATTAATCTACGTCTGGCTCTCCATTCGTCAAAGTTTGCATACCTGGACGGCAGGGATTATCACTTCACTGCTTTACTGCTGGGTATTCTTCGAAGCCAAATTCTATGCAGGGATGGGACTTCAGGGTTACTATTTAATAATCAGCGTATACGGGTTATGGAGTTGGCGTCATGGAGGAGATAATGGCGCTGTATCGGAAAAACTTCACGTAAGCTATACGAAATCAAGTCTTTGGATAAAGCTATTTGTTTTAAATCTGTTCCTGACATTATTAATGTATTATTTATTGGGCAGATATACTGACTCACCAATTCCATTTGGGGATGCCTTCACAACGTCGCTAAGTATTATTGCGACCTGGATGCTTGCCCGTAAGAAGATCGAGCATTGGTTAATATGGATCTTTATTGATCTTGTTTCATCCGGGCTTTACCTGTACAGGGGCCTTTATCCAACTGTATTCCTATTTCTGGTCTACACGGTTATGGCCGGAATCGGGTTTTATGAATGGAGAAAAGAACCAATTAAAGTACCATGTTAATAAACAATAAAATTAATCGCATTGTTGTAACCGGTCCGGAGTCAACTGGTAAAACTGAATTGGCACAAGCCATGGCGGCAAAACTAAATTCAGTTTGGATACCTGAATACGCCCGGCAATATGTCGAAAATCTTATCCGGCCGTATGAATACGATGATGTTATTCAGATTGCTCAACATCAGGTTGAACAGGAAGCAGCTTATGCTTTGAAAATCGGTGATGGAATAATTATTTTTGATACATGGTTGATTATAACAAAAGTATGGCTTGATCTGGTATACGGAAAGTGTCCAGACTGGATTTCGGAACATATCAGGTCTTCAAAAATTGATCTTTTTTTGGTTTGCGACACGGACTTACCATGGATTGCTGATCCGGTAAGGGAAAATGGAGGTGAAAAAAGAAAAGAACTCTTTCAACTGTATTGTAATGAAATTGTTACATTTGGTTTTAAATATGAGATCATTAGCGGTTTTGGTGTTAAAAGAACAGAAAATGCCCTTATCGCGCTTTCAAAACATGGGCTGAAACTATAATCTGGCTTGATTGTTAGTAAGGTTGATTAGATGTTTTGAATTGAATAGATTTAAATAACCAATTTTGATAAATTATGAAAATTGCAGATAGTATTATCGATCTTGTTGGGAAAACCCCGCTTGTAAGATTGAATCGTTTAACAGAAGGACTTGAATGTGAGGTTGTAGTAAAGCTTGAATCTCAAAACCCTGGTGGATCGGTGAAAGACAGGTTGGGATTTGCAATGATAGATGCCGCCGAAAAAAGCGGATTGATTAACAAGGATACCGTAATCATCGAACCTACAAGTGGTAACACCGGCGTGGGCCTTGCATTTGTATGCGCGGCAAAAGGTTACAAACTGAAAATTGTAATGCCCGATACCGTCAGTGTAGAACGGAGAATGATCGTTCACGCATATGGAGGTGAAGTGATTCTTACACCTGGTAAAGAGGGAATGAAAGGGGCAATTGCCAAAGCTGAAGAACTTCAACAAAATATCCCCGGGAGTTTTATTCCAATGCAGTTTAATAATCCTGCGAACCCGGAGATGCACCGTAAAACAACGGCAAAAGAGATTTGGGAAGATACGGATGGAAAAGTAGATATATTTGTTGCAGGTTCTGGAACCGGTGGAACAATCACGGGTGTCTCAGAAATAATAAGATCTTTAAAACCATCCTTCTATTCAGTGGTCGTGGAACCCACTGATTCTCCGGTTTTATCTGGTGGAGCACCGGGACCACATAAGATTCAGGGAATTGGGCCAGGTTTTGTACCTAAAGTTTTGAATACTGCGTCATACGACGAGATTATTCAGGTTTCAGTGGCTGATTCATTCGAAACTGCACGAAAACTGGCAAGTTTAGAAGGTATTTTCTGCGGCATGTCCGCTGGAGCAAATGTATTTGCGGCCATTCAGTTAGCCAAACGTCCTGAAAATAAAGGGAAATTGATTGTTACAATTATTTGCGATACAGGCGAACGTTATTTAAGCACACCATTATTTGCCGAATGATAAATATGGAAAAAGAAGAATTGGTAGAGTGGACGCATTCCGCGGTCAGGTCGTTGGTTGATGCAAAATCATTTGATATTCTGTGTCATAAACACCGGACAGGAGAATCGATGCCCTCTACCGAAAAGTTAAGGGTAACTGTCGAAAAAATTCGCCAGATCGTTTTCCCAGGCTATTTTGGAGAAATTAACCTGAAGTCTGAGACACTTCCCTATTACATGGGAGTGCTAGTAGATGAGGTTTACGAACAAATAACAGAACAAATATTCTCCGGATTGTGCTTTATTTGTGATAAAGAAGACGACGCCCGTGATCTGCCTGGTAAAAGAGCTCAGGCAGAGAAGATCGCTTTCGAATTTGTGAACGGACTTGCAGAACTAAGGCGTATACTCATTACCGATGTAAATGCTGCCTATCTTGGTGATCCTGCTGCAAATAGTGTAGGTGAAGTAATTTTTTGCTATCCGGCCATCCGGGCAATTTCAAGTTACAGAATTGCCCATTGCCTTTTTGCATTGGGTGTACCTCTGATTCCAAGAATAATCACGGAAATGGCCCATTCAGAAACGGGGATAGACATTAATCCGGAAGCTTCTATTGGTGAATATTTTACAATCGATCACGGAACAGGCGTAGTAATTGGTTCTACAAGTATCATTGGGAACAATGTAAAGCTCTTTCAGGGTGTAACCCTTGGGGCTAAAAGTTTTCCACTCGATGAAAACGGGAACCCCGTAAAAGGTATTCCCCGGCATCCTATCGTTGAACACAATGTAATCATCTATTCCAACGCAACAATTCTCGGACGAATAACAATTGGACACGATTCGGTGATTGGTGGAAATATATGGGTTACCAGCGATTTAGCACCAAACTCAAGAGTTGTCCAAAACAAGAACAGGAACGCCGACTTTTTTAATGGAGGCGGAATTTAAAGGGCTGTTTTAATCCGCAGAATAAACTACTTTTGTCGTCGCATGTTGATAAAGTTTTTTAAACTATCACTTTTAGACGGAAGGCATGCTTCGTTGCATATCATCAATTAAGAAAAAAGGGAGTATCTGTGAGTAAGTTCAAAATAGTTGCCAAAACATTAGCCGGGCTTGAAAACGTCCTGGCAGATGAAATCAGGGCATTAGGTGGGGAATCTGTTTTAGCCGAAAGACGTGCAGTTTCATTTGTGGGCGATCAGGAAATGATGTATAAAGCTAATTTCCATCTTCGTACAGCCATAAAAATTCTAAAGCCCATTGCAGAATTTGAGGTCACTAATCGCGATGAACTTTACGATCATGCAAAAGAAATTCCCTGGACAAACTACCTGGCACTTGGAAAATCCTTTGCAATTGATGCGACTGTTCAGTCCGAAATGTTTGTCAACTCGATGTTTGCATCATTGAGAGTAAAAGATGCAATTGCGGATCAGTTTCGCGAAGCAACGGGAAAGCGCCCTTCCGTTAATTCAGATGATCCGGATATCCGGATTAATGTGCACCTGATGAATAATCACTGTACACTTTCGCTCGACAGTTCGGGTGACTCACTTCACAAACGCGGCTATCGTATTGGACAGGGAGAAGCTCCTATTAATGAAGTGCTTGCCGCTGGCATGATCCTACTAACCGGTTGGCACGGCGAAAAGGATTTTCTTGATCCGATGTGTGGTTCTGGAACATTGCTGATTGAAGCGGCTATGATCGCGAAGGGTATACCTCCCGGAATGTATCGCAAATCTTTTGGTTTTGAACAATGGCCCGATTTTAATGAGAAGTTATTCGCAGAAATATATAACGGTGAATATGAAAAAGAGTTCGAGGGCAAAATTTACGGTTCCGACATTTCACCCATGGACATTGCATTGGCAAAAGCCAATGTTAAAAATGCCAGTCTTTCAAAAGTTATAGAGCTTCAGGTTCAGGATTTTATCAATTCAGAACCTCCATTTGCGAATGGAATCATTATAACAAATCCCCCGTATGGCGAAAGGATGAAACCGCAGTCGATAACCGAATTATACTCCTCAGTGGGAAATACGCTGAAAAATAAGTTCGCCGGTTTTGAAGCATGGATCATCACAAGTTCTGAAGACGGACTAAAGAGCATCGGCTTAAAGCCGGCAAAAAAAATAGACCTTTTCAATGGAGCGCTGGCATGCAGTTTCAGATGCTTTGAATTGTTCAGGGGGTCCCATAAAGATGCGGTAATAATAAAAAAACGTGTTTTGCTAAAACGCTCAGACGCGCAGAATGAATTATAATTGAAACCAGTCGTTTTGTAAAGCCTGATCGCTCTTTATTTCAGTTGGATCTCCGCTACTGATACGGTATTTCCTGTGGTTTTCCACCTAAGAAATCATCAAACCTGGCTTTTGGTTGCCCGAACGCATTAAATATAAATGGATTGATGCTTTTGGGTGCTATCGGAATCCAGCTTAGCCTCAGTTCAAGGACATTGAATATTAACGATTCGTTGTGAACCCGGATACCAAATCCTACACCACCGTAAAATTTATCGTTGAGGTTCTGATGTAAATTGTCCGAAAGAAAAGCAGCATCGGCAAAAAAGTAATTCGCAAACCTGAAACCCAGGTAATTCCAGCCCCAAAAACGAACCGATTCGATATTTAATTTGAGTCTGCTCGTACCTTTGGTCTCAAGCGAAAAATAGTCGCGGATACCAAAACGCCTGTTAATTACGAGATACTCTTCCTGAAAGCGATTAATTCCGCTCAATAATTCCAGATTGATGAAAAACCGATAGGGGTGTGAATTGAGGTAAACAAAATTCGTAAAATAGTTAGTACTAAGCGAAATAACACCCTGCCCGATCTGTGAATTATTCAGAAAACCTCCGACACCAACCTGCCATTTAAAGTAAGCTCCTCCCTTCAGAATATTAGCTTTCGAATAACGAAAATGAAAATAGAGACGCGTCCGGTCACTTTCTATATCGTAGCCCATCGCCACCTCCGCATATCGGCCATATGGGATATCTTCAGTAATGCCATAGCCATAAATTCGATTATTCTTAAACAGATAGCGCTTACTAATCCCCAATGAACCTATAATAAAGTCGTGATTCCTGAAAAGGCTGTTTTCCCAATTATCGGTTAGATGGTTATAATAATCCTGGTGCAGGTACCGGCCTGCCACAATTATATTTCCGATTGAAGAATACTCATTGCGGTTTATTAGTTGCCGTCCATACCATATATCAGCATTTAAATACGACGCAGCAGTTTCGAGCCTGGTATAAGCATACGGAGTCAGGTAATAGTCAGAAAAGACTCTTTCGAGTGAAACTCCCCCGGCCCAATCGACTTTTGATGCAATTAATCGTTTGTCCAGATAGGCATTCCATCCGGATTTGCGATAAGTATTGGTATATTCCAATCCTGTACGAATAAACGTCCCCCCTAAATCGCTGATTTCGTACTTGAAACTTCCACCCCAATTGGGTTCTTCGGGTTGATTGTAAACCATCTTTGCCGAAAACTGATGACCGAGTCCGAACATATTCTGATCCACCACCTCAAATTCAGAAGAGTTGGGACTCACATCACCACTAATCCCGTATTCAAATTTTTCTATTACAATCACGGTTACATCAACTGCATCAGTTTCATCACTTGCAGGAGAAAGAACGATGGCGACATCCTGCATATAGGGAAGATCACGAATAACTTTCTCGTTTTCAGCCATTAATTGAGGATTTACTTTCTCTCCGGAGTTGAACAGCAGTTGCATCCTTAGTTTCTTTTCCGTCGTTTTCACATGAACGGCATTCGCCCTCTTTTCAAACCACCCCGTCGCTTGTCGCAAAGTGTCTTGCAAGGAGGTCCCAAAAACATCGAGTTGCAGAAAGCGTATGTTTCCGATTCTCTTCCCGGCAAAGGGAGCAAAGTAAAGTGAACTATTGACGGCCATTTGCCCTTTGAGCGGTTGGTTGTCTTTGATGATCAGAGAAAATAAATTTCTGGTAATGAAATTATTCTCACCTTTACTTTTTAGCTCCGACAACGAGTTTTTCTTAAGAATATCAGTGTTGGCATCAGTTGATTTACGGATTGTATCTTTGAAATTATCTGGTGGTTTTATTCCCTTGTAGTGCGGCTTTATAAAATCGATATTTGCCTGATAAAGCGCCATTAAACTATCTTTTGAATCGAAATCAGCTGATGGGGATATGAAGTGTTCATCCTCAAAATTGATAAATATATTGTTGCACACGTCGTTTTTTGCTCCAGGGATTGAAGCAAAAACAAATGGTCCGCAAACCAATAACAGTATCGCGGTTAAAAAACTATATAGTTTTGAGGATCTCAATCAGACGTGCAATTTCAATATGAACGATTTCTTAATTTTAACAAGCAAAGATAAAATTTAAAGTAAAAATTCAGAACTAATGCCCTAATTTGGGGTTATTAAACTGCCCCGTTTGAATAATTCTTATTTAATCTTATTTATGAGAAAAGCTGAAGCTGTGATTTTTGATATGGATGGCGTATTAATCGACAGTGAGCCGATACACGTAATAATTGAGAAAAAACTTTTCTCGAAACTGGGAATTGAAGTTACAGATGATGTGCATAGAAGCTTTATGGGCGCTTCAAACGATTATATGTACACTGATCTTCGGTCGAGGTTTAAATTGACGGAATCGGTCAAAGAACTGATGGAACGGGATGAACTGTTCCGAAGTGATTATTTCAATCAGCTTGAAACAGTTCCGGTCAATGATGGATTGATCGGTTTACTCAACCAAATTAAGTCGGCAGGGTTGAAAATGGCAGTGGCAACCTCTTCTTCTCCCGAAATCGTAAATATCCTTTTGACCAAATGTGGAATTGCTTCCTTCTTTGATGTCATAGTCACAACCAGTGAAGCGGGAAAAAGTAAACCATCGCCCGATGTTTATTTACTCGCCGCTAACAAGATAGGTGTTTCACCGGAAAATTGTATTGTTTTCGAGGATTCCCCAAACGGACTCTTAGCGGCAAAAAGCGCCGGAATGTATTGCGTTGTTATTCAGTCGGACATTAAGATTATTGGAGAACTATCAGGTGCTGATTACCTGATTAAGTCGTTCAGAGAAATCACACTGGCCAGGTTAATAGAAATCTTTTCTGTTAATCAAATTGTGGACTAAACAAGCTACCTGGTACCTATGAAGAAATATTTAAAAGGTGAAGCTTTTGAAGTCGTCCACAACCGGAATTTCAGACTCTTCCTGATCTATCGTTTTTTAATGACTTCAGCTACACTAATGCAGTCGGTGATTGTTGGCTGGCAGTTATACAATATTACGAAAGATGTTCTCTCGCTGGGCATGATTGGCCTGACAGAAGTGATTCCCCAGGTGAGCATTGCATTGTTTGCAGGGCACTATGTCGACATCTGGGATCGGAAAAAGATTATTTTTCACACGACATTTCTCCTGCTGATCGGCTCGACACTGTTGTTCTTTTACAGCATCCCGTCACTTAACATGCACCAGCTGTTCGGAGTAGCACCCATTTTTGTGACGATATTTATTACAGGATTGGTGCGTGGTATTTTAATGCCGGCAAATACCGCATTACTTGGTCAGCTCGTTCGTCGCGAACAGCTCACGGCAGCAGCAACCTGGAGCAGTACAACCTGGCATATCGCTGCTGTCACCGGACCAGCTTTAGGAGGTTTGGTTTACGGTTTCTTCGGAATCATTCCCGCTTATGCGCTTGTATTTACATTTTACCTCTTTTGCTCGGTTATCCTGTTGTTCATTAAAAACCCGGGGAAAGTGGTTCAGATTGCCGGAGCAGCTGAAGGTATTTTCGACCGGATTAAGGAAGGGATTACCTATGTATTTGAAAACAAGGTGCTATTAAGTGCTTTTACACTTGATATGTTTGCCGTTCTCTTTGGCGGTGCCGTAGCGATGCTTCCCGTTTTTGCGTCCGATATTTTAAAAGTTGGCCCCGAAGGGCTTGGATTTTTACGCGCCTGCCCTGCTATCGGTGCAATAATAATGTCGGTCATCCTCACCTTCAAGCCACCTGTGACATGTTCAGGTCCTCAGTTGCTATACAGTGTCTTCGGATTTGGGGTCAGCATCATCGTTTTTGCGCTCTCAACGAACTTTATTCTTTCTGCTTTTTGCCTGTTTATGAGTGGCGTCTTCGACAATGTAAGTGTGATTGTCAGGGCAAGTATTCTTCAGATATTTACCTCTGATGAGATGAAGGGACGGGTTGCCGCTGTCAACAGCATCTTTATCGGATCGTCGAACGAGTTGGGGGCTTTCGAATCGGGTGTTGCCGCCCGATTTATGGGACTTATCCCTTCCGTTGTTTTCGGTGGAATGATGACGTTGATGATCGTTTCATTCGCCGCCTGGAAATCACCGGCATTGCGCAATCTTTCATTAAAAGAGAGTATCAAACGTTAGGAGATTATGAATAGCTGGCAATACATGAGGAATCATTAAAATTGAATAATTGGCTTTCACGTTTTTGTAATTAAAGCGCATCGTGAGTTTAACCATTTGTTAGTGACCGGGTGAATGTCCATGATCTGAACACTCACCCGCTCTCTAACACAGCAATCATCATAACATAATTCACCCCTCATTTTAGGTTATTAAAATGAGGGGTGAAAAATACTACTTGGCTTTAGCAGGCTTAGGTGCCTGTACAGAGTCGGCAACATCGAAACCCCATTCTCCCAAACGTTTCGGATTTTTCTGGTTGTGAGATTTGAGCAAGTTACGGCTCGCCTTCACAGCCTCTTCGATAGCGTTTAAGTAAATGTCGCGTTCACGGTAAGCCTCATCCGTCTGCCTCTTCAAATTTTCAGCTTGTTTATGCAGGGTTAATGCAATTGGAATTGTTGGACCAATTTCTGCCCAATCAATACCGTCAAGCTTTAAAAGTGGTGATGAAGCGCCATCATTCATGTGCTTTGTATACACGTCGGTAGCCAAATCAAGCACATCTCCTACATTGCGAGGAATCGCAATTCTTCCATCTGTTCTACTCATACATTTAAATTTTAAAGTGTTAGTAAGATAAAATGATTGCCTAATATTCACATTTTCCTCGTTATACGAGGGCTGAATTAACAGGTTTCATTAATTCCGAAGAAAATTTGAATATTTGATTCACCAATTCCATTATTTAAAAAGGATATGTACATATTGGATTTGACGTTTCCATTAATTACAATGGCGATGTTATTATTGGATTTGCCGTTTCCAATAATTACAATGGGGATGTAATTATTGGATTCGCCATTTTCATTAATTACAATGGGATGTAATTATTGGATTTGCCATTTCCATTAATTACAACGGGGGTGTAATTATTAAATTTGGCATTTCCATGAAGAGTTTAATATCAGAATTTATCGCTTGTATAGTTGGATCAAAACTTCACCAATCGTCGTCCGTGGTATTCATCAGATGGAATAAGAAGTTTGATTTCCTCAAAATTTTCAAACGTAACCTTCCCTGCAACGACAATCTTCATCTGATCACCCGCGATTTCGATCATTTTCCGGAGCATTTCGGCCCCTTCAACTGCAGTGTACTGTCCGCCAGAGGTGAGAATCCGGCGGATTCCTATATTTTTAAGTTGTAGTACCGACTGCAGCAGATCGCGGGAATCATCAATTGCCTTGTGAAAGGTCACGGGCATTGAATGCGCCAAATCAACCAATTCTGAGGTTCTTTCAACATCGATCCTGTTATCGCGTTTTAAGAGGCCAAAGACAACACCATCGGCTCCAAGCAGGTTGCACATCCGGATATCCTCTCGCATGATCTCAAACTCATCGGTTGTGTAACAAAAATCACCTCCGCGTGGCCGGATCATTACCATCACAGGGATTTGCAGTTTTTCAATCGTCTTTTTGATGGTTCCATACGATGGGGTTGTTCCACCGCACGACAAATTCTCACAAAGCTCAATTCGTGTAGCACCCGCCGCCGCCGCCAATACAGCTTCGTGAAATGATTCAACGCATACCTCTTTGACTGGATTCATCATTATCTATTCATTTTGATACAAAAGTAAGAATTTAGGTCTGACAGCGGCTGAATGAATTTCGCTGATTAACGTTTTGTATTGAAAAATTCAATAGTTTTATCAAATTAAAAAATAGCATGGAAAGAAGGAAATTTTTTACACGTTTAGGTATCGGCACTTTGGCCACATTTGCAACGGTGCCTTTAATGTCAAATAATTCAAATACAATGAAAAGCACGTTACCGGCTCCGCTTATAGACGGAGAGATTCAGCACATGGTCATCTTTGATCTGAAACATGAAAAAGGGTCCGCATTGGCTGAAAAATTCCTCAAAGACGGTCAGCATATATTAAGCAATCTGCCAGTTGTTCAGAACTTCCAGGTTTTTAACCAGGTGAGTTTAAAGAACGATTATTCCTATGGTTTCTCAATGGTTTTTGCCGATAAATTGGCGTATGAAACATACAATAATCATCCCAATCACCTGGCATTTGTAGCAGACAGATGGAAGACAGAGGTCACCCGCTTTTTGGAAATCGACTTTAAGTCGTTTTAGAACAGTTTACTATGGGAATGGAAATTGAGCGTAAATTTCTGCTCAGCAATGATAATTGGCGCACATTGGGCATTCCAATTCATTACGCCCAGGGTTATCTTGTCGCTGATGGCGAAAGGACAGTCAGGGTGAGGATAGCCGGCACTGAAGGTTTCCTTACAATCAAAGGAAAATCGAAGGGGTTTAGCCGCAAGGAGTTTGAATACCCCATTCCCGTCGATGAAGCAACAGAAATGCTCCAAATGTGTACTTTACCGGCCATTGAAAAGTACCGGACGAAGGTATTGATTGATGGTAAAATCTGGGAGATTGACGAATTTGAAGGAGAAAACAAAGGGTTGATTATGGCCGAAATTGAATTGAATTCGGAAGATGAAACTTTTGCTGTTCCCTCCTGGATTGGGCAGGAAGTCACGGGTGATGTTCGCTATTTCAATTCATGGCTTGCACAAAAACCGTTTAAAAACTGGTAAATTGAACGACTCAACTCCCCCATCTTTAAATAACTAAATAATTTTTTAGCCAAAATATTCAGATAATGTTTAAAAAGTTTCTGACACTTATCAACGGATGCTGCCTTCCGTTTTTAATATTTGCACAAGGGCATACAACCATATCTGCCAACACGCCCCGCATGGTCATTGGCATCGTGATCGAAGATTTCAACCCCGATTACATCGAGCGTTATTGGGAGAAATTCGGGGAGGGCGGATTCCAACGGCTGTATTCAAGGGGATTTATTTGTGCCAACCATCACTATGACAATTTACTGCAACGTAAATCGGTAAATATGGCAACCCTGGCGACAGGAACCGATCCCTCGCGTCATGGAATTGTTAATGATAGTTGGATCGATCGTTTGAAAAAAAAAGAGGTCAACGCGATTGACGACAATTTTTATATAACGGTCGGATCCGATTCGAAGGAAGGCGGCCGATCGGCAAAGAACCTGATGACGCCAACGCTGGGCGATCAGCTAAAGTTGATAACGAAAGGGAAGTCAAGGGTTTTCAGCATAGCTTTAAACGATAATTCCGCTGTATTTGCAGCAGGTCATGCGGCCGATGGCGCTTATTGGTTCGATAAGACATCCGGCAAAATGATCTCAAGCTCCTATTATGTCGAAACTTTTCCTAAATGGGCTTTCGATTACAACGAATTAAAAATGGCAGATTCCTATTTTGGAATGAGTTGGGTTCCCTTTAAAGATCAGATCACCTACACCGAAAGCATTTCGGATGCCTCGCTGAATGAAACCGGATACCTCGGGAAATACAATACCTTTCCATTCAATATGAGACAATTGAAAAAGGAAACAGGTGGAAGTTACAAGGTATTGAAAACTACCCCATGGGGAAATACGATCGTTAAAGATTTTACAATTCAGATGATTCCGAAGGAACAAATTGGTTATGATCTTGTTCCCGATCTTCTCACAGTTGTATTCTCTTCAATGGATTATGAGCGAAACTCCTTTGGTCCGTTTTCAGTCGAGATGGAAGATACCTACCTTCGTCTGGATAATGACATCGCTGAACTTTTAAAATACATTGAGGCAGGTTATGGGGCTGATAATATCCTCATTTATCTGACCGGGTTGACCAGCATATCGTATCCTGCAGAATATCTGAAAGAAGAATACCGGATGACTGCCGGAATTTTCAATCCGGATGGCGCGGTGGCATTGCTGAAATCGTACCTGAATATCAAATATGGCGACGGTAACTGGATAGAATTGTTCACGAATCAGCAGATCTACCTGAACCGTGAACTGATTGAGAAGAAGAAAGTAAATCTGCACGAGGTGCAGTCAACTGTTGCCTCATTTCTAAATCAGTTTGAGGGAATTGCCTACGCAAAGGCGGCGTATGAAATTGAAGCGGATAACTTTCCGGGTGGACCACTGGAACCTTTTCAAAATAATTACCATATTAAACGGTCGGGCGATGTGCTGATCAAGTATGAAGATGGCTGGCAACCACGCGATAAGTTTAATCCTGTTGATTATACCGATAACAGCCAGGTTCCGCTCGTATGGTACGGCGCCGGAATTACAAAGGGGACAACAATGCGCCGGACAAATGCAACCGATATTGTTCCAACGATTGCAGCATTTTTAGGTATCGCACCACCTTCATCAGTATCAGGAAAGGTGATTGATGAGTTGATTAAACGCTAGATAAATTCTACCATTGATAAAATTTCTTTGTTGTTCCTGTAATATCAGCATCACCCGCCCGGTGATACGGAAACCTGCCCTTTTTGAGTGAATGTTGACGGATATCTAATCCAAAAACAAATTGTCAGCTGAAAAAACGCAAATGAACAATTCTTTTGCAGTTTTATTATATTTGTAAAAACATGCAGATATGACAAATACATCCTTATATACTAAGATATCATCTCTTCCTCTGCCTATTCAAAATGAGATTGTTGATTATAAGGAGTTTTTGATTCAAAAACACAAAAACAAAAATGCAAAAATCCATCCTAAAGCTGGTTGTATGCAGGGGATTTTTAAAATGAGCGCTGATTTCAATGAACCTCTTGAAGATTTTAAAGAATATACAAAATGAGGATTCTTGTAGATACGCAAGCTTTCATTTGGTTCGTTGAAGATGACAATCAACTTCCGGCGAAGATTAAAATTGAATTGGAAGACATTGTAATTCTATAGTAATTAGTATTGCTTCACTTTGGGAGATGACAATAAAACTATCACTTGGCAAACTTCATTTAGGTTGCCTTATTGAGGAGATGATAGATAAGGTCTATCAGAATGGATTTGAGATACTCCCAATACTTCCAGACCATATTATAAAACTTAGCAAATTGGATTATTTCCACAGAGATCCATTTAACCGTATTATTATATCACAAGGATTAAGTGAGAATATGGTAATTGTCAGTTCAGATAAAGTGTTTGATGAGTACGGAATAAAGAGGAAATGGAACAAATTGTAGCTTGTAACCGATAATGCTCCTGCGATTGCCGCTCTTCTTGGGCTACAACTGTGAAAGTCATTGATGAACTGAAAATGTACTAAACAGATTACAACGAATGATTCTCATTACTTTCTTGTTTGCCGTACTCGTTGTACGAAACAATTTTGTCAATTGGTTTGCGGATTTTTGGCCGGGTTTTCAGTGCGGGATATCCGAGTGTTATAATGAGTTGTACCCGCTTTGAAGAGGGGACACCCAGCAATTTTTTCACTTTGCCCTCATCGAACCAACCAACCATACAGCTACCAAGACCTTCAGCAGCAGCTGCAAGACATATATGGCTAGCAATAACTCCGATATCTATCAATGGGAATTGTTTTCGTTTTACCCAGCTCCCAAAGTTAGAAGTGAGATTTGCAGGTTCTTCAACAATCACCAGGTGAACCGGTGCTTGTTTTGTGAAGTGGTTCATCCCCAATATCTTTTCGGAAGTAGCATCGGCAATCTTGTTTTTCAGTTCGGGATTATCAACCACAATGATGTGCCACGGCTGTGAGTTGCATGCTGAAGGAGATAATCTGGCACATTCCAGAATTTCAGCAAGTTTTTCCTTTTCAACAGGGCGATCAAGGTAACTCCGGTCGCTTTGACGGGTTGTAACTAATGATTTAAAGTCCATGGTTTTTGGTTTTAAACATCAAAGGCGGAACATAAATGCCCCGCCTTTGTATATTTATTTCTAATTCTTAATTAATTAAATCAAGTTTAATCATATCCTGAACATCCAGCATTCCAATGGGAAGTCCGTTTTCAGTTACGATGATATTATCGACCTGATTGGCATTGAAAATATCAGCTGCTTTCTGTAAGAAAGAATCACCTTCGATCGAGATTGGGTTAGCTGTCATACACTCTCCTACTGAGGCTGAATGTATACGTTCTCCCAATATACGCATCTGACGGCGCAAGTCTCCATCGGTGAAAATCCCTGTAAGCTGGCCTGTTTTAGTCACAACCGAAACTGCACCCATTCCTGAGTCGGTCATCTTCAGCAATGCATCAATCACTTTACAATCAATGTCGACAACAGGGTTGGCATCTGAAATAACGCTCTTCACCTGAATCGTCATCAGTCGGGTATGCTGAAAGAACTGGTCGGTACCTAATTTTGTAAGATGGTTATCTGCAAGCTTTTTCATAATGCTCCATGGAAGCGTAATATT
>Ga0209430_1001263_pt1 | contig 19470 bp, 26 predicted proteins | sample BarGraIncub1133A_FD_184504 | JGI IMG/M metagenome (GOLD analysis project Ga0209430, IMG submission 184504) | Arctic peat soil microbial communities from Barrow, Alaska - Barrow Graham LP Incubations 11-33A (SPAdes) (version 2) | ecosystem: Environmental > Terrestrial > Soil > Wetlands > Peat... | reverse complement strand
GCTTTTCTTTTGGTCAAATTCCCCAAGATCATATAAATCGTAAACAGCATAACCTACATCGTTACTGCCACCTGCACCTTTATATGCTGGTGGCAGCCAAAGTGTATTTATGCCTGCATCACTTAAAGCTTTACTTTTCTCCTTTAAAAAGTTACAGTGTCCCCCATCAGGCGGTAAATTCCATTCAAAAAACTGCATTATAGTTCTATTCATGTACATTAGCTCCTTTTATTATCTTTTTAGATAAATTAAATTATTATTATTGTAAACGCCTTTATAACAGTGCAAAACCTAAATATACTAGTATACTAATACCCAACGCAGAGAGTATAAATATTAAAGCTTCATTAAATGATATTGAAACTATCATATACATGCAATTGGTAGATATATTCAAAGCAAAGAAAAAACTAAAAAATACGATGACTTTAAGCTAAGTATCCCTTTCGTAGATAAATTTATTAAAACTCATAAATAAAGTAATTTTACAATAATAAGAACCGAATATAGTTTTAATTTTTTAACCAAAATATTTATAAATCCTGAATTAAGACTAAGTATAAAATTGTGAAGGTAAAAACCATTACGAAATTCTAATATATGGGGAGTTAATGATATGTTAAGTTAATTTAGAAAAGTAAAAAAGGGAAAAAAGCTAATATCAAGTAATATGTCATTTGTGCACTCATTGAAGGTAAATCATCATCTTTATATCTAAATAAAATATAATTTCTCAACTTTTCAAACATAATTACCTCCTTTAATTCCTTAGTTCATTTGGGTTATGTATTATGCTTAATTTATAATACTTTATTATGAGTAATTCCCAAATTTGTATGAGAGACTCTTTAGTGCTCTTTATCTTTTTTTTTATGCCTTCCTTAATTCTATTAAGTATTATAGCTTTAATTTTAGTTGCTTGATCTTGAGTTATCATATTAGGAATTACAATGTTTTCAAAACATATTTCTTGTGTTCTAGTTTCCATTGTTCACTCTCCTTTATTTCATATTACTACCTTTAATACCAATAATAACTTTTATTTCTATTATATATAAATAAAAAAATATAAAAAATAGGATGATAGCATAAATGATTGTTTAGCTATTAGCTCACCCTATTATTAAAGTGAGATTCAATTTCAAATTAAAAATTTATAATTTGCTTCAAATTATTCACAAACTATAGCGAAAATGAGAATACATATAACTACATAAGTAATAAAAAGTACTTTATTATCAAAAGTTGTAAAACGAAATTATTATATTGTATCAAAAGAAAAAACATCTGAGCTCTAGATGTCAAATATTAAAACAATAATTAATTTGCAATATATTAATAATTTTGTTATTGAATCGAAATATTAAAAAGATAACATATAAAATGGAGGTGTTATTGTGACTATTTCAAAAAATATACTTACACAGATACAGGTTACTATTCCAAAAGATATGTTAAGGTACTCTTGAATTTATTTTGTTGCCCTTTCTTTATTTATCAATAGTTTTAATATTCCATTAATTCTATAGCTATCTTTAGTCGAAAAGTCTGATAATAAAGTTATTGCCTTAGTCAAATTAACTATTGGATCAGTTGGATTTATCATGTTTGCATCTCCTTTTATTTTAAATTTCTTTTAAAAAATAAACCTTTTACTTTTTTTTAATATCTTTATAATTATCTTTCCATGCTTTCGAATGCATTGATTTCTTTAACACATTAACTAATTTTATATGTTTGTTTTTTATAATAAGAAACAATAAGCTTGTCCAATTAAAAATTGTTATAATACTTTTATGTAATTATTTTCAAGAGAATCTTTGAGTACTTTCTTGATAGTTTTATAATCTAAGCCTTTATCATTTAATTCAAAAATGAATTTTAATGTTTCAATGTCTTTTGGACTATATATCTTTTCACTAGCATTATTTCGTTTAATATTTAGACCCACAGTTTTTTCTATATATCTTAAATTAAAATCCTCTATTCCAAGTAACTCACATATTTGATTTATTGAATATAGTTCGTCATTAATTATTATAGTCACCTCCTAGTGCTTTTGACATAGGCTTCCTTATTCTTATAATTATCTATCACTTAATCGAACGTAGGTACTACTTCCTGCAACACATTTATACGCAGGCCTAATGGTTTTACCATTATTTGTTATTTCTTCTAGCCTGTGGGCGCTCCAACCAGATATTCTCGCTATAGCAAAAATAGGAGTGTATATCTCAACTGGTATACCAAGCATTTTATATACAAATCCTGAGTAGAAATCTACATTAGCACTTACACCTTTGTAAATCTTTCGTACACTGGCAATTACAATAGGTGCTAGTTCTTTTACTTTTGCATAAAGGTTGTATTATCCTCTAGGCCTTTTTCCTTAGCAAGTCTTGCAACATACTTTTTAAAAATAACGGCTCTTGGGTCAGATCTAGAATAAACGGCGTGACCTATTCCGTAGATTAGGCCAGATTTATCAAAGGCTTCTTTAGTAAGTATTTTTGATAGATATTTTACAATTTCCACATCATCTTTCCAATTACTAACTTTCCCTTTCATATCCTCAAACATTTGAACAACTTTTATGTTTGCACCCCCATGTCTTGGACCTTTTAAAGAACCAAGCACGGCGGCTATTACTGAATACGTATCGGAACCTGCGGAGGTTATTACATGTGTAATAAAAGTGGAGTTATTACCACCACCGTGCTCTGCGTGAAGCACTAGGTCAAGGTCAAGTAGTATAGCTTTAAGCTTCGTGTATTTACTATCGTCGCGAAGCATGTACAAAATATTTTCAGCAGTACTCAAATCTGCGCGTGGGCAACGAATAAGCAAATTGTTATTGTTATGGTAATGTGATAGAGCATGATAACCATAAACCACTATAAGTGGAAAACAAGCAATTAATCTCATACATTGCTCCAAAACATTGCTTACGGAAGTATCTTCAGCTTTATCGTCTATGCTATAAAGTGCCAGTATACTCCTTGCAAGTGAGTTCATTATATTTTTACTAGGCATTTTTAATATCATATCTCGTACGAAATCGTCAGGAAGAATTCGGTATTTAGAAAGTAAATCTATAAAGTTCTTAAGTTCTTCTTTATTAGAGAGATCACCAAAAATAAATAAATAACAGGTTTCTTCAAATCCTAAGCGATCATCTTTAAGGAAACCATCTACTATATTTTCAATGTTTATTCCTCTATTGTTCTCTTTCTTTATTTATTTACTTATTTATTTATAATAAAAATGGTAGAATCAAATCCGATATTCATTACAAAAATACAGAAATTTGCCATACTATTAATTGTACCTGCAGGATATAAAACAGAATAATGATGCAATATAGGATCATTACTTCTCTTTGCTAGCTTCGAAAAGGTAAATGTATAGAAAACAATATTTATATTAAAAATAAAAAACAAAATAAAATATACGGTGATATCATGTTATGGAAAAACTCACTTTATTATTTTACTGTATAAATTCATGTAGTTTTTAGCCGAATTTTCCCAGCTATTTTTTGAAAGCATAGCATTGCTAATTAATTTATCCCAGGAAGCCTTGTCTTTGTATAAATCTAGAGCTCTATTTACCGCATCTAATAATTCATCACTACTATAATTGTTAAAAGAAAAACCATTGCCTTTTCCCATATATAAAGATAACGGTGTCCTTTAACCCTCCAGTTTCGTGAATAATTGGAATACTTCCATATTTTAATGCTATAAGCTGTTCTATACCACCGGATTCAGATAACGACGGCATCAAAAACATATTTGAAGCAGCGTATATTTGTTGTGCTAGTTTCTCTTCAAAAACAATGTTTGTTGAAATCCTACCTGGGTATCTAGAAGCATAAAATTGAAATATATCTTCATAATATTCTTCACCATTACCAAGCAATACTATTTGAATATTAATGCTAAGTAATTCTTCGAGTTTATCTACAATTAAATCTAGACCCTTTTGCTTCACAAAGATGGTCACAATGCCCAACATTGGTATATCTTTGTCTACGGTAAAGCTCAATTCTTCTTGAATCTCTAACTTATTCTTCACCTTTCGTTTTATACTTTGCAAATCATAATTGTAAGATATTTCTTTATCTACTTTAGGATTGTAGAATTCATAGTCTATGCCATTAACTATTCCATATAGTTTCTCAGCATTTGGGTATAATAATCCGCATAAACGCTCTCCATAAAAAGGAGTTTGTATTTCTTGTGCATAAGTATTGCTTACAGTAGTTACTGCATCTGAGAAAACAATTCCACCCTTCATGAAAGATATAGAATCATAAAATTTTAGTGCCTCCTCATTAAAATAAGTCTCATCTAAATTTAATAACTCACCTAATATTTTTTTGGAAATACTCCTTGATATTTTAAATCATGTATAGTGAATATACTTCCTATTTTATTGTAACGTTCATCTTCATTAAAGTGTTCTTTAAGCAAAGCTAGAACAATTCCACAATGCCAATGATTACAATGGATTATATCTGGCTTAAAATCTCCCATGTATTTTATAGATTCTAGTATTTCTTTTGAAAAGTAAGAGAACCTCTCTCCATCATCATAAGATCCATATGTCTCAGATCTTTTAAAATAATATTCATTATCTACAAAATAGTAAGGCACCTCATCATAAGTTAAATATTCCAAACCACAATATTGATTTCTCCATCCAACTTTCATATTGAAAGTAGCTATAGTTTCCATACAATTTTTAAAGGCCGAGGGAATACCACTATATTTGGGTATGATTACTCTAACATCAATTCCAAGCTTTCTTAGGGCTTTAGGTAGTGCATATGTCACATCCCCGAGGCTTCCAGTTTTTATAAAAGGATATGCTTCAGAAGCAACAAATAATATTTTCATACCAACCCCCTTTAGTTTTTTTAAATTGTTATGGTTGAGATTTTTTTCTCTATAACAAGAGAGAACTCTTCATCCCCCATAAGTACAGTATTCTCATGTATAATAGTATTTTTATCAAAAAAAACATTAATAAGTTTGCATCCTTCTTTGATTTCACAACCTTGAAATATTATACAATTTTTAATTTCTGCACCTGCGTGCACAACCACCCTTCTTGAAATTATACTATTTTCTATTTTTCCTTTCAAAATACATCCATTGGAAACCAAAAAATTACTAACTTTTGATCCATTAAAATATTTGGTTGGAGCCTCCTTTTTACTCTTTGTGTATATTAACCTTTTGCTTGCGAATAATTCCTTGGTTATTCTAGTATTTAGCATATCCATATTAGTTTTGTAATAATTTTTTATAGAATTATCACCCCGTCAATTTGATAATTTAGTGGATATGTTTGAAGCAGATTTAACTTCGAATCCTTTTTCTATAACTATAATATCGTCTCCATTCCCAATAATCGAATTACATCTTATAATAACATTGTTTCCAATAATAACTTTATTTCTCAACTTCAGAAATTTTTTAAAATATAAGTTTTAAATTCATATGTACAATGTAATATTTTATACATAATAGTACATTCATACCCTTTTAACTAAAGTTGTTTATATTTTAAATATTTAATGACTTTTGTTTTAGACGATCATTTAGATAAATTAGGCAGATAAAAGATGGTTGAGTCTTACGAAAAGGATTTATAATAAGAAAAGTGTAAGAATTTAGCCCAGCGCAATGCTGGGCTTTTTTATTTTTTTGTAAAACTCTTTTGTAAAGAAAACCATTAATGAGTTAAAAAGCTGGAGGGTATATATATTTTGACATACACATTAACTTGTAAATAAACATTATATGTTAATCCTTATTTAGCAAGTAATTTTCCAAGTTCTTTAGCTGCTTCAATCTGGACAGTATTAGGAGATTCTTTAACTGCCAATTCTCCTATTACGTTAAACCCATAATCAACCATAGTTTCTTTCCACGTGTTTAAAAAAGCACCATCATCCCACCCATATGAACCAAATAAGACCAAAGCTTTTCCGTTAACTGGAAGTTCCTTGAATCGTTTAACAAACGGAGCCATATGCTCTTGCTCTATCTTGTTATTATCTAAAGATGGACTTCCCAGAGCTACAGCATCTGCTGATATTACATCTTCAATTGTTGCATCTTCAATATTTTTTATTATAACTTCTGCTCCCGCATCTTTTGCACTTTTTTCTATAGTATTTGCAAGAACTTCAACATTTCCGCCATTACTAGAATATATTATAACAACCTTCTTCATTGTAGTACCCCCTTATATTAAATAGTAATATTTATATATCCCTCCAACTTTATACATAATATATCACAATATTCTGAATTTTGCAACTAACAGACTATAATTGCCTATATTCTTTATATGAAATTTAAAACTATCAAAATAATAATTAAATATTAGTTTTATATTCTATATCTTCTTTGTTATCAATCCATTCTTCAGAATATCCACATTCACAGCACAGATATATTGTTACCAATATTACATTCTTACTTAAAATCCCCACATAATATTATTACCAGAACCATATGAGTCAACTTTACCTGGTATTTTTAAAATATTCCTTGAATTACATTTGGAGCAAGAAGCATCTGACATAACTTTAAAAGCTTACTACAGTAAAAAAATAATTTTTTAGATTAAAAATGGAATAGGATATCTTGTGTTTGATTTTTAGGTAAATAGACGGTAATCTTCACAGATACCGCCACTTTCAAAACCAGGCTAATTTAGATGTTGTAAATCGCCTGGTTTAATGAATTAATATACACGCCTTAATATTATTTCTAAATGTAAATAAATTAACAATATGCCAATAGAATACAATTATAGTTGTAATATTTTCATTATTTTTCAAAATACTGGTTTTTAATCCAAAGAGAGGTATACAATATAAAGAAAATTATATTGAACCAACCGAAAGAAAAACCAATCTTAGCTTCAGATTGGCTTTTGTTCCTATTTTATATATTTTCATTATAAATATCTTTATATGAATCTTGATCAGTGATATTACCTTACATCCAGTTATCCCGTATTTCCATAAAGTCATCTTCTAGTTTTGAATTCTTATTTTCTACATAAATATTTAAATTGTTGCAGGGTTTTACAAAATAGTATTGAATACATATATAGAAGGAGGTGTTAATATGACTTATTCTACTGGACAAAAACCAGGTAAAGGTGATTATAAGTGTACTTCTTGCGGATAAATAGTTCATTTAGAAAAGGATACTAATACATTACCTCCATGTCCTAAATGTCGTATGTCTACTTTTACTAAACTTCAATCTCTATAAAATACTTAATAATATTTAAGCCATGAATGTTTCATAATTTAAATATTAGTCTTAATAAGTAACATTCATTTCGCAATTTTTATTTAAACTCTTATAACGCATTGATAAATCAAATATTTAATAAAGGTTAGAATAAATACCTTTATCAGATAGTTTATTCGACTAATATACCAACATTTATTTTCTCAAAGTGGAGGAAAGTATAAAAGCCTACCAACTAAAAAGATAGGTTAATCAATGAATATATATTTTCATAATCGACTAATTATATTTTCTAAGGAGGCAAAATAATGGTAGATACAAATGTTAAAAATATAAGTGCAGAAGAAGCACATAAGCTTATAAGCGAGGATAAAGAATTTATTATTTTAGATGTAAGAACTAAAGGAGAATACGATAAAGGTCACATTCCAGGAGCAAAACTTGTTCCAGTTGATGTTATTCCTACGAAACTTGCTCAACTTGATAAATATAAAGATAAGCCAATACTTGTTTACTGCGAATCTGGTGCAAGAAGTCCCATAGCCGTAGTCACTTTGGAAAACAATGATTTTAAAAATATTTATCATTTAAGTGGTGGAATATCTTCTTGGAGATACAATGTAACCAAATAATGCTTTCGATAAAAAATCCATTTCATAAATCATGAAGGAGACATATTTTAAATGTTCTTCAATATATTGAAGAACATTTATTTTTACAATCAGCAAGAATATGATTTTCATAACATTTTATTTAATTAATATAAATATTTGTAATAAACAGATAGTTTTTTAAATAGCTTATTATATGGGACTCTGTAAGATTTATATTTGTGTAAATCTTACAGAGTCCCTTAAAGTACAAAAGTTTGGCCCTCAATTACCAAGTAAATTAAGATATATATTTTATATCAGAAAAGGCCAGTTACATATTTTAAAAATAATTAATTGTTTTCATCGAACTTATTATTAATTTTTTTTGCAACTTTCTCCTTGACGTTCCCAGACTTTTCCCTTAGCTCTGCCTTTTGTGACTGAATCCTACCTTTAAGTTCCGTCTCTTCGCTACCTGTAGCCTTTCCCACAGATTGGTTAGTTTTTCCTATAACTTTATCCTTCACACTCTCAAATTTATCCTTTAGATTTGACATTTTACACCTCCGTTTTAATTTATCCAAATCCCTAGTTTAATCATTAAGTTTTAAAATGAGTTTATCGTAGTATATATACATTACCATTACTATCTGCACGTTTCAATCTTCTCTTTAAATTAACAACTAGTATTTTGAAAAGTAATAAAAATATTGCAACTATAATTGTATGCTATTAGCATATCGTTTATTTATTTACATTTGAGTATAATGTTAAAGAGTGTATATTAATTTTTAAAATGGGCGATTTACAACATCTGAATTAGCCTGGTTTTGAAAGTGGCGGTATCTGTGAAGATTACCGTCTATTTACCTAAAAATCAACCACAAGATGTTATATTCCATTTTTAATCTAAAAAAATTTTTTTTTATATTTACTTAGGGGGGGCTTTTACGATGAATAACCTATTTGACTGTTCACGTAAACAAGAGCTTGAGGACTACATTGTTACACTTAGGGATATTTTAAATGAAATGTGTTGTACAATTGAAGTTGATGAATATATAGTTAATATAGAAATGCTAAAAGCAAGCCGTCAATTGGATAAAGCTATAGTTGAATATATGAATTTAAAAAATTATTAGCGGGAATATAAATAGCTTACAATATTTACAGATATAACTAGCAAACAAATGACTAGACGTAGTTATTTAATTGCCTTCTCAGTGCAACTCTCCATAGCTAAAATTACTGAGCCCCTAAAGTTATTTTTTTCTAATGTATATACTGCCTCTATAGTAGTTCCTCCTGGTGAGCATACATTGTCTTTAAGTTTTCCGGGATGTTCCCCAGTCTCAAACACCACCTTAGCTGCTCCTTTTAGAAGAATGATTAACCTTATCAGTACTCGTAGTATAAGTTATTGCTAAACTGTCATTACCTTCCCTTGAATAATTAACCTTAACCAATAAATCTTTTGTTTCCATTTATTTTACCACCAGTTAAATAATCTACTAAAGTAACTTTTAATAATCCATAAAAATGGTAGTTTAGAACTGCAGTTTAGCTGTAAATTAAAGCTGCAAAGAAATAAAATGATTATAAAAAGGTACAAGTTTAGAGTATATTTCATACCCTAAGCCTGTACCCTGTTCCCCAAACAGTTTCAATATATTGAGGTTGCGATGCAGATGATTCAATTTTCTCGCGAACTCTGCCAATATGTACTGTAACAGTTGCCGTATCTGATAAAGCATCCAATCCCCAAATTTTTTCAAATAATTCAACTTTACTAAATACTCTATTAGGATTCTCAGCTAAATAAATCAATAAATCGAACTCCTTCTGAGCTAAATTTATTTCTTCTCCATTCATAAATACCTGTCTACAATCTTTTTTTATTTCTAGACCTCGTATTATAATGGTGCTACTTTTGACAACAGCATTAAATTTATTTTTTATTCGATCGTAATTTCTAATATGGGACTTAACTCTAGCAACTAGTTCACTAGGATTAAACGGCTTTGTAATATAATCATCCGCCCCTAGGCTCAAACCTTTTATTTTGTCAATATCTTCTTTCCTTGCAGAAACCATTAAAACTGGAATTTCCTTGTCCTCTTGCATGCTACGTAAAATAGTATATCCATCAATTTTAGGAAGCATAACATCAAGAATTAACAAATCAAATTCATTTGTTTTTAAGGCATTTAACCCATCTACCCCATTATTACATATTTTAACATCAAATCCTTCTATTTCCAAATAATCCTTTTGAAGCTGGGCAATACTTACGTCATCTTCCACTATTAAAATTTTTTTCATAATACTCCTTTATTAATTCAATATTTTTCCAAATGATATTAAAATACTTGTACCTTGATTTTCGTGACTCACTGCCCAAATTTTTCCTTTATGCCCTTCTACAATTTGTTTCGCAATAGCAAGTCCGAGTCCACTTCCATTTGCATCACTTCTTGCGGAATCCGCTCTATAAAACCTGTCAAAGATTTTATTTACGTCACTCTCGTCAATACCAGAGCCATTATCCCTTATCTCAATAATAATACTAGAATTAGTTTCTCTAAGTAGTATAGTAATAGTCCCCTGCTGCTTGTCCATATATTTACGAGAATTGTCAATAATATTTAATACGACCCTCATTAATCTTTCTCTATCGATTTTAACGTATTTTGGCCCATTAAAATCGCTTTTTAGAGAAATTTTTATATTCGATTTTTCAAGTTCAAGTGTACTTTCATGAATGCAATAATTAAAGTAATCTACAATATCCGTTTTTTCAAAGTTAAATGGAATCTGACTCAAATCCAATTTGGAATATAAAAGCAGATCATCAATCATAACATCGATTTGTTCCGATTTTGAATAAATTGTTTTCAAATAGCGTTCTACCTTCTCCGGAGTATTAGCAATACCGTCTAAAATGCCTTTAACGTATCCTTTTATTGAGGTTATAGGTGTTTTAAGATCATGAGATATACTAGAAACTAACATTGTCCTATTGTCATCGTACTTCTTTTTAAGGCGAGTGGTATCTTTAAGTTGTATTCTCATCTTTTCAAAATCAGCACATAACTCCCTGATTTCTTGGTCTCCAACTTCGCTAATCTCAACCTCTAAATCACCTTTACTAATTTCGCCCACCGCCTTCTTTAGAATTGATAATGGCTTTATTATTCTTTTTGAAAGCAGATAGGACATAAATATGTTAACTCCTATAAAAGTAATAAAAAATACCACAAATATAAATATAATAAATTTTCCAAGAATATCTGAATATTTAAAAGAAGGAACGAGTAATATAAGATTTCCTTCAGCTTTATCTTTAAATTCAATCGGTGCTACCACTACGCTATAAGTTATAGTATCTATTACAACTAATTTATCTTCATCTTTACTTTTAGTATCTAATAAACATTTTTCTATATCAATTTTATTTACATCCTTAGACGTAAAAATAACGGCATTGCTTTTAAGAATAATCAGCTCTCCATTTATATTTGATACCTTTCGCATTAAATATTGCTTAAATTCCGGTCTTTCCATATCAGAGAATCTTTGATTCCATATGTCATTGCTAATGTCAGATAATTGTGTTTTTATATATATGGATTTTTTGAAATTATCATAACTTACCTGCTTATTAAAAATTTTAGAAGATACAAAAATAAATAGGAATGCAGCTATAATCGTAATAGCAAAAGGAATTACTATAGTTATAGTATTGGATAAAAGTAAGCGTTTTTTAATATTCATTTTTTCACCTCAAAGATGTAGTTAGAACTCTTTGTTATCAAATATATAATATCCTGCCGTAAAAAATAACACACCATAACTGAGCATCATCATAGATTGAAGAAAGATTTTAAAAGTAGGAATAGTGTCCATATTAAACAACGTATACCAGCTCATCATAGAAGTAATAAACACCCCTGAAAATCTATAAAAAATGATTCCCAGACCCTTAAAAATAGCAAAAGTAAAAATAGATATAAAAAATACACCTATACCACTTCTAATTATATTTGCAAAAAACGCAATAATTATTGATAAAATCACCATCGGTACTAGTGTTACAATATAAGAACTCAGGATTTTAATAACACTTATTAACGTGAATGAATTTGAATTAAAAAGACAACCAGCCAGTATTGAAAAAGTCATTATAAATAAAAGATTGGCGAGAATAAATACCATAACTGCGGTTAATTTTGCTGTATAAAATTTTAATCTTGAAATAGGTCTTGTAAGAGCAATCTTCATAGTATTTTGTGAAAACTCTCCTGAGAAACTCTCTATTGTAACAAGTGCAGTAAATAAAGGAAGAATCGTATTTACAACTACAGAAAGAACAAGTATGGGAAATTCCATGCTTGATACTCCACGTAATCCAAAACCGGTTCTTAATACTACCATAGACAACTGTCCTAGTATTATAAAAATAATAGATATAATTACAGCAACTAAGATCTTTTTCCTTTTATATAGTTTTTCAATCTCATTTATTAAAGCAGCTTTAAATTCTACCATTTCTCTCCACCTCACTAACAAAATAATTTTCAAGTGTAGCATAGTTATTTAATATGTTTTTCATAGTATCCACATTAAGCATCTTTCCATTGTATAATACACCAATACGAGTACAAGTAAGTTCGACATCGTGAATAAGATGGCTTGAGATGAAAAATGTAGTATCTTCTTTTTCTACTAAATTTTTTATTATATTTCTCATAGTAATCATTCCTTCAACATCAAGTCCATTTAGGGGCTCATCCAAAATAATCACTTCTGGCTTTGAAAGTATTGCTGCTGCAATCCCTAGTCTTTGCTTCATCCCAAGAGAAAATTTTCTTGGTTTTTCATTTTTATATTTTAGCATTCCTGTAAGTTCTAAAACTTCATTAATTCTTTTATCATCAACATTCTTATAATATCTCGAAACCTGTTTTAAATTTTCAAAGGCAGTTAAATAAAGATAAGATTCCGCTGTTTCTATAATGCAACCTACTTTTTGCATTACGCTTTCGTATTCTTCTAATATGCTATGACCAAAAATTTTAACATCTCCACTGTCTGGTTTAATAAGCCCCGTCATTATTTTCATAGCGGTAGTCTTACCCGCACCATTAGGTCCCAAAAATCCAAATATTTCGCCTTTATGTATATCAAGATTAATATCTGTTATACCTCGTCCATTTTTATAAACTTTGGAAAGATTATTAATTTCAATAGCTTTTTCCAATAGTGCACCCCCAGTTTTGTTTTACCCTTGTAATTAAAGACTTTAAATTATACTATAATCAAAATCACAATATCATTCAGTAAAAAAGGTGAGGACCCTTTACTTATTTACATGTTTTATTACGGGTCCCCCTATCATTAATACTAGTCCTTATATTTATTATTAATTCTTCTATTCATTATTAGTTGAATACATTGTTGAATTGATCATTAAGAAGAATGTTTCCCCTTGTACTCTCATCATTCATACTAAAGTTTATTCCTGCTGAACCTATGTTTATAGATATATTACCTGTTATCTTTTGGCTTGACTCGCTTCCTGAATTAAAGGTTGCATTGAACCCATTATCTTTTTCAAATTTGGCATCAAACTTATAATCTTTTTTATCAGTTACATATTTCTCGTATCCCTTAACATATTCTTCATAATATCTTCCACTAATACCTTTATTGTCTACCGCAGTAATGTTTAAAAATCTTTCACCTATTTTTACGAATTTCGCATCCTTCTCTATTAATATATCTGTCTTATATTTCCCTAAATACTTTTGAGGATCTGTTAATTTACTATAATCTTGTTCTACATTTTTTTCTACTTTCTTGCCAGTAAGATCAGGTTTACTAACCGTAGTTGAATTAACACTAGTCACCTTTGCTAGTAGCTCGAAAGTTAATTTATGCTCTTTACCTTTTTCATCTTTACCAGAAATAACTCCGCTGCCAAGAACACTTTGAATAATTCCCTCTTTAGTTGTTATCATAGTTCCTTTAACTTCTTTTACAAATATATCTTTTGTTATTTTAGGTAAAACACTCTCATTATTAGGGTTATTAGCTCTACTTTCAAATTCATTCTTAGATTGAAATGATACTACTGCATTCACGAGAGCTGGTATTTGTGATTCACTTAAAGAACCAGATAAAGTCTTACTTCCATCTGAATTTTCAGTAACTACAACTGCGTCTTTTAAGTTACCCACAACAGCATCTGCGATTTTCTCCATATCATCAGCACCTCGTTCTTTAAATGGGTTGTTAGAAGTGCTAGTTTTCTGAGGACTTTTGAATTGAGTTTCATAATAGATATTTTTTGTGCTATCTTTATATATAGAACCTTCTTTGTCTGTGTAGTTATAATCATCTGTCTTTTTTGAACCCTCAAGTCTATTTGTCACAGTTTCTTTAGCTCCCTTTGATACGTCAACTTTACTAAGCGAATCATCAGAATAAATAATTGTACCATTGTCCTTTAGTATAACTGACATGTCCATAGTATAGCTCGAGAATTTAGTGGTACAACTTTCTGCTGTAAATTTAACGGAATCTTTAAGCTGATCATATCCACTCTTAGTTAATACTTGTGCTATAGCCGTGGTTGTAAACATTACACTTCCTAGGGCAAAACTTATAATCGTTGCTGTCTTTTTATTTAATTTCATTTTTTTAAATCTCCTTTTGTTTATAATTTGATTTTGAATATGAAAGTCTTTCATAATTCTATTTTAAAGTACATGTCTCTACTTTCTATAAACAAATTATAAACAAAATATAAACTCTATTCACTTACTATATATTATATCTAGTTTATAAATGAAATAGTTATTTTTTACCCATTTTAATTGCCTTCTGCGTACAACTCTCCATAGCTGAAATTACTGAGCCCCTAAAATTATTCTTTTCTAAGGTATATACTGCTTCTATAGTAGTTCCCCCTGGTGAACAAACATTATCTTTAAGTTTTCCTGGATGTTCTCCAGTTTCAAGCACCATCTTAGCTGATCCTAAAACCGCTTGAGCTGCCATTTTATAAGCTTTATCTCTTGGCATTCCTTGAAGCACTGCCCCATCACCTAGAGCTTCAATAAACATATAAACATAAGCAGGCGACGATCCACTTACCGCAGGAACCACATCAATAAGCTTTTCCTCTAATATCTCTATCTTACCAAAGCTCTCAAAAATTTTTACCACATCTTCCAATTCTGATTTAGATATGTTTTTATTAGCACACAATGCACTCATTCCCTCTCCAACAAGCGCTGGAGTATTTGGCATAGTTCTAATTATTTTTGCTTCATTCCCGAGTGAACTTTGAATACTCTCTATTGTGATTCCCGCAGCTATTGTTACTACAACAACCTCTTTTTTTAAAAATTTTTTCACCTCATCAATGACTTCAAGATATTTATAAGGTTTTACAGCCAATATTACAATATCAGAAAATTTTGCAACTTCCGTGTTATCATTTGTAACTAAAATATTATATTCTTTTTTTACCTTGTTTAAACTTTTCTCTGATGGATTGCTTGCTATTACCTTTTCGCTAGAAACTAAATTTGATTTCACTATTCCACTTATCATAGCTTGCGCCATATTACCACAGCCTATAAATCCTATTGTTTTATTCATATTATTATTTCCTCCTAATATAAATTTACTTAATAATACTAATTATAACATTAAAATGCACCTCAAATAAAAAACGTTTTCCCACATACATTTTATTAACTTGGTTATATTAATATTGAAATATTTAATATTAAGAGGCGTGCAATTAATAATTGTTTTATGCCCTTAATCAATACAAGGAGGATTTTGGTATGTCACACAAAAACAACAAAAACAGCAAAGATAATAAGAAGGTTAGTCAAAAAACGAAAAAAGAATTAGATAAAATGAAAATGGAAACTGCCAATGAAATAGGTGTTTCTAAAGAATCTAAAAAATTAGGAAAAGAAACTAAATAAATTAACCTACTCACTATTTCTAGTTTAAAAAATGCTTAAAAAGAGGGAGATGTCCCATGACATCTCCCTCTTTTTAAGTAACATTGTTAATTGAAAAATTTAAACTCACCTTAACTAATTCCCATATTTTTTTCTGAGAATAGATTGAATTATACTTAGTAAGCAAATAAAAAAATCCCTAAAATAAGGTATTTCTCATTCCATTTTACGGAATATAAGCTTCTAAAAATTTATCATTTACCAGAGCTTAGTGCATTTTCAATTGATTTAAGAATTACTTTACTACTGTTTGTTGCCCCTGTTACAGTATCTACTTGCAAGCTTTGAGCCTTTACTACATTACCTGTAATAACTTCTGCCGATTTTCCCTTTTCAGTTTTATGCTTTAGTAGAATTATGTTTGTAATCTTGTGATCCTTTATCGTAACTGAAACTTCTGAAGCTACATATAATGCATCACAGGAGCCTGTATACGTCCCATTTGAAATTTTGGACAAATCAACTTTACTAATTTTAATATCTTTAACTATATTCTGATATTTCTGAACTGACATCAAATATTTTCCTCCAAATATTATAGCCACAAATACCACTGCACCAATTACAGCTAACACTATTTTTTGAAATTTTGATATGCCTGGCTTCCCTTCTACATTTTTTTCATTTAACATTTTTAATCCTCCTTTACTTTCTTATAGCTCTTAGTAAAAGTTCAAATCCATCATCCATTAATTCTTTAATGTTTTTGTTGTGATATGCATTAATATATTTTTCCTTTTTATTAATTACTCCAATAAACCCTAACATAGCTGACCAAAGCATAATAAAAACTACAACTGGATCTGTATCACTTAAGATCTCACCCTTCTCCATTCCATTTATAATGCATCTATTAATAATCTTAGAAGAATATTCTCCAGCGATATAACATTCATTAATTAAAGAATTCCCGTCATTAGCCTTAAAATCAAAATCTTTGTTTTCATAATCTGAAATTGCCTTATAATAAACTGGGTAAACCCTACTAAATTCAACGAAAGTTTCGCCTAATTTTTTGATTTTCTCGATTTCACTCATTTTAATATTTTCACTAATGGTTTTGTCATACATGTTATTTAAGGCTTTATATCCAAGTAACATTACTTCATAATATAATTCTTCCTTACTTTTAAAATATGAATAAATAGTTTTCTTTGTAAATTCAGCTTCCTTTGCGATATCATCCATTGTTGAACTAGCAAAACCTTTCTTCAAAAATATCTTTTCAGCTGCATTTATCATATAATTTTTACGAATTAAATGCTCTTTTTCTTTACGTTCTGTAATACCCATAGTAATTACGCCTCCAGTTTACTAAATACACCCATAGTTTACTTTATACACTTTAAGTATATCTTGTTTGAGCATAATGTCAATAACAATATTATATAAGCGCAAAATCTCAGCTTTTATTTATAATTATATTTTTAAAATCACTTATTTTTTTAAGTCATTAACAAGCTTTTTACAGCTAGATATTTTTTCAATATCTGTAAGTATGTGATTCGTAATCAGCTTCACTAATACCACTTCCATCATCAAATATTATTATACTTCCTGATGAGTTTATTTTATTAGGCTTTGAAGCTTCAGGTAACCAGGTCCAATTATAAAGCCAATCGCTAAGGACCCTGACATCTTTATATCCAAAATGTTGCTTATATGTGATCCTTTGGAATGGGTATAATGGTAGTTGAACTTTATTATAATAAATAGCATCTTCAAATTTTTCTAAGTTTACATTAATTTCCAAATGTAACAATGAAGCAAGTGTTTCTAAACATACATCAAAAGCATTCTTCTTGTGGTTGCTGATAACAGAATAATCTTATTATTACTCGTCTGTATACCACTTGCCATTCCTGCGAGTACTCTATCGGGACCACACTCAATAAAAAAATAAAGGTGCACCTCAATGTGCCCCTCTCATAAACTTAAACTTTTATCTTTCCTCTGCCATAAAATATAATCCTAATATTTCTGGTCCTGTATGTGTCCCTATTGCTGTACCAACATAATTTAAAATGACGTCTAATACATTTCCATTATCCCTAACTATTTTTTCTAAGGCCAATGCATCACTAAGACAATCCCCATGACTTATGGCAATAACTTGTTTTTTATTTGGATCTGTTCTTTCCTTGAATTTTTGAGCTATAGTACTTATTGCTTTTTTTCTTCCTCTACATTTAGAAAAAGAAGTAAGTCTCCCTTCATTGTCCACAAACAAAACAGGTTTTATATTTAACAACAAACCGACAGCTGCAGCAGAGCTGGATATTCTTCCGCCTCTTTTTAAATGATTTAAATCATTAACTGTGAACCAATGATTAATCTTAAGTTTATTTTCCTCAAGCCAGTTAACTATATCTTCTTTAGAATCTCCTCGCTTTAGCATTTCATATGCATAATGAACTAAAAGTCCTTGTCCGAGGCTTGCGCATTTACTATCGACTATACTTATGTCAGCTCCAGAAAACTCCTCAAGTATAACCTCCTTTGCTATATTTGCACTATTTATGGTTCCAGTTAATGCAGAAGACATTGCAATATATATAATAGATTTTCCTTCTTCAACGTATTTTCTAAAAACCTCTTCATATCTTTGACTATTTATCTGTGAAGTAGTAGGCATTTCACCCTGCCTTAAAGCATCATAGAAATCCTTACGAATAATCTTTTTACCGAAGTCATCCTCTACAGCTTGACCTTTAAAGTTACATATTAAACCTAAAGGTACTATATTCTTTTGCTTAATATACTCTAAGGGTAAATCGCATCCTGAATCTATTACTAAAATTATCTCACTATGTGTTTTATTCATAACTTTATTCCCCTTTGCCACTCTAATAGATATTATTTCTACCATCTATTATGTATGATTTATACATACACTTCAATACCAAAAAAAAAGAAAAGTATACACACTTTTCTTAAAATCCTTAAAAATGAAATTTTTTTGTCATCCTATTAACCTATTATTTATTCTATTACCTTGCCAATCTTTCTAAATTTATAATATCTCTTTGTAAGTAATGATTCTATAGGTTCCTTTATTAATCTATCTAGGGCCTCCACTAGATTACGTTTAATACTCGATGCCATCTCATCTACATTAGTGTGTGCTCCACCTAAAGGCTCATTTATAATTCTATCTATTATTCCAAATTCAAATAAATCTTGAGCTGTTATTTTCATTGCATTAGCCGCTTCTTTAGCACGACTAGCATCTTTATATAGTATACTAGCAAAACCCTCTGGTGATAAAATAGAATAAATCGCATGCTCTAGCATCCACACTTCATCTGCTACCGCCATGGCTAAAGCTCCACCACTTCCGCCTTCTCCTATAACTATAGAAATTACTGGTGTTTTTAAAGTTGATAACTCCATAAGATTCCTAGCAATTGCCTCCCCTTGGCCTCTTTCTTCTGCACCTATTCCGCAATATGCTCCTGGAGTATCTACAAGACATATAACAGGTCTTTTAAATTTTTCTGCCTGTTTCATAAGTCTTAAAGCTTTTCTATAACCTTCTGGATTAGGCAT